>Ga0256834_1000829_pt1 | contig 21849 bp, 27 predicted proteins | sample 4281140metaG_FD_190536 | JGI IMG/M metagenome (GOLD analysis project Ga0256834, IMG submission 190536) | Hydrothermal vent microbial communities from East Pacific Rise, Pacific Ocean - 4281-140 | ecosystem: Environmental > Aquatic > Marine > Hydrothermal vents | place: Pacific Ocean: East...
AGCATTTTTTAGTTCTTTTCGACCAAGAATTTGACTCTTTTAGAGACTTTATTGGTTGATATTATAGCTAAAATATACTACTAAAACCCTTCATCTAGGGATTTAGTGGGTTTTTCAGGACTGACTACTTAATACCGCAATAAGTTACGGTTTCCACTAGAATCACAAAAACTCAAAATCAGAAATAAACTTTAACTTATGTTTCATTTTATAATATCTTTTAACTCTTCTAGCTATTTGTTTTCTTAAAGTTTACAAAATAAGTCTTAACAAAAGTCCATGCTAGTATAGAAGGTAAGAAAAATTGTAAATATGAAAGCTTTGGTATAGTTTTTAATATCGAATTACTAAAAAATATTAAAAAACCTGATTGTTATGAAAATTTAAATCCGAATTATGCAATAGATATTGAAATATAGTGTTTGTGCTTTACATTAGAAATTTTAGGACAAATTTGACTTTATACGAAATCATCAAAAGTAGCGAATAGCGGTTGCAAAGCAAGCTATCGTATCAATTGAGATTGCACTCATCTTTTTTCTTCTTGGTCTCTGAAATATGGTTTTCGGACTATCTTGTGACTCCCAAATTATCTTCTAAAAAACTGTGGAATTTTTGAGATATTTTTGAGAAATAAAGTTACTAAACTACCTATCTTGTTGTTTTTCAAAGCTTTTAAATCTTCAACAGATTTTTGAAGCAGGTTTTTTAAACTTTTGTTGCTAGCTCCTCCTGTTCTCATGACATACAATACATTTGGTAAATAGCATACTTTTGTCTCATCTTCAGAAAGGATTTTAAGCATGAAATTATAATCTGCAGCTATTTTAAAATCCGTATCAAACAGACCAAACTTATCATACACCTCTCTTTTGATAAAAAATGCAGGATGTGGTGGCATCCAACCTTTTTTGAGGTTTTCATATTCAAACTTTCCACTCTTCCAATATCTCACTACTTTATCTGTATCGTCTTGAGCTACATACATAAGATCACCATATACACCATCACAATCATTTTTTTGAAAATAATCTGCTACCATCGCTATCACTTGATTATGCAGATAAAAATCATCTGAATGCAAAAAACATATCACATCGCCAGTAGCCTGTCTTATGCCTTTGTTTAATCCATCATAGATACCCTCATCTACCTGAGATATAAACTTATGAATTTTGTTACCGTAAGATTTTATAATACCTACTGTACCATCCGTTGAAGCACCATCTATGACTATATATTCTATATTTTTATAAGATTGATTTAAAACAGATTCTATTGCTTCTGCTATATGGTCTTTGTTATTGTAAACTGATGTAATTATTGATATTTTCATTTATATACTTCATCATGAGTGCCGATATCTACCAAAATAATTTTTTCATCTTCCAACTGTAAAATAATAGATTTAAACTTATCTATCAAATCTGGATGTTTTTTAAAAAACTTTTTACTTTTTTTGACAAAAATATCTTCTTTATCTACAAGAAACAAACTCAAATACTCAGCTCTTCAAATAATTTGGATGATGAAAGTTCTTTAAAATTATCCTCTTTGTCAGATTTACTTTTCTCAAAGACATCTAAACAATGTTTTTCATCGATTGTAAATCCATCATCAGACTTACTTACCTTAACACCTTTATTTTTCAAGCTTTGTAAAAACCACAATACTTCATCTACTACATCTTGATTTTCAATCTCAATTTTAAAAGTATGCATATTTTAATCCTCTATTTATCTTAGAGCCATTATAGCTAAATTCAACTTTTCTTAAAAAATTGTGAAATTTTAAATATATTTTTCAAAAACAGGGCTACAACACTACCAACTCTATTTTGTTTCAAAGCCCTTAAATCTTCTTTTGATTTTTGCCAAAGATTTTTTATACTTTTGTTGCTAGCTCCACCCATACGCATGACATAAAGAACATTTGGTATATAACATGCCGTAAACTTTTGACTGCTTAAGATTTTGAGCATAAAGTTGTAATCCGCAGATATTTTAAAGTCCGTATCAAAAACTCCAAATCTTTTATACACTTCTCTTTTGATGAAAAATGCAGGATGTGGAGGCATCCAGCCTTTTTTGAGATTTTCGTATTTGAACTCACCACTATCCCATCGTCTTACAACTCTGTTTGTATCTTCTTTGTCAACATAGATCAAGTTACCGTATACACCATCACAGTTTTTCTCTTTAAAAATCTGAACAATTTCTTCTAGTACTTGATCATATAGATAAAAATCATCACTATGCAAAAAACCTATCACATCACCCGTTGCTTGGTGTATGCCTTTGTTTAGTCCATCATATATACCTTCATCTGGTTCAGATATAAATTTACTAATCTTATTACCATAAGATTTAATTATCTCAGATGTACCATCAGTAGAAGCACCATCTATGACGATGTACTCTATGTTTGGATAGGATTGATTTAGAACTGATTCTATCGCTTCGGCTATTTGGTTTTTGTTGTTGTAAACTGCTGTGATGATTGATATTTTCATAATTTAAATCCATATTCTTCTTTTATAATTTCTTTGATACTTATATTCAATTCTTTAGCTTTTTTTTCTATTTCATATACTTTTACATCTACTAAAAATCGATACCAAAAACCCTGTAAAAAATTCCATACTAAACCTTGATAGCCATCTAAAAAACCTAATCTAAAAATATATCGATAGTGAAAATAGAGAAATGACCTTAGACTTTTTGGTAGTTTTTCATAAAACTGATGTTTTAAAAATTTTTTAATACTGAATTCCTCATTATCCAAAGTCTCCTGATTTTCATTTAAAAAATTATATTTTTTATTTAGTTGCTCTATAGCCTCTTTGATTGCATACCCATTATGCTTTTCTATCCACCACGTAATATTATTAAGATTATGATCCCAAAATGAACCTTTTAAAATTTTTGTTTTATAGTCACCATTAAAAACTATATGTTCATCCATAAGTTTATTTTCACAATATCCTCTACCATGTTCCCATATTCTTAATAACTGTGTGGGATAAGTGCCACCATGAAGCATCTTTTTACCTAAAAAAATATGTCCTCTATTCAATATATATCCTCTTATATCATTAACTTGTAAAAGCTCCTCTTTAATCTCATTAGCTAATTTTGAACTTATAACTTCATCTGCATCCAATCTCATTACATATTTTGTTTTAATGTTACAATTTTCCAATGCCCAGTTAAACTGTACAGAATGGTTATTTGGCCATTGATTTTGTAAAACTTCTGCACCTAGTTTCTTTGCAATTTCAACTGTCTTATCTGTGGAAAATGAATCTATTATAAAAATATTTTTTGCAATTAAGTCAACAGACTTGATACATCTTTCTATATGCCGCTCTTCATTAAACGTTAAAATAAGAACTGAAAGAGATGGTTTATCTTGTTTTATATTCATTATTCATCCAATACTTTTTTATAAACTTCAAGTGTCAATTGTGCTGAATTTTCCCATGATAATTTAGAAGCGTGAGATATCCCCTTTTTTATTAAAGTATTTCTAAAAACTTTATTTTTTAGAAATTGAAGTCTCTGATCAGCTTCCTTTAAATTATCAAGTTCATACGCAAGCTCAGTATAAGCCATGACTTCCGGCAAAGAAGATGTTTTAGCGTAGACAACAGGACACCCTGCGGCTTGTGCTTCTAGTGCCGGTATACCAAAACCTTCATATTTTGAAGGAAACAATAGTGCATAAGCACTATTGTACAATTTATTTAACTCTTCATTTGTAACATGTTGAATATTAAGTATTTTACCAGACAATTCAATATCATTTTTTTTAAATGAACTTAATTCATCTTTGCTAAATTTTCCTCCTCCAACACAGACGACTTTAAAATCATTTTCTTTGATAAATTTGGACTGAAATAGTAGCCTAAGTACGAATTCAAAATTTTTACATCCAATTCTATTGCCGACATAGAGTAAATATTGATTACAACTAACTGTATCTTGATTTACTTTTAATATAGTTGGTTGCTTTTTAAGTTTTCTAAACTCCTTATCTACACCATTAGGTACAACATATACAATATTGGGATTAATTTCAGGATATAATTGTAAAAGATCAAGCTTTGTATGTTTAGATACGCAAATGATTGCATCAGCTTTTTTCATAGATTTTCTTTTTTGCCATACATGTATATTCTTTTTCATACCACTATCAAAAAACTCATACATAAAATCATGAACGGTAACAATTTGTTTAACATTTTTATTAAAAAAAAATGGTACTCTATAGTAGCTTGAGTGGAAGATGCCATGTTTTACTTTATTAAATATAGGCAAATACCTTCTTAATTGTAAGGGAAATATAGAATCCTGTTTAATTTGCAATATACTTGTCATGGGATAAAATACATTATCTCTAGCATTATCACCTTGTATATTTATTAAGCTTAGCTCGTTATTTTCAGAAAAATTTTCAATCATTTTTGACCAATATTTACTAATACCTCCAGCTTTTTGTAATTCAAATACTATGTCATCAAAATAAATTTTTATCATACTAAAGTCTCCCTCTTCTAAAAAATAAATCTAAAAATAATGCTATTACCCACAATTGAAAAATATATTTTATAAATACTCCAAAATCATTACGCAATGATAAGATAAATGCAATATAGAATAAAATATAGCTAGTCTGTATAAATGTTACTGCTACAGAGTGTTCTAGTCTTATTAAAATTTTCTTCCTACCATAACCTAGTATGTAACCAATTAATAAGAAGTATAAAATAGCAAACCAACTATAATTTAATAACAACTCTGCAGGCAAAGAAAAACCTCCACCAAAAACTCCAGCATCATGTAAGATCATTCCGTATATATCATGTTTTTGTTGGTCTAAACCAATAATATTTCTTAAAAAACTTGGCAAAAGTAAAAATAATGATGAATAAAATGAACTACCTAACATCCAAGCATTTTCATAAGAATTCATTACTTCTGCAACAATTAAATTAAATAATAAAGTATATTCAAAACTAAATAAACTTGACAATATTTCCGAAAAACTCATAGGCCAGTACCTAGCAACTATAAATATATTAGGTATAAATGGTAAGAGTCCAAGTATACCAATATAATAATAATTAATCTTATCTCCTCGTTTTAACAAAATTGGAATAATAAGAGATCCTAAAAACTCTAAAATCATAGAGCGTGCTTGAAAACTTACTAAAAGTAAAAAATATACAAATAATAGAATTTTTTGCATAAAACTAAATCGTCCTCCAATCATTATAAAATAAGCAATCAAAAGGTTTGGAATTATTCTCATTTCAAAAATAAAATTATAATTATGTCTATAATTAACTAAAGGTGTATATTTAAAACCATTTGTTATTATTCCATACAATAATATTATAGTTAATAAACTAATAGTAGTATTTATTAAAATTTTTACTATAATTGGATTAGGTTGAATGAACTGCTTAGTAGGCAGTTTATTTCCATTTTTACTTCCTATATAAAAACCAACTAAAAGAAATAAAAAATTAAAAAAATTAAAAAATACTACTTTTATAATTGTTTCATTTGGATAAGTCATCTTTAAAACACTACCATAAAATTCATGTTGTGTAGCCCCAATGGGGTCAAAAAGATATTCTAAACCAAAAAGGACATATAGCACAAAAAATACAAATGCCTGAAAAAACAATATCATTACATACTATCCACAATGTAATCTATTGGCATTTATTTAGTAATCCTTTATTTAATGAAATATTAGCTCTTCCAAAAAAATTACCTTCATTCAAGATTTCAAATAAATAACAATACAAAAAATGTTTAATTTTCTCTTTTTCTTTAGATGCTACTGTATTGCTCGCACAATATTTTTTATAAAATGCCTCACCTAAAACAAATGTTGGTTTATAATACATCAGTGACTCAATGCCAACTGTAGAATTAATAGTAATTACTTTCTTTGAGTATTTAATTAATCGATATGTATTATTATTAACAAAATAAATATTTTTATTCTTTTTTTTAAGACTAATAATATGCTTGACTATTTCACTATTCTTCTCTGCAGGGTGTGGCTTTATTAATAATGTACAGTCGCTTTTCTGAGCATCAGCTAATGCAATATCTATAGCATCTTTAAGATTTACATTTGAATTTCTTATTATTTGAGAATCTGTACTCACCTGCAAAGGAAAGAAAAAATAAGATATTTTTTCTAAGCTTATATTATCATATTCAAATAAAATATTTTGTAAAAAGATTTTATTTTTAACTTTCTTCAGAATATTTGTATCATCTTCTGTAAGATTATATTTTGAAAATAAATTATAAATCAAGTCCAATGAAATAAAATAATTAATTTTTTTATTTGTCGCCTGAGGAACTGTATGTAATTTTTCTTTTTTTGCCTTATGTTCTTTTAAAAAATTCAGTATTTTATCTTCATTATAATGTTTACACTTGCTAATGTCTCGATAAGTTAAAGAGGATTTCGCATTTACTCCTTGCCTATCAATAAATAATTTATTGGGAAAATTACCTGTCTCAAAATAAAGTTTTTTAATATCCAAATTATCTGCCACAATAGATGCCGTATACCCTTGTAGCCTTGAAGCATTCCACAAAAACAATATATTAGTTCTATTATTGACAAAATAATTTTTGAATCCTTTTGTCAATAGATCAAACTGTATTCTTGCATTACTTTTTTTAAGAAATAAGGCTTTAACATCCAATAAAATTGCATCTTCTTCATATTTAGAAAATTCTTCATTATCTATTTGACGCCGAATAAAACTTTGTAGCATATGTACTCTATAGTTATTTTTCTTAAGTATTAAATAAGAACTAAAACTTGTTGTTAGAAATGTTATATCATGCTCATTTTTAAGACAGTTTGCTACCCTTATAAAAAATCGCACTTTAGCGTTATTAATTGCAAATATTGTAATATGCATTATTTGCCATCCAAAAGTAACTTTGTTTTAAGAATAAAATTTCTTTTAATTTCTTGTAATTCTTTTAGTCTTATATCTAATTCTTTCAACATATTTGTCTGACTATTTTTAATTAAGCCAAATAGGTTTTTAAAATCTTGAATATCAAAACTATCATCAAACTTTATATTGTATTTTTCTAATGCAAAAAGTTTTAATGCTCCACCATTTTTATGTTCATAATAATCAAAATTGGCTAAACTAATTACAGCTGTTTTCTCCCCAACTGCAAATATTATAGGATGGTGCTTCATTGTCAAACACACCTTAGAATTTGATATAACACCTCTTATAAGTTTAAAATCAAAGTTGTAGTCAAATTTTATTACATTTACATTTGGATATTCATTTAAATAATCATCAATAGTGATATAATCTGTAGGAGTCATTGCAATTAATACAATTTTCTGCTTTTGTTCATTCAAAATATAATTAACAATTTTATTAACTCTTTTTCTAAGTTTTTGTTTTGCTTCTTGATCTTTCTCCATACCCCAATAATGAATATTTAAAGTTACATAGTTTTCAAAATCTTCTTTAGTTAAACCAAGTTTTACTAATTCTTTTTTCACAATTTCACTATTTACTTTATCACAAAAAAGTGCATCATCAAATGTTACAAATGTATTCTTATCATCTATACCAATACCTTTTAGAGCTTCTATAGAATCTTCAGGATCTCTTGTAGTAATAATATCTGCTTTTGATAGTCCCCATTTTGCTAAAAACTTATTAAAACTGCCATTCCATATACCAATAGTTTGACCTGACAACACAACAGATACATTCATTACTTTTGCTATTGATATGAAGAAAACTCCATCCCACAATCTAGATAAGGTTTTACCAGTAAGATAACCGCCACCACTATAAAATAACATGTCAGATTTTTTAAGCTCTTCCAAAAGAGCCGCTTTTTTAGCATTAATTAAAAAAGTTGGCAAGTCAGCTCTAACTAAATAAGCATTTAAATAAACTAAAATAGCATTAAATAAAAACAATATCTTCACTGGCAAGTTACTGACACTATATAAACTTATATCATTGTGATCATAGAAAGATTCTCTAGGAGATTCAAATACTATACATTTACCATGTTCATTATATGTATAATCTCTATCATGTGTAAGTACAACTTTTCTATACTGAGGTAATTCTTTTTCTAGTAATTGCAATGTAGCATTTAATTGTGCTTCATCTCCAACATTCTTATATCCATATCCACCTGTTATAAGAATCTGATTTGATTTGTTTGTTTTTTTATAAACAAACAAATTTTTCAATTTTCCTAAATAGAAATTTGCAAATCTTATGTATGGGTTTTTTGTTATTTTTAGTTTTGTCATTATTCTTCCTATTAATTCGAAATTTTTTGCTATTTTTACTACATATTTTAATTTATTATATGTTTTTTTATATCCATATTTTATATACCACTCTTTTGATAATTTAGAAATTAGATATTTAAAAGTATATCCGCTAAATAAATTATTGATATGATATTTAGTCTTATATAGTCTATCATTTATCTGCACTTGCTTAAATTTGGTTGTTGATTTTTGACTATTTGCAACAATATCAAAACCTAATATCTCTTTTGTAATATTTTTATTATTGTCAAATATCTGCTGGATTTCTTTATTTCTAATCACAACAATACTTTTAGCAAGTGGATCATTAGCCCATTTGCCCCAAGCATCTTTAATACTTATATCAGCAGTATAGCCCCAAAAATCACTACATTTGAAGCAGATATTCATACTAAAAAAATAATTTCTCCATGTTTCAGTAAAAATAGTTTTAAACCTATCTTTTTTTAAAATGGTTTGATTACCATTATAAGAATCATTTTTAAAAAAATGATTCTTAAAATGGTTTGCATTTTTTAAATTATCTTTATTTCTAAGATTTACCTTAAATATTTCATTTTTTGATATATCTTCTGATTCTGATAGAAAATCAATAAATTGACCATTTACATTATGACTACAAGATAAAGCTATAGTATAGAGCCTATTTTTTTTATAATGTCTATTTTTCTTAAATACATCATTAACTGCTCTTATGATACAAGGTACTCCTATAAAAAGTATTCTTTCTTGTTTATCTATAAACTCTTTTAAAACTTTTTCAAAAGATATTGGGGCATAAAATGAACTTCTTTTTGATTCAATTTCATCTATGGTTCTACTAATTGAAGCATTATAGTGAATTTCTCCGATCTTTCCCATACTCATTTCTGCATGTATAACTACATCAATCATATTGTTTTCAAGCATATCAAGAGCAAGTGCAGTTACTACACCACCTGAAGCACTTTTTCTTCTTTTTTCTTCCCTATTATCATAAGCTATAAAATACTCACTACCTTCAAGTCCAAAAGAATTAGAATCTTCACTTTGAGTAACTTTTTTAGCTTCATCTATAATTTTATCGTTTGTAAATGGACAATATTTAACACAAGTGGTACACTCTGTACAATTATCGTTTATAGTTGGTTGTATCTCTTTATATTCAGTATATACCATATCAATAGCATTATGGGGACATACCGTGTCACAAATACCACATCCTATGCAATGGTTATAATTTACAGTACTAAATACAACATGAGGTTCATTCTTCATGTAATAGCTACCTTTATTTTGTTGTTTAAGTATTGATAAGATATATATACACTATAAGAAACCATTACAATCTTTACAATTTGAATTGCTACCGTATATCCTTCTAAATTATATATTTCATAAAAAATAATTCCTAATATAATATTTAGCACAAATCCTATAGTAAATCTTTTTATATACAAATAATTATCTTTTAACATTAAAAGATAATTAGTATTATTTGCGAATATATGAGAAAATAGACCAATTAACATAAAATCCAATACTATACTAGACCTCATATATTCTTCTGGGTTATATAAATATGTAAAAATTATATTGTTTAAAAAAAAATAAGTAAACAATATCACAGTTATAAAATAAATACTTTTATATAAAATAGATATCATTAATATTTCTTTAACTTTTTTATCATCTTTAAATACTTTTGTAAGCTGAGGAAATAATTTTCTTGCCAATAAACCTTCCCCCATTAATAAACCATTATAAATTGCTAAAGAAACTGCATATATACCAACTTCATTCTTATTTGCTATAAATCCAAGTAAAAGGATATCACTTCTTGCATATAGTTCAACAATTAACCGATTTGCTATAAATACTTTACTCTTTATAAACATCCAAATTAAGTACTTCTTACTAAATACAAAAACTCCAATATTATTTATAATATATTTATATTTCATTAATTCAGATATACTTTTTGATATAAATCTTGCTATTACGATATATATAATTGATAATTCAGACTGAATTATCAATATTGTTAATGTAGCAAACAGTAAACCATCAAAAAAGAAGTTATATTTTACATCAATGTTAATTTTTTTATAATAATCTAAAATGCTAGATAAGCTTATTGTAAGAGGTATAAGCAATAATAAAAATATATATGCTATATTTGGTAACCTCATAAGCCAAAATACAATTAATAATAAAATTGTCAATAATGAATACCCTATAATTCTTAAGATTAAAGTTGCAAAAATTAATTTTATTTTGTTAGATATTTTAGGAGCAAGAACAACAAAACTCTGTAAAGTACCCATTTGAGATACTGAAACAAATAATACAAATAAAGTATTATAAAACTGATACTCTCCGAATATATCCGACAAATAATAATTAGCAATATGTATATTTATAAAAAAGGTTATACTAAAATGAAGTAAATATAAGAGATATGATGTTACCATTATTTAGGTTTTATACTTTTCAAAATCTCTTTAAAATATTTCAAATAAACCATATTAGGCCCATCACTAAGAGCCTCTTCTGGATCCTCATGAACCTCAAAGAAAAAACCATCTACTCCTACTGCATTTGCTAACTTTGCCATATATGGTGCATATTTTCTATCCCCTCCACTGGTTCCACCTAAAGACGATGGTTTTTGAGTAGAATGTGTTACATCCATGATGACTGGATAACCAAACTCTTTCATATCTATAATTTGTCTAAAATCAACTACAAGATTACCAAGACCAAACATGCTTCCTCTCTCTGTTAACATTATCTTATCATTGCCACTCTCTTTTACTTTTATCACAGGATGTATCATATCTTTACCGTCGAGAAATTGTGCTTTTTTGATATTAATTATTTTATCTGTTTTGGCAGTTGCTATAAGCAAATCTGTTTGTCTACAAAGAAATGCTGGTATCTGAAGTATATCAACAACTTCTGCCAATGGTTTTGCTTGGCATGACTCATGTATATCAGTTGTGATAGGTAAATTAAACTCTTTTTTTACTCTCTCTAAGATTCTAAGTCCTTCTTCAAGACCTGGACCTCTATAGCTATCTAATGAAGTTCTATTTGCTTTATCAAAACTTGCTTTGAAGATATATGTAAAGTCCAATTCATCAGTCATTTTTTTAATACTCTCTGCAAGATGCATAATCATAGATTCATTTTCAATGACACAAGGACCTGAGATGATAAACTTTTTTTCTTTTAGTTTTTTATATAATTTTTCACTATTCATTTTTAGCTTTCCTTTTTACTTTGTTTGATTAGTTCTTTTAGTAAATCTTGTGATTTTAAAATATAATCATCTATATCTTTAAAAATACTATCTATATCAAAGAGGATAGCTTTAATCTTTTGTACTTTTTCTTTCATATTATCTACATTAGATTTCATCTATCAACTCCAAAGCCTTTTGATAATCTTTCTGAGTATCTATTCCTGTAGAATTATAAGTTGTTTCTATCATTTTTATCTTATATCCATTTTCAAGCACTCTTAATTGTTCTAACTTTTCTACTTTTTCTAAGTAGGTTTGTTCCATATTGGCATATGTAAGCAAAAACTCTTTTGTATAACCATATACTCCTAAGTGCCTATAAAATTTCAAAATTTTTGGAATACTATTATGATGGCTCAACAATAATTCCCAATCGTCCCTATGATGAGGGATAATAGATCTAGAAAAATATAGTGCATTGCTTTGATTGTCCACTGTTACTTTAACTGCATTATGATTTTTTAAGTCATCTACTTTATCTATTTTATGCATCGCACTGACCATAGATATATCGTTAGTAAAAGCATTGGCAAGACTATCTATAAGTTCTGGCTCTATAAAAGGCTCATCGCCTTGCACATTGATAACTACATCACATTCTAAATTTTCAACTACTTCTGCGATTCTATCTGTACCTGATTGATGTGTATCTTTTGTCATAATAACATCATCTGTAAATTTTAAACAATTATCATAAACTTTTATACTATCAGTAGCTATAAAAATTTCATCAATACTTTTAGCTTTTAAACATTGTTCATAAACTCTTTGAATTACACTTTTACCTTTTAAGTCAAGTAAAACTTTATTTGGCAATCTTGTGGAATTTAATCTCGCAGGGATTACTACTATTTTTTTCATAACACCTATAGACCTAAATCATATATTTGAACTATACCGACTAATGCCTTATCTTTAGTCACAAGTAACGAGTTTATTTTAGTATCTGTCATTACCTTTTGTGCTTCTGTAAGCTTTGCATCTTGGTTGATGGTTTTAGGGTTTTTTGTCATAAGTTTAGAGGCAGTAAGAGTAAAAAAACTATTTTCATCTTCCATAGCTCTTCTGATATCTCCATCTGTAATGATACCTTCTATTTTATTACCACTAACCACAACTGTCAATCCAAACTTACTACTAGACATAATTTTGGTTATATCCTTAATATTGTCTTCCAAAGAGCATGTTGGTAAATTTTTAGAGTTCATTACATTTTCTACTTTTGTCAAAAGTCTTCTTCCTAAACTACCTCCAGGATGAAATTGAGCAAAATCTTTATCTTTAAAATCTCTTACTTTCATAAGTGCTGTAGCAATAGCATCTCCCATAACCAATGTTGCTGTTGTAGAAGACATTGGAGCAAGATTCAAAGGACAACCCTCTTTTTCAACATGAACATTTAAGTGATAGTTTGAGTTTTTTGCTAATGTTGAAAAAGGATTACCAGTTATAGAGATAATAATATTTCCTTGATTTTTTAAAAAAGGAATAATTTTTAACACTTCATCTGTTTCTCCAGAATTTGATAACAATAATACAATATCATCTTTTTCAATCATCCCAAGATCACCATGATAAGCCTCTCCAGGATGCAAGAAAAAGCTTGGAGTTCCTGTGCTTGCAAGTGTGGCTGCAATTTTTGTCCCAATGAGTCCAGATTTTCCCATACCTGATATAATAAATTTGCCATTACTATTTAATATATCTGTTACTGCACCATCAAAATCATTTGTTAATAAACTTGATAAATTTGATATAGCCCGTGACTCTATTTTAAATATTTCTTTTGCTATCTCAATTATTTTCATTATACTTCTCCAAATACCATTCAATAGTTTTTATAGGGGTGAAGGGGTCAGGGTTTGATTTTTGACTCCAACTTTTTTATAATTTCTAATAGAGGGATCAAGTATCAAATGTAAAACACCCATTTTAATCTCCCCCATAATCATGGGATAATTCTAAACTATCTAACTTTTCCCAAGAATAATCACTCTGCCCAACTTGCCCACGACTTGCTATATCAGCATAAAGAAAAGTCTCTTCACTTGGCTTATCAAGTCCAAATTTCTTAGTTAACCAGTTTGAAGTAAGAGAAAAGTTATCTATCACAAATTCTGATAATTTATCATCATCTATAGTTGTATATGTACCAAATGTATCAACCGCAACTGATGTGGGTTTAATAACACCTATAGCATATGATAGTTGAACATTACATTTTTTTGCAAGTCCAGCAGCTACGATATGCTTTGCTATATATCTAGCTGCATAAAGACCACTTCTATCCACTTTTGTATAGTCTTTAGATGACTGAGCTCCGCCACCTATAGGTGCATATCCACCAAAACTATCTACAATCAACTTTCTACCAGTTAATCCACTATCATGTAGTGGCCCATGATTGACATATCTTCCTGTTGGATTTAGGTGTATGATTGTAGTTTGGGGATTATATAGATTAGTAGGAAGTCCAGAATCGTTTATGAGACCTTGTAAAAGCTCTCTTACCTTAACGATATCCATACCTTCCACACTAGGAGCACTTAAAACAATAGTATGTATTTTTTGTGGTTTGCAGTTTTCAAAGTTCTCTTTAGTTTCATAGTCTATCGTTACTTGTGTTTTGATATCAACACCAAGCTTATGATTGTGAGCCAATGCATAATGATAAACTTTATCACAAAGCACACGAGCATAAGTGATAGCAGAGGGCATAAAGTCAGCAGTCTCATCAGAAGCAAAACCAAACATGATTCCTTGATCACCAGCACCTATCTCTCCATCTTCTTGATCTACCCCTTGATTGATATCTGGAGATTGTTGATTTAGAAGCACTTGTACTTTCACATCATCAGGGTAAAGTGTCTCTTCTTTGGAGAAAGAACTTGTTCCATCATAACCAATCTTTATAAATGCATCTTTGACTATCTTTTCATAATCTTTTTGGCTTAAGTTTGCCTTTGAAGTAACTTCTCCGCCGATGATAACATGATTTCCAGCTACAAATACTTCACTAGCAACTCTTGATTGACTATCTTCTATGATAAGCCTATCTACAATACTATCAGCAATGATATCTGCACATTTATCAGGATGTCCTGGACTTACTACTTCACTTGTAAATAGATACATTATTTTGCCACCTTGATTAGAGTGAGGTCACGTATCAAATGTAAAACACCCATTTTAATCTCCTCATAATCATGGGATAATTTTAAACTACTATTTTCCTTATAATTCAACATTGTTCCCGCTTTATACCATATTGGTTTATTGATTAGTTCTTGTTTTGTCATTTGATTTACCCTCTAAATACTCTACTTTTGCATAACTTACAAAAAGCACCAATATTTAATATAATATTAAATATTTATTTTATCTTTTTAAAATTAAAATAGCTTGAAGTTTTACTCAACTATTGTGAATATCCTTGTAGATAAATGGGAGGATGCTACTTTTATCCTAAGTTCTCGATACAGCAACATAAACACCGTTCGGATTTTGTTTTATAAAATTCAATGTATTCAAGATAGTATATTGGCAACTTAAATACGAAAGCAATGCTTTAGATTTGCATATCTTTTATGCTACACTAAAGTATGGTTTCCGAATCGGAGGCGATACTTTAGATTTGCAAAAATGACTTATCTAAAATAATATTTTCCTGTTTCATGCCACTCTTCCATTCATCTTTTTCCAAGAACCGTTCTATGTTGCTTTTAACTTGCTCGATTGGGATTATGTTATTTTGCATTTAAATACCACTCATAAACTCTTTTTATGCCCTCATCCAACTCTACCTTATGTCTCCATCCAAGAGAGTGAATCTTTGAAGGATCAGTGAGCTTTATCATAGTATCATCTGGTTTATCAGTGTTAAAGTAAAGCCCCCCCTTCATAGCCTACTATCTCTTTTATCATCTTGGCTAATTCTGCGATTGATATATCTTCACCAGTACCGATGTTTATATGAGTGTTTCGGACTTCTTTTTGTGGAGCTAAAGCACCACTTCTTTCTGTTTTTTGCAAAGCTGAAGCATTGCCTTCGATATCACTAAAGTCTCTATTTTCCATAAGAAAAATGCAGGCATCTGCCATGTTATCACTATAGAAAAATTCTCTTTTTTGAATATTCATCTATATCACTCCCTTTACAATCTCTATATCAATTTTGTTAAATCCAAAAACTTTATTTCCAAGATCTTTCAAGCTTGCACCTATATGATAAGCTTCACTATCATCTATGAGTAAAAATCTATCATGAAACTTATCTGAAGTTTGCATTATTAGATTACTATACTGCTGATTGTATCTTTCTATATCAAGCCTAAGTTGTTTGGATATTGATTTTGTAACAATTGTAAAATTTATAGTTGCATATTTGCTAAAAAGTGTCAAAACTGTATCGTCGATATAGTTATCTATCAAAGTTACTTCTTCTTTGGCACTTTTTAATAAATCATTTATGAAGATATAAGCATCAAATATTTGACCATTGCAAAATACTCCCTGAGTTGGTTTTATATTTTTATCTTCTATGGCTTGAAATATTTTATTGAATTCTTTATCATGTTTCAAAATCTTATTTTCAACAGTATCTAATCTTTGAAAAATAGAACTATTTGAAAGTAAAAACTTTCTCATTTGAACAAAAGTTCTAATAATCTTGATACTAATATCCACTGATATTTTACTTTTTAGTACTGCACTAAATATAGATACACCTTGTTCTGTAAAAGCATAAGGATTAACAGTAGAGTGTTTTAAGTTTTTGAACCGGTCACATTTTGTGACCAGTTCATTTTTTTCTACTTGATAAAGCTCAGCTAAATCTCTGTCTATCATTAGAACTATTCCACGGAAAGTAAAAATCTTATTTTGTATATTGTCCCTGTTGAGTGTAGTTATATTATTCATTTTTATTTACCAGATACCACTCATAAACCATTTTTATCCCATCTTCAAGTTTAACTTTATGTCTCCATCCAAGAGAGTGAAGCTTTGAAGGAACTGTTAGTTTTACCATCGTACCATCTGGTTTATCGGTATTAAAATAGAGCTCACCACTATATCCTATGATATCTTTTATCATGTAAGCTAACTCTTTGATAGAGATATCTTCTCCTGTACCTATATTTATATGAGTATTTCTTATCTCTTTTTGATCATCTTTATAGGTATCTTTAAAGTCTCTATTTTCCATAATAAAAATACAAGCATCTGCCATATCATCACTGTAGAGAAATTCTCGTCTTGGTTTTCCACTTCCCCAAATCTCTACTTTTGGAGTATTATTTATCTTTGCTTCATGTATCTTTCTTATGAGTGCAGGAAGAACATGAGAGGTTTTAAGATCAAAGTTGTCATTTTCTCCATAAAGATTGGTCGGCATCACTGATATGAAGTTTGTTTCATACTGGAGATTGTAACTCTCACACATTTTGATACCTGCTATCTTTGCTATAGCGTATGGTTCATTTGTATACTCTAGTTCGTCTGTGAGTAGATACTCCTCTTTCATCGGTTGTGGACAGTTTTTTGGATAGATGCAAGTACTTCCTAAAAAAAGTAATTTTTTAACATTGTTTAGGTAACTTTGATGGATGACATTGTTTTGAATTTGGAGGTTTTCATAGATAAACTCTGCTCTGTAGGTGTTGTTGGCTACTATGCCTCCTACTTTGGCAGCTGCTAGTATGACATACTCTGGTTTTTCATTTTGAAAAAATGTTTCTACGGCTTCTTGGTTTGTTAGGTCGAGTTCAATATGTGTTCTTGTGATGAGATTTGTATATCCTTTTTGTTGTAGGTTTTTTACTATTGCAGAGCCTACAAGCCCTCTATGCCCTGCTATGTATATCTTAGAGTTTTTATCCATTTGAAAACTCCTCTAATTTTATAACGACAAACTCTAAATATCTATTATCTTCCACAAATGATTCTATCAACTCAATTTTTAAATTATTTTCAATATTATTGATCATATCTACTATAATTTCTTTAAAATTTTTCAAATCATTGTTTATGATATCATAAACCTCATCTGGCTCTATTCCAAAATATTCATGAATTATGATATTTCTAAAGTCAACTATCGTTTGAAACTTTTTATCAAGTAATCTATTTTTTATCATATGTTTACTTGCTTCTCCAATGATCTCAAATTCTCTTATAACACTATCCCAGGACTTAAAGTCATGTAATAAATCCTGAGCATTTGAAAACTCTTTGGAAATATACTCTATTTTCAATATAGCAACATATGCATCAAAAATAAAAAGTTCTATATCTCTTTTAGACATATATAAACTCCTTCTTGATTCTATTTTTTATAAATGTTTTCATACTATCAAAGTAACCCAAATCAACTTTTTTGTTTAATCTTTTTTCTATCATCTCTCTAGCATGAAGTCTATTTACAAATTTTCTCTCTTTTGCTTCAAGTATAACTATATCAATATCACTATCTTCACTAGCTTCATCCCTTGCATAACTTCCAAAAAGTGCTATCTTTTCTATACCAAATCTTTGATTTAGTTCTTGTTTTAACTCTCTTAATTGTTTCAAAAGCTCTTTTTGTGTCATAAAATATCCTACTCAAAATAATTCATGATAGTATAACCACCATCTTTAAGATACTGATCTTTTGTCATAAGCTTCAAGTCACTTGCCATCATATCGTTTACCAGTTCTTCTAACTTATACTCTCTTTTCCAACCAAGTTTTTTTTCTGCTTTACTTGGATTACCCAAAAGTAAATCAACTTCGGTTGGTCTAAAGTACTGAGGATCTACAGCAACTACTTCTTTACCTATCTCAATCTGATACTCAGAGTTTGAACATGATTTTACATATCCTTTTTCTTCTACACCTTCACCTCTAAACTCTAACTCTACACCAGCATAAGCAAATGACATCTTTACAAAGTCTCTAACAGTTGTAGTTATACCAGTCGCGATAACCCAATCTTCAGGCTTAGGAGCTTGAAGTATCATCCACATCATCCTGACATAATCTTTAGCATGTCCCCAGTCTCTTTTTGCATCAAGGTTTCCAAGGTACAGTTTATCTTGTAAACCCAATGCTATCTTAGAAGTTGCTCTTGTTATCTTTCTAGTTACAAATGTCTCTCCTCTTACAGGCGACTCATGGTTAAAGAGTATACCGTTACATGCAAACATGCCATAAGCTTCTCTATAGTTTACTGTTATCCAGTAAGCATACATCTTGGCTACTGCATATGGACTTCTTGGATAAAAAGGCGTTGTTTCACTTTGAGGAGTCTCTTGTACTTTTCCATAAAGTTCACTTGTACTTGCTTGGTAGATTTTTGTCTTTTTTGTAAGCCCAAGTAGTTTTACAGCTTCAAGTATTCTAAGTGTTCCTGTGCCATCAGCATTGGCTACATACTCAGGTGTTTCAAAACTAACTGCTACATGACTCATCGCTGCAAGGTTATATATCTCATCAGGCTGTACTTCTTGGATGATACGAGTAAGATTCATACTATCTGTCATATCTCCATAGTGAAGGATAAAGTTTCGGTTTTCTACATGAGGATCTTGATAGATATGATCTATTCTATCTGTGTTAAAAAGAGAGACTCTTCGTTTGATACCATGTACGATATATCCTTTTTTAAGAAGAAATTCTGCAAGATAAGAACCATCTTGTCCCGTGATACCTGTGATAAGTGCGACTTTTTTACTCAAATGATTTTCCTTTTTAGCAAAATTAAATTATTTACTACTTTATATAATTAAAGACAATATTTTATCTTTTTTTTATTTGTTTTGACTTAAATTAAAAATTTTGTATATCATTTATGCTACAGTGCAACACTAAAGTATTGCCTCCAGCAAAGACCGTAATTTATTGCGGTACCAAGTCTGAATCCTAAGCTCTTTTAAAATCATCCTCAATCCTAACAATATCATCTTCCCCAGTATACTCCCCAACTTGAGCCTCTATAAGCACAACAGGAATCTTCCCCTGATTTTCTAGCCTATGAACCTCTCCCATCTTGATATAAGTTGACTCATTTGGACGGATGAGTTTGACTTCATCTCCTACCGTCACTGTCGCCGTACCACTCACAACTATCCAATGTTCATTTCGATGAAAATGTTTTTGCAAACTTAATCTTTTTCCTGGTTTTACGATGATTCTTTTGATTTTGTAATTATCATGAGAGAGCAATACTTCATAAGTTCCCCATGGACGATGGGCCAAAGTATGGATATTTGTCAGTTCACTCTTTTTCTCTTTTAGTTTACTTACTACCTCTTTTACCTTTTGAGAACTTCCTTTTTTACTGATAAGCAGTGCATCGGGAGTATCTATGATGATGAGATCTTCGATATCTATCGTTGATATCTGTTTGTCATGTGTGACTATAAGATTATTTTTAGAGTCTATACTTATGTGTTTATCGTTTTGTGTATTGCCATTTTGATCTTTTGGTAGCTCTTCATAAAGTGCATCAAAGCTTCCTAAATCACTCCAGTCGATGTCGCAAGGTATCACTTTTACCTTGTTGCTTTTTTCCATCACAGCATAGTCTATGCTATCAGATGGGATAGCACTCATAAGCTCATGTGTGATTCTTTTTTGGTTATTTGCAATCTTTTGGTTGTTTTCATAAGCTTTTTGACAAGCATCATATATCTCTGGTGAATACTTTTTAAGCTCTTGTAAAAACAGACCCGCCTTAAAGCAAAACATCCCGCTATTCCAGTAGTAGTTACCTTTTTGGATATACTCTTTTGCAGTCTCTAAATCAGGCTTTTCTTTAAAACTTTTGACACTCTCTCCATCAGCTTCGATATACCCAAATCCCGTCTCTGGATAATTTGGTGTTATACCAAATGTCACAAGATTATCCTCTTTTGCTAATCCCTTTGCATCTTGGACTGCTTTTTGATACGCTGTTTCATTTTTGATGAGATGATCAGATGGTGTTACCAATACTGTCTCTTCAGGTTCGATATCCATACAAGCTAAAGCGATAGCAGGAGCTGTGTTTTTGCCTATCGGTTCCAATAAAAATGTTGACTCTTCTTCTAGTTGGTCAACTGCTAAAAAATATTGCTCTGTATTGGATACTATATAGAGTTTTTCACAAAGCTTGGTATTTCTCATAGCTGTTAGCTGAAAAAGAGACTTATCATCAAAAAGTTTGACAAACTGTTTTGGCATGAGTGTTCGGCTGATAGGCCAGAGTCTCGTACCGCTACCGCCGCATAGGATGATATTTGTCATAAAACCTCACTTATTTGATATAAATCAATATATTTGTTTATATTAGAATTTAATTATATTATCTAAATAATATTTAATTTTTATTTAAAAGATTTGATATTTATAATGATTCTTGCTACGTGAGTATGGTTTGTATGAGATTTGGTTTAATATACCATATTTTTTATGATTGATTTTTTTGAAACTACAAAAGTTTTTCTGATAATTAGTTTTGAAGTTACAGGAAGTTTTCCATCTAAAAAATCATCATCACAAATCAATACTTCATCACTATGGAGTTTGTTAACTTTACTGCTAATAGGAATAGCAATAAAATCATCATAAGGTAAATTATCTTTAAAAACTAAAATAGAACTCACACAAGACAATTTCTCCCTCTTTTACTTCCATATCTCATCCTCTTTTTCATCTTTCCAATCATCAATAAGATTGGCTGTATGATTAGAATAAGCCCTAAGATCTAAGTCTAGTTCAATATTTTTACTTTTTATCTCCTCTATTATCTTAACTTCATCACTAGGAAGGTTTTGTAGAAAATATATTACTTTATCAAAAACACTATCTTTTATCTCTAGTCTTATACTATGCATTTAGACTCCTCGATTTTTTTTCTACAATTATATTAAATTTCTATTCGTTTATATTAAAGTTGTTTGCTTTGGAGACCGTAATTTATTGCGGTATATTCTGCAAAGCCTAAGTTTACCTTTGGAAAGTGTAAAAAAAATTTTAACCTGATATACTTTTTCAATCCCCTGTTATAATTTTACAAAGTGATGCCCACGGTAATGCAAAACTAAGCCAATGTGGGAGAGGTGATGTTTATGTCACTTCTAGCACTATTGGCAGGAGCCAATGGGTATGTGGATATGGAGATGTGGATTAAATCTAAAAAAAGAGAGCTAAAAGGTGTTTTAGGACATGGATTT
>Ga0256834_1000831_pt1 | contig 21833 bp, 28 predicted proteins | sample 4281140metaG_FD_190536 | JGI IMG/M metagenome (GOLD analysis project Ga0256834, IMG submission 190536) | Hydrothermal vent microbial communities from East Pacific Rise, Pacific Ocean - 4281-140 | ecosystem: Environmental > Aquatic > Marine > Hydrothermal vents | place: Pacific Ocean: East...
GACCATCTATGTCACAAGTCATTATGCTGTTTTTGTTTCCCATAGGACTCTATTTTTACTTTTTTAAAGAGCGACCTAGCAGACCTGCTTACTACAAAGTATTTAGTGATTTTGAAAAAAAGATACAAAATAATTCTAGCCTCTCCAACAGTGAAAAAATAGAACAGTATCAAGAGATGCTTTTAAAAAATGAGTATAAGATAATAGAAAGTACCTCTACACAGGTCATAGGAGAAAAAAAGATTTTTAGTATGAGCATTTTTACTATGAGCGTGGGGCTTTATTTTATAGGTGCTCTATTTTATTTATGCTATTGGTACTACTTTCAGAAACCACATAGAGTAACTTTTAGACTGCATAAGGATGCATCATGCTAAAACAAAAAATCAATAAATGGCTCTATGAAAAGACCATACACTTTATGAGAAAACAAGCCAAAGTTGAAGCACATACTATGGAAGTAGAGGGATACACCATTGCCTACTTAGAGAGTAAAAATAGAAGCAATAAAAAAACACTCATACTCCAACACGGAAACAATGATGAGAAAGATACTTGGCTTATGTGTGCCAGTGCACTAAAAGATAAGTATCATCTCATTATAATAGACCTACTAGGCTGTGGAGACAGCGATTTACCTATGAACTTTGACTACTCCGTACCATCTCAAGCTGACTTCTTACATAAAGTCATAACACAACTTACCCAAGAGAAAGGGATAAAAATATTTTCTCTAGCAGGGCAATCATTGGGCGGTGGACTAGCCATACTTTTAGCAAACAGACTTCCTATAGAGAAGCTTATACTTATTGATGCTATGGGTCTTACTGTTAAAACCTCTAAATTCATAGAAGATGGTATAAAAATAGGAGTGATAGATAAACTACCTTGGCTAAATATAGACAGTAAAGAACAGTTACGAAATTTTGCAAAAGATGCTTATTACAAAGCACCCTATATGCCTGGTTTTATATTGGAACATTTTGTAGAAAAGAAAAAGCCCCTAGCCGACTTAGAGAAAAAGAAATTCTCTTTTATAGTTGATAAAAAAATGTTCCCTATAGATGACTTCACCCAAGAAATAAGCCAAGTCAAACCAGAAACGCTTATAATCTGGGGAGAAGAAGACAAAGGCATAAATGTAGCAAATGCCTATAAAATGGATGAACTTATAGAAAATAGTACATTAAAAATATACCCAAAATGTGGGCATATGCTTCACTCAGAGAAACCTAAAGAGTTGGCTAAAGATATGATAAAGTTTTTAGGGTAAAACTATATCGTCATAGAAAATATCTTACCCTCAGGCTTTGCATCTGCTAATCTCAAGTCAAATGCCATACAAACATTACGTACAAACATACGTGCTGACTCTTTTACCACTAGTTTATCTTTATAGATTTCTATGAGATCATCTACTTTCATCTCACTCAGACGTTCTAGTATTTCATCTAGTCTTTCTAACTTCATACTTTCCTCTGTCCATGAAGTCTCTAAGTTGCACATGAGGTTTAATATATGTTGACGCACTACTAAATCTTCTTTGGTTAAAGCATGTCCTCTAAATATAGGGAGTTTCCCTTCATTGACACGATTCACATAGTCCTCTACCCTCTTTTCATTTTGAGCAAAAGCATACCAAGAATCAGAGATAGAAGACATCCCTAGTCCTATCATAAGTTTGGTTTTTCCTGCGGTGTAGCCCATAAAGTTTCTATGTAATTGTTTTTCTACCATCGCTTGATGTAGTTTATCCGAAGGCAATGCAAAATGATCCATACCTATTTCTACATACCCTGCTTCAAAAAAGAGCTGCTTGCCTAGCTCGTAGAGTTCTCTTTTATATTCATCTTTGGGAAGATCATTTTCATCAAAGCCTCGTTGTCCTACACCTTTTATCCATGGTACATGTGCATATGAGTAATACGCAATACGGTCTGGTCGCAGTTTAACTGTATTTTCAATGGTCTTAATGATACTCTGCTTGGTTTGATGTGGCAATCCAAAGATAATATCATGTGAAATAGACTCATAACCTATATTTTTTGCCAATGCATGTATGCGTTCAACCGTCTCATATTTTTGTATACGGTTAATGGAGGCTTGTACTTTAGGGTCGTAGTCTTGTATGCCAAAAGAGGTACGCGTAAAACCTAAGTCAAAAAGGGTTTTTAGCTGTTCATTAGTAGTGTCATTTGGATGTGCTTCAAAAGAGAAATCAAAGACCTCATGACGTACAGCATCTTCAAAAATACCATCAATCATTAGTTTTAAATTTTCAGACGAAAAAAATGTTGGTGTCCCTCCACCAAGATGTATTTCTCGTATAGAAGGTTTTTTACCTAACAACTCAACATAAAGTTTCCACTCTTTAAGTACGGTATAAATGTATTCATCTTCTACAGAATGTCTCGTTGTAATATGTTTGTGACAGGCACAAAAAGTACAAAGGCTCTCACAATAAGGCATGTGAATGTAAAGGCTTATCCCCTCTTCTTCATTAGACTCATCAAAAGCACGTACAACACTCTTTATCCAGTCATCATTCTGTATACCCTTTTTATCCCAAAATGGCACAGTAGGGTATGAAGTATAACGCGGTCCGGGGATATTGTATTTTTGTATCAAAGATGCATTAATAATCGCTGGCATTGTTTTCCTTAAATAGTTTACAAAATTATAATCTAATACCTATTAGAAACAAATGACCTACATCAAGTCATAATTATTCTCTTGACATATATCAATCGAACTTTCACTTATCTAATCTATAATAAACCCAATTAGAGTAAGAAGGAGTTGTCAATGCTTATTGATAAACAAGAAATACCTCAAGTAGCTATGAATTTTATGAATGAAGTACATGATGAGGATGTAAAAATCATTAATACACTTTTTGAACTGCTGTTAGCCTATGAAAAAGAACCAAATGATGAAAACTTCAATGCCATAAATGACCAATATAAACACTGGTATGCTCACACCATTGAACATTTTAAAGGCGAAGAGGTAAAAATGAGAGAACTTAATTTTCCTCCCTACCCTATGCATAAAAGTGAACATGACAATGCACTTCAAAGAATGGATGAGGTTTATAAAGACTTTAAAGAACATAAAAATATTCAAGCACTTAAAATATACTTTATAGAAGAAGTTCCCACTTGGCTTATGCAACATATACAAACTATGGATAACATCACTGCTACGTTCTTTAGTACTGGTTCCATGTCTTGTGCTAGTCACTAAAATCAAGCAATAAAAAAGGAGATCCTATGCAATTTACAACATCCGAAAAGACTAAACCCTTAACCGCCTCTTTTTATAAAGATTTAACATTCTCAGAGACCTCTGTGGTTATCACTCCTTTACTTGAAAGTAGTTTTGGTAAAGAGATACGTATCGCCTTTAAAGATGGACAAGTAATGAAAGAACATAAAACAAAATTCCCTATCACAGTTATGACACTAAAAGGGTGCATAGAGTTTACCGTAGGCAACAAAATGACTGTTTTAAAAGAAGGTGATATTATAGCCCTAGAAGGCGATGTACTACATGAGCTTAAAGCCACCGAAGAATCTATAGTTTGGCTCTCTTTAAGTAAAAGAGATAGTGTAGAAAGAGTCATGGATGTACTAAAGAACTAACGTCTTTTTTCATAGACTTTATAGCCCCAATTTTGAGTACTTTGTACATTTTCTATACATTTCCATCCAGACCTTTCAAGTTCCTTACCTATGAGCCAGTTCATACCACCATGTCCCATGAGCGAAACATTCTCGTTTTCATGGGCTAACCTATCCAAATACATAGCTGCCATTTTTGCTCTTTGTTTAGATTCTTGTACTATTTTAGATTTCTTTCCTACAGGAAATAGTAGCATAAACCTAAGTAACATTAACCAGATTTTAGGATACAACTTAATAGAATTATTTTCAAAATTTGGTAATTCTATCTCATCAAAAAGGCTATTTTCCTCTTTCGTTGCTACACCTATAAAATCTAAGCTGTCTATCGTACGAGAAAGAGCACTCGCAAGTACTAGATCAGCTTGCTTCAAATGTTTAATAATCTTTTTATTTGGTACCTCATGACTTACAAATGCATGATTATATTCTTCTACCCATGCTTTCATTTTCATGGCAGTTATTTTTTTTCGTTGGTTTATAACTACTTTAGCATGGCGAACCAGTGTGATAGTCATGATGTCAATATCCTCTCTACGCCCTCACTGATTATCTGCCATACTTCCCCTATTTTTTCTGGTTCATAATACAAATCTGCAACATCTTTACCCACAAATCCAAAGTCACCCATCTTTTTAAGATTTTGAATACCCATACTTTCTAACTCCACTTTGTTACTCTCATCCATAGCCACTACCAAATCGTAACTAAACAAATCAAACTCACTTACATGCTGTGAGACTTGATGAGAAATATCTAATCCATGTTCTTTTGCTAATCGTTGAGAAATCATACAAGGTACTTCACCATTATGATAACTAGAAAGCCCAGCTGAATCAATCTGCACTTCTAAACCTAATGCTTCTACCCTTGCCTTAGTCACACCTTCTGCCAAAGAAGAACGACAGATATTCCCTAGACATACAAATATGATTTTTTTCATTTATCCCACCCATATTAAAATAAAACACAACTTTTTTATACACTTCATATTTATTTTAAATATTATAATATAAAAATGATGTTAACTATCCTTAGAACATCTCTTCTTTGGAAAAATACAATACATACAGTCTCCTTATACACAACATAAGTTCTTAAAATAAAGATTCTTTATTTTCATTAAGTCTCTTTGTTAATATTTTCTAAAGATGTATATATAACTTAGTGAATTCATAGACCAATGCTTTTTGCCATCTGGGTTGAGTGAGCTATGATTTTATATATTAACCAAGGTTTTCTATTAACATTCTCTCTTCTTCCTCAGAAAGATAACGCCACTTACCTACCTCAATATTGAGTTTGAAACTACCAATGCTGATACGGTTCAATTTTAGAACCTTTAATGGCGTTCCGAATTTAGGATCTTTTAGTGCTCCAAAAAGTCGGCGGATATGCCTATTTTTTCCTTCGTCAATATGTATTCTGAGTTTTGTTTTTGCTCCACCCATACCTATTTTCTCCACCTTAAGTGCTTTGAGTACTCCATGTGGGCTGTCCACACCTTTCATGGACTCTACTATATGTTCATCAGTGACATGTCCTCTCACCCAAATTTCATATATCTTGATGCAGTTCCCTGGTTTAGTCAATGCATTTCCAATTCTTCCATTGGTTGTAAATAATAAAAGCCCTTTAGATTCTAAATCAAGACGTCCAATAGGCATCCAACCGTCATTAAAAACCCACTCTGGTAAAAGGTCATACACTGTTTTTCGTCCACGTTCGTCAGATCGTGTGACCACATAGCCCTTAGGTTTATTAAGTACTAACAGGTTTTCAGAGTTGTTTGTTGTATGATGCATGAGGTCTTATACCTTAGGTGCCAAAACCCATAACTCAACCTTTTCAGTATCTCTAGCATCTCTACGTTTTGTTCTTCTAGACGATGCTCTTACATCACGTCTGAGGTGCAGTTCTTTTCTAAAACGTTTATGTTTTTGTAATTCTTCTATAATTGGATGAATACTATCTTCATCTACAACTTCTGCTAGGTTTGAAAATATAAGCACTATTTTACCCTCAGGTGAAAGATGTTCTTTGGCTTGCTCAAAAAACCGTGGAAACAGTGTTTCTTCATAATACATGGCTTTGTCTATGCCCTCTTCTAGTTCATGCTTTGCAGGTAACCAAGGAGGATTAAACACTATCAAGTCAGCTTTAACATCACAACTTTCAAATAAATCACCATGGTTTAGAGTCATATGCTTTTCAAACCCAAGTCTTTTACTCTCTTCAGCCACACCTATGATGGCATTTTTGTTTGTGTCTGTGGCAAAGATGTTTTTAAAACCATTTTGTATAAGTTGAAAAGAGAGTACACCCGACCCCACTCCTATTTCTATGGCATTTTCTTTTGAACCTTCATACTTTTTGAGCCATTTATCAAAGAGTTTTAAGTGGTCAAAGCGTGTCGGAAAGTAGGTATTGTAGTAAGGTTTTAGTGTAATGTCTAAAGTCTTAATCTCTATGCCTTTTTCATACCACTGCCATGAGCTGTTCATCCCCTGAATGTCAGGAAAAGAGACATAAAACTCAGACACATCAGGGTATAGCACCTTTAACCAACCAATATCTGGAGACTTTTTAACGATGAGTTTATTGTCTTTTACTTTAAGCAGTAACCTATGTGAAACTTTTCTAAATGCAGCACGGTAGTCACGTTGCCCTTGGAAAGTTTTATCTTTGTGTTTAAGTAATAGGTTTTTTCTTAATTCATTTAAAACCTGTAGGCCATTGCTATAAAACTCCTCTACAAGCACATACTTACCCTCTATCATCTGAGCTACTGTAGCTTCTGTGTCCATCTTACGGTAGAAGATTATGGCTTCTACCTCTGTAGTGATGATGTCTGGTCTATCTGCTTGGAGAGTTTGGAAATCTTTATTCATAACTTTATGCCTTTATTTTGTTAATGCTAACAATAACTTTATATTTTCATCTATGACGTAGTGGCTTCTTTTTAAAAAGAAAAATATATTATAACTAGTATTAGTATAGACTCATCTACTTTTTTATTCAAACAGACTCAAGGTATATCCAAGATTCCACTTTATAGGCTCTTTCCCATGCTCAATCAAATAGACATTGGCTCTAGAAAAAGGCTTTGAACCCCAAAACCCTCTATACGCAGAAAGTGGTGAGGGGTGTGGGTCTTGTATGACTAGGTGTTTAGACGCATCTATGAGTACAGCCTTTTTCTGAGCGAACGCACCCCAAAGTACAAACACTACGTTCTCACACTTTGCACTCACAAGCTCTATGACCTTGTCACCAAACCTCTCCCATCCCTTGTCTTTATGTGCATTAGCTTTTCCTGCTTCTACTGTGAGTACAACGTTGAGTAACAGTACACCTTGCTCTGCCCATGGGAGTAGACACCCTGTATGACTGTTGTCTATACCCATATCATCGTGCAACTCTTTATAGATGTTCTTCAAAGACTTAGGCAAAGGCTTTACTCCATCAAGCACAGAAAAACACAAGCCATGAGCATGCCCCACTGTAGGGTAAGGGTCTTGCCCTAGTATGAGTACTTTTACTTTGTCCAATGATGTAACATTCAATGCTTCAAACCATAGGTTTTTGGGTGGGAGTATCTGCTTACCTTGTGTTTCTTCAGCCTCTAAAAAAGCTTCTAGTTCTTGCATGTATGGCTTTGACCATTCTTGGGTTAGTGCTTTTTGCCATGTGGGTTGGGTAAGTAGTTGTTTCATTTACTTTAATACCCAAGCAGATGGATGTTGAGTAAACCCAACTTTGGGGTAGTAACTCACCGCATCAGGAGCAGAAAGAAGGATAATTTTACACCCCTTCTCTAGCTCATCACACACCACATCTATGAGCTTCTGCCCTATGCCTTGTTTCTGATACCCCACATCTACAGCCAAGTCTGACAAATAACAAGCATAATGAAAGTCCGTCACAGCCCTAGCTACACCAATTATTTTCTCTCCATCTAAAGCGACTACCAAAACATCTGCATAATCTAACATCCCTTGTATACACTTCATATCATCTATGGGTCTTCTCTCTCCTAGTGTTGAGCGTTCTAGGATGTCTATGAACTCTTCTGCTGTTAGTTTTTGGGTTATTTTGTATTTTATGGTCATTTTTATCTTCCTGCCATTGCTAAATTATCGACTTTTTTACTACATAGATTCAAATCTATGTCAAAATTGTCTTACATCTCTATGCCATATGAAAAAGTAATTTCATAAGTATTTCCTTTTTTCTTTGACCTATCTTCGATCATAGTCTACATATATTTTGCTAAAATACAAAAATGAACGAAACAGACTTTTTCAAAAAACTACTTTTACTACCAAATGGAGCCAACAAGGTACATTACCAAAACAGACGCTACCTCCTAAGAAAAGAAGTCCTGATAGACAGCAAACTCATAAAAATATACGCCCACGAACTAGGAGGCAACGATGTCGTAAGTGGTAACTACTACCCCACTATGAAATGCGGAATGCTGAAACCTTGTGAGATGTCAGATGCTAAAGTGATTGATTTTGTTTTGAATATTAAAGTTTAGTTCACGTACTTTTGAGGAATAACAAAATGCATTTTATACATACTGCTATTACTTCATTTCCAAAAGTACCTTCACCTCATCCGAAATACTCGCTGGCTTCGTAGAAGACCCATAACGCTTCAACACATTACCCTTTGCATCTACAAGGAACTTTGTAAAATTCCACTTGATGCTCTTAGAACCCAAAAAACCTGTGGCTTCTTTTTTTAAATACTTGTACAAAGGATGTGTATTATCTCCGTTTACGTCTATTTTTGAAAAGAGTGGAAAGGTTACCCCGTAGTTTACTTTACAAAAATTTTGTATCTCTTCGTTTGTACCTGGCTCTTGTTCTCTAAACTGATTAGAGGGAAAGCCCAAGATGACTAGGCCTTTTTTTTCGTACTTTTCATAAAGTTTTTGTAACCCTTCGTACTGTGGAGTGAAACCACATTTACTCGCTACATTTACCACTAAAACTATCTTTCCTTTATACTCTGACATAGTGTGTTCCACACCTTTAATGTCTGTTGCTTTGTATGTGTAAAAAGTGCTCATTTTGTCTCCTGCTTGTGCTGTGAATGTGAATGCCATGAAGCCTGTGAGGCATAGTTTTAGTATGTGCATTTGTTTTTTATCATCCCTGCGATAGATGAGAACACTACAAACCTGTGAGGCATAGTTTTAGTATGTGCATTTGTTTTACCTTTTTATCTATTTACTAAGTTTTAGTACGTTTGTCTCTACGCCATTTAAAGTCTCTACATTGTTTTCAGCCCAGTACTCTTTGATGCCTTCTCTTCCTTTTTGGTCCATCCATTTCTTGAGTGTATTTCGCTCCCCTTTGAACTCATACTTAGGTACCGCATACCCACAAGAAGTCAATACAAGTTCTACCTTCATCTCGAAGAACTGTCTTGTACCGTCACTACTTTCAAAATGTGCAGACATTTCATCCCATCTGTCATCACTCTCGTGTATGACTGTGGCTATGCCATAAAGCTTGAGGATGAGTGGTGCTTTGTCAAAGGAGTTAAACATCACTGTCATGCGTCCATTTTCTTGTACGTGTGCAGAGGTTTCATTACCTGAGCCAGTGTAGTTTAGCCATACAACGGTATTTTCATCTATAATTCTAAAACTATCCATACCCTTTGGTGATACATTGATGAAACCTTCAGCCCCAGCTGAACCGATAACAAACATCTTTTGAGCCTCTATAAATGCTTTATGCTCTTTGTTTATACTGTCAAATTTTACTGCCATTTTCTATCCTTTATCTACAAATTGTACCAAATAGTACATAAAATATAAATAACCCTTGACATTAATGTACCACTTAGTCTATAATGCTTTCATGACAAACAAAATACAAGCACGTGGACGACCAAAAGAATTTGATGAACAGGAAGCTTTGACTGCTGCAATGCATTACTTTTGGGAACATGGGTATGACAACACTTCTTTAGACAACTTACTTTCAGCTATGGGTATAAAGAAAAGCTCTTTTTATGCAACTTTTAAGAGTAAAGCAGAAATTTTTTCTCGTACCTTGGAACTTTATAGAGAACAAAGTATACAGTTTTTACGTAATTTAAAAGAAAAAGTAGGTGCAAAAGAAGCTATGCTCACACTGACAAAACTCACAATACAAGAACTAGAAGAAACAGGTAAGGTCAAAGGATGTCTACTTGTCAACTCAGGTAAAGAGTGTTACAATCGTTATGATGACCTAAGTCAACAAATTAGTTCAGAATTTAATTTTATGCAAAACATGTTTATAGAGTTTATACAAGATGCCAAAGACAAAGGTGAAATAGACAATCCTAAAGATGCAAAAACCATAGCAGGTCGATATATGAATGCACTCAATGGTTTAGTCGTTACCATCCAAGCAGGTGCAACCCAAGAACTCATAGATGATTTAGTAGAAAGTTTAAAAGAGATACTCGAATAGTCTTTAGGACTGTTGTTGTATCTTTTTTATTAAGTATTTTTGTACTGATAGGTACATAAATACTAGATAAAATTGAGATGACAAAGCGTGTTTCAGGTGTACAATTATGTACCAAATAGTACAGATATAAAGGAATAATATGAAATTACTACGTATAGACTCAAGCCCAAGAACAACAGGGTCACACTCAAAAGACTTAGCTGATATGGTAGAAGATAAATTTAAAGCAGAAAATTTAAATCTTGAGACCATCCATTATGACCTAAGTGCAAAGGAATTGCCTCATATAAGTCAAGCATACATAGAAGCTACTTTTGTACCAAAACCTGAACGGACAGCTACCATGAACAATACCCTCTTGTTAGCAGATGGATACATAAAAGATATTCAAAATGCAGATACAGTACTCATAAGTGTTCCTATGTATAATTTTACTATTCCCTCTACACTTAAGGCCTATATAGACTATATTTCCCGTTCTGAAGAAACTTTTCGTTTTCTTGAAAATGGTATAGAAGGATTACTTCTAGGTAAAAAACTTGTCATAGTTGCGGCATATGGTGCTGATTTTTCTCAAATGAGAGTTATGGACTTTGTAGAACCCTACTTAAAAACTGTATTTGGATTTTTAGGATTTACCGACATTACATACATCGCTATAGAAAACACCAGTCAAGAAAGTACTGATGTATTACATGATAAAAAAATAGCCCTAGTAAACAATATTTAGATAAATAATATAATAAGGAAAAACACATGAAACGATTTACAAACACAACATCAACACTCGTACTAGCTCTTAGCCTTACCCTTGGAGCATCTGCTAAAGAAGCAATCATACCAAGTACTGAACTTGTAAAACCACTCATAAGCTACGTCTCGGAAGCAGATGCAAAAGATGATGTCAAGGCAGTCTATGCAGATATAAAATCCACTTGGGGCATGGTACCTGAACCCATAAAAGGTCTTAGCTTAAACCCAAAAATACTTCGTAACACTTGGGAGTCTTACAAGATAAGTGGAGAAAATAAAAACTTCTCACCTAAACTTGGAGCCATGATGCGTATGCTCGTAGCTGAGAAAAACAACTGTAAATTCTGTGTAGGCTTCAACAAAGGGATGCTCATGGGTATGCTTAAAGTACCAGAAGCAGAGATAATGGACTTACAAAAAGACCCAACAACTGCAAAACTCCCTGCCAAAGACAAAGCCATGTTACTCTTCATGCTGAAGTCTACCTCTACACCACATGACGTAAACAAAGCAGATGTAGATGGTCTTAAAAAGCTAGGCTGGTCTGAAAAAGACATCATGGAAGGTGTAAACCAAGCCACACACATGGTAGCCACTGCTCTGTTTATAGATACGTTTAAGATACAATAATCCTATAGGAAATCTTATGGCATTTAGCAAAGAAGAAAAACAAGCCCTCCACACCATTAAAGGTGTGGGAGAGACAGTCATAAAGCGACTAGAGCAAATAGGCATAGACTCTTTTAATAAACTTAGTACCTCTAACGTAGAAGAGATTACAGAAATTATAGCTGACATACTAGGTACAACTTGCTGGAAAAATTCTCCTAAGGCAAAAGATGCAATAAATAAAACTATTACATATGCAAAATCTACATTATGACGAGAGATGAATATTATAAGATTTAAAAAAGTTTATGCTTTTATAGGCACATAAACCTCCGCAAGTAAGTTTTCTACACCTACTTCATATTTATTGTTTAAGAATTTTTGAAAGATGGGTTCGTCTCGTAAGATAATATCCGAACTATAAAGCCATTTCCCAAAGATGGCATCATACAAATCTATAAGGTTTTTAGGATGCCCCTTATGTGCAAAGACAGCATACTTACCACCATGAATGGTTTTTATATGTACTTCATCTATCTTTGATATATCAACCTCTTTTCTATTTTCAATGCATATATCAAACCGTAACCTTTCATTTTGAGTCACATCAGGATTGTCATGAGGTATGGTATACAGACAGAACTCAGAACCTATAAGTTTATGTTTATAAGCAAACTTCATAAATTTTTGTATAGGTATATCTAAATCTTCATAGTCCCCCACATGTCGCATACTATACATCTCTTTATTTTCTAGTCTTTCTATACGTATAGGCTGTACATCTGGATATTCTCTACGTGAGAGTTCATACTTTTTCTTATACTCACTGGGATTCACACCAAACATCTCTTTAAACGCTTTATTAAAAGATGATGGCATATGATACCCTGCTTGTATCGCAATATGTGTAATGTTTTCTTTGTCCATTTGCATTTGTTGAAGAGTCTTTTCTAGCTGTAGCCTTTTAATGTACTTTTTTAGACTCTCACCCACAAATGCTTTAAAAATACGATGAAAATGATAATAAGAGTAACCAGACACACGTATCAGCTCTTCCACTGTTACAAATTCTAACTCTTTTTCTATAAGTTCTACTACTTCTTGAATGTTCTTTGTATAATCTGTTTTCATTTCAATATTATATCCTATAGCTTTAAAAAAAATACGCCATACTAAGTAATGCTTCATAGTCATTTTTCATACTTCCGTACTCACTTTTGTCTTTACCCATATACATCCTTATATCTGCGGAGATTACTATATCTTCATAATCATAACTTACCCCAACCTGAAGCAATGCACTTTTATCTGTAGGATGTATCCATGCCATACTTACCCAGTCTAGATTTGGCAGTGCATCATTCCTTCTAAACATTGTAAAAATAGTATGTTTACTCAACCTTTGTGCATTGTTTGCTACCTTCCCTCTAGCTTCACCAAGTTTTGCTGCATACATTGGTGTTTTCATCGTATCAAAATACTTTTTCCATCCATTACTGTTTAAGCCTGAAGAACTATAAATATATTCAAATGTACCTACCACACTATTTTTAAATGTATAGTTTAGACCCAAAGATACCTCCATTCTATTCTCTTCATCACTGTCAAAATACCCAATTAAATTACTAGGTGCATGTATCTCTTTTAAAGACTGCGTTATTTGTTTTTCTCTTTTATTTACAGAAGCTTCTATATACAAAATAGCCCTCTCATCTATATAACTTATATTCGTACCTACATGCACACCATCATCATTGTTATGTAGTAACACTGAAAAACTCCAATCGTCTAAACCTGTATACCCCACATACAATGTTGTTCTATTTTGTGCATTACTCTCATTAAGCTTCAATCCAAAATGCTTTTCATCTGCCCAATAACTTTTTGAGTCTACTGAAATTTTAGGTGCATAAAGTGCTTTTAACGTATAATTATCTGATATATATGTACCTTGAAACAATACAGATCCTAATCTGTTGTCTTTTCTCTCTTTTGGGTCTACAGAAAGTGTGAGTGCAGAGCCACCCTTAAAATAATCCGTTGGGTTATAGCCTCGTGCTACTCCTTCTTTAATACTCATACGTCCCAGTTCAAAAAAGTACTTCTCGCCTATATTTGTTTTATAGTACAAGTCTTTCAAATAGACCTCATAAGTATTTTTATCAGCCACAAGACGAACGTCATAAAAAAAGTGCTTAATATTCTCACTTATATTTGCATAGAGTACCGTTTTATTTTTACTCTCGTTTTGAAATAGTTGACTTAGTTGTATACTTGCGACTAGACTACTAGACGCTATATCTTCCGTGAGATTTGACTCTACATCTACCACATCAAACATATCTAACTCATCAGCAGATAGGTACAAAGAAAAAAGCATTACAATGACTATTTTATACATATTACCTACCTTTAAACTTGGATAAATATGCTTTTTTAAACCATGTAGCGGGGATACTCATCTTTTTTACCTTTGAAAAATCAAGCTTTGTAGCTTTACGCTTATCTACCCCATCAATAATGAGTACTTGTGTAGGTCTCATGATGCCAAGTACATTTTTATACTTACGATAATAACTTTTCTTTAGTAATTTCTTTGAAGACGAATAAAACTTTGCCAGTATAGGTCTAAAGTTTTCTTTGTCTACCCAGTACTCTACTCTAGGGTAACTCACCGATGTACTTTTAGCCTTCATACTAATTTTATACGATTCCCTCATCTTTTTATCACCATTTTTTACATGTTCAGTGCCTACTAGTTTCAAACTATAGTCTTTTGCAAAATTAGCTGACATAACATCAGCACTAGAAGACTGCCCCATCAACCTTTGTTGAGGTGACATCTGTGCGGTAGCTTTAGAATTTGGGTCATAGAGCCACATCTTGTTACCTGAGCGTAATATGAGCTTACCTTTGTCTTTTTTAGGGCTAAGTATCTGAACCAATGTCTTAAATCCACTTCCGTACTCTTTTGCATAAATGTCTATGCTCATACTGTCTACCTTACGAGCATTTTTATACTCTACTATATGACCTCTTTCATACATAGAGCCACCTACATTTCGTATGTTGTCTGATTTTTGTACTATCTCTTGTACGCTTAGAGAAAATGCTAGTGAAGAACAGAGCGTTAGTATTGTTAAAAGTTTCATATTTAACTCCTTGTGTTGTTATGTGGGAGTATATTATTTTTAAGAGTGTTTGGCTTTTCCAAAATTGCTAAAACATATTATTGTTCTAAATTAATATAAGATTCAAAAATTTTCTAAACACTATATTGAAGAAAAATACCTAGTATAGTAGTGAAGTCTATACAGTTAATATAGACTTCTTACACTTATACCGTATCAACTATACCTCAAAGCATCCACTATCTCCATCTTAGAAGCCCTAATAGAAGGCAAAAGTGACGAAACTGTGCTCACTACTATTAAAAACAACCAAACAAACACAACCATAGCTATAGAATCCATAGACAAAACAAGTTGGGTCTCTACTGCAGTGTTAGGTGGGGACCACATAAGTCCAACTTTGTTAATAATTGTTGTGACAATGTATGCCAACACTACCCCCAAAGTTGCACCTACTATACCTATGATGCTTCCTTCTAGTACAAAATAACGACGTATCATAGAACGTCTAAGTCCCATAGAACGAAGCGTTCCTATCTCGTTAAATCTCTCCATAATGCTCATCGTCATAGTGTTCGAAATAGTAAATACCACAATAAGTCCGATGATAATAGAAACAAATCCAAAGATAACAGCAAAAATACCTATGACCTTTTGCACCTCTGGGTTAAATGTCTGTAAGTCTATGACTTCCAAATCAAGACCATTATCTTTAAAAAGTACTTTCAATGCCGACATCATAGCTGCTAAATCATCATATGATTTCAACTGTATATTTATAGCTGATGCTTTTTTGTTCTCTTCTCCATAGAGTAATACTTGTGCTTCTTTAAGTGGTAGAGCTATAAACATGTCATCTAGGTTTTTTTGTGTTTTTGCCCATACTGCATCTACTTTAATGTTGGCAATATTAGGTGCCCCATGGCTAGATGCCACAAGTAAACTAACCCTTGCTTCATCTGATGTTTTTTCTTCTTCTAAAAAGTCTGTTAAGTCTTCATCTATAGGGTTGGTATTTTGAACTATTTTTTCTTCTATACACCCCTCTATCTTCAACGATGCACAAAGATTCAAGTTTATTGCCAATCCTCTACCTATATAGGCATTAGAGCTTTTTGCAGCTATAGGTGTATCAGGTGCTGGCATTTCGATACCATAACCATCCCATATTTGCATTTTGAGTTGGTCTTCATACCTCTGCCCCACACCTATGAAAGTTTGAGAAGCATTTTTACTATAATTCCCAGCAATACCTGATATACTTAGTATCGGTGTCATTACAGATATTTTATCAAAAATAAAACTTTGTTTGATGGTAGCCATCACTTTTTCATAGTCTGCGATGGTATATTTTTCTACCTTACCAAGCCCAAAATCAAAGTATCCCTTTTTATGTATGTGAATATGCCCTGAATCTCTCGCAGTTTGTGTTTGTATACCTTGATTTATTGAGTTTACAAATGAGCCTATGGTTAAAGAGGCAAAGCCTCCTATAGCTATAGCCAAGATACTTAAAAAAGTTCGTCTTTTATTTCTAAATGCATTTCTATATGCTATACGTAGTGAATTAAACATTTTCTACCTCCAGTACTCCATCTTTTAATTCATAGGTAATATCTGAAATCCCCATAATGTCTTTATCATGTGTAACAAAGACAAAGGTTGTTTTACTTTTCTCTTGCATTTTTTGCATTAAGTCTAATATCTCTGCACTTGTTTTAGAGTCTAGATTTGCACTAGGTTCATCTGCTAAAACCAACACAGGTTCTTTTACCAAAGCCCTTGCTATTGCGACCCTTTGACGTTGACCACCACTAAGTTGTGATGGTGTATGTTTTTCTAGCCCTGCTAATCCTACATCATGTATCATTTGTTTTACTTTTACTTCTCTGTCTTCTTTACTTTCATTGATGAGTAACAACGGATATTCTATATTTTCATAAACATTCAGTACAGGAATAAGATTAAAGTTTTGAAAGATATGCCCAATATTTTTAGCTCTAAAGTCTGAAAGTGCATTGTCTTCTAGTGTACCTATATCTACACCATTGATAACAATATTACCTGCACTAGGAGTATCAATGGCTCCAATGAGGTTAAGCAATGTACTCTTACCACTACCCGACTTCCCTACTATAAAAGTAAAACTCTTTGCTTTCACACAAAAGCTTATATTTTTAAGTGCTTCTATCTCACTTTCACCTAGAAAATAACTCTTTTTAACATCTTTAAATTCCACAATATAATCATTCATTTCAATTCCTTCATCAGTAATTTCAAGGATTATATAGATTTATTAAAAAGAATACTTTTCCAAAATTGCTAAACAAACTTATTTTGTGACAAGGAGAACTATAGGGGCACTTATTATACTCATACCTAATTGATTTGAACTTTAACAAAGGTGACTGGCTTATACTGCTTGCTTCTGCCATTGCTCCTATAGTAAACCTTTACCAAAAAAGAGCACGTATGTATTGCTCTGCAGAAACTATACTCACTTTTAGAACAGTCGTGGGGTTCCCTTTTGTAGCAGCCTTGGCTTACTTTTTAGAACCCTCAGTGAGTTACAATGACTTTATGTCTGCACTACCTTATCTATTTTTTATAGCTACTGGCATTTATGTCGTAGCTAAAATCATGTGGATAGAAGCACTTAATCGCATAAGTATTACCAAACTCTCTGCTATGCTTGCACTTTTACCTGTATTTACGCTCTTTTTTGCTTATCTTTATTTAGATGAAATACCAGAATTTAGACAAATACTAGGTATTATTCCTGTACTTATGGGTGGGTATTTGATAACAAAGCCAAATAGAGTCTAACACTTGTACTTGTGCTATTATCATAACCAAAAGTAAATTTCTTATAATGCGTTTTATAAAAGTACTTAATAACGTACACTTTGATAATAATAACATTGAGGCAATGAACTCAAACTATTAATTAATAAGATGAAGTTTGGTTTTGACTTTTGTGGACAATTACATAATGATGACTAAACCATATCGCCATCTACCTTTCGGCTAATATACACAGCCAAAGGTATTTGTACCACATAGGCAAACATAATAGGTAAAAGCATAGAAACACCAAAACTACCCAGTGTAAAAGTAGCAATCACAAGTGCTAAAGTAAGATAACGTGTAACCGTATGCCAAAAAGCTGCTCTTTCTTGCGGTGATTCATGATTATATATGAACTTTGCTAAGAAAAATATCAAAGTATAAAAGACTACTATTGCTATAAAAGCTATAGGAAACAACTCAATATCAAAATCCCATACCTCTTCTAAAAGTTGTGTATTTTGTAACCCAAACAAGTAAAATATAATACCAAAAATACTTATTTGTGAAATATATTTTTGAAAATGCAAAATAAGTGCCATCAATGGCTTTATGAAACGTACTATCCTACTTGCTATGAAAGGAATAATAATAAGTAGTATCAATACATTATCGGCAAACCTACCTATGCCTGTACTATTGTCATATTCCATCTCAAAATAGGACGAAGCATATGTTCCAAAAATATCAAGCATATACAAAGAAAGTGTCACAAGAAGTAAATTGATAAAAAGTAGTAAAAATCCAAAAGAAGTGTCCGCTTTAGACTTCTTAATCCAGTGCATGACCATACCACCACCTGAAAGTGTTGCTAACATAAAAAGCCCTGCAGCAATGCCAAAGTCTTTCGTAGTAAAACCTATTGCTACTGCAATCAAAGGCAACAGTATAAAGTTAACTGCCATACCTTTAAAAAGAACTGGCTTATGTTCCCATACAAGTTTAATATGTGAGAGTTCAAATTTAAAAAGAGAAGGCATAATAAGTGTGATACCTGCAAATAAACAAATTTTTGACGAGAAAATAAATCCATTAGTATTATAGCCATAGATATAACCTAATACTGCCCCTAGAATTACTATAATTATTAAACCCATAACATCCCCTTTACTGATTAGGGATTAATATTAGCATAATATATTCTAAATAAACTGCATACCTACATATACTTTTCAGATTTTATGTATCTAGGTGGGTAAAAGGTGTAAAAGTTATATAGTGACAACTAAGTATTGAATACTCTATGCAATGACTTATGCTAGTTTTATGATTTTTATTGCATAGTTTAGTATGGATTGAAAGCTTTCTAGTGTGTAAGCCTCATTTTCAATCCATACTTCACAGCGTGTGTCTTGATTAATCAAGACTATCATGCCACCATTTGGTATGAGTTCATAGCTTGTACAGTTTTGTATTGGGTCATATCGGTTTATGTATTTTTTTAATTTTTTATCCATAGCGATAGTATATGATTTAATTCCTAAATAGTATAATGCCCTTTATATTTGAACTCAAATCATGCTAAAAGAGTTAGCGAGGATTAATCATGCCCTATGTACTTAAACAATATGACGTCATAGCAGGCAAAAAAGAAGAAGATAAAAAAGTAGAAGATTTTTTAGTAGATGTTGTAAAGTTGTCCGAAACACTGGCCCATAAACTCTTGAAAAATGCTAAGATAGTTGACCATAAAAACAAGCGTTTACAAAAAGGTAAAGTCCTAAAGTCTGGCTATATAAAAGTCCTCATCTTTGAGCCCATAACCAAAGGCTTAAAGCCACTCTTTCAAACAGAACATTTTGCACTTTTTGATAAACCATCAGGTCTACTGGTACATCCTACCATCCGTTCTACAGAGTACACACTCTTAGATGAAATACGCTACCAGTTTGGAGACGCAGCTAACTTGGTACACCGCATAGATGCAGAGACCTCAGGACTCATACTGGTATCTAAAAATGGATACGCTCAGCATGTTTTACAAGAGATGTTTGAAAAAAAGCGTTTGTTAAAAAGTATAAAGCTTTAGTTGAAAATGAGATAAAAGAAGAGATTTTAATAGATAAAAAAATCACCACTTCAGAGGGTATCATAGGTTTAAAAATGCAAATATCCAAAAGTATCGATGTAAGAGGGAAAGAATCAAGTACACTCATACGTCCCCTAGCCTACAACAAAGCAAAAAACCAAACCTTAGTAGAAGCCATACCCTACACAGGAAGACAACACCAAATAAGAGTACATTTAGACTCTATAGGACACAGGATTGTAGGTGACCCCATTTATGGACTAGATGAAAACTTTGTGGATGATTTTTTAAATGATAAAATAGAAAACAGTGAACGCGTAAAAGTAACTGGAGCTTCTAGACTTATGCTTCATGCGTATTATTTGGAGTTTAATTTTTTAGATACGACTTATGTGTTTTGTTCTAAGCAGGGGTTTTGTGATTAGCTTCTCTAACGCTAATTGAGTCTTGGAAATATTACAATATAGACTTTGATGATGAACAGTATCATAGTGCTATTTATGATGTGACTAAGACCTTGGAGATTTTGAATAGGATGGAGTGTGGGGTTGTTTAATAAATAAGACATTTTTTCTCGTTCTCATCCCTTCTTCGTGGTAATTTATATTAAGAATATGAAATGTGTATAGGCTTATTTTATTGCAGGGTTAAACTTATGCATTTTGATTGTAGGGTTGGCTTTAGCCGACCAAATCATAAAAAATGTATTAAAAATTGAACTTTTATGTTAAAATAAGTTCAATTTGATGGTCGGCTGAAGCCAACCCTCCAGTTCTTTCACAGTCTCAGGATGGATGGGAACAAGAAAGTCCAAGTACCCCACGTTACACTAAATTGCATAAATTTATTTAATCTAAAATATTGTACGTGTATATTCTTTAATAGGTTTGAGTAATAAGTCTTGTGGATGGTCACCACCAAACGTAGCAAGTCCACTTTTTCCTTTTATTATTATGGAGTCCATTACTTTACTAGATGCTACATCAACTATTACAAGTTTAATTGAAGCTTTATCTGGAATTCCTGACCATTCGGTTGATCTATCTTCCCATTCTAATATGGTTGGAAATATTAAGTATTTATAGCTATTCTTTTTAGCATATGCCAAGGAACTTCTAAAGGACTGATATTGATGTCCAGTTTCAACTAAATTAGAATATTTTGAAAAAGCCATCAATATTATTTGTGAAGTATTTGTTCCTGAACCTTGGTAATTACTATTACCGTATCTTCCATCCTTAGGTATAGAAATATATATACTCTTAGAAGTATCCAACGTTATTGAAGTATTTCCTGTTCGTAATAATTTAGTTTTATCAGTACATCCACTAAGCATTACAATAAATATTAAGAATAATATATGTTTCATTGATTAAGTTTCCTTTTTGTATCGAGTTCTATTACTATGATTGTATCAAAAAAGTATTTAAACCCTTTTTATTCGTTCAATATTTCCAACTGTTGAAGCTCTATTTTCTCGTTTGTATAATCAAAAACCACTCAAGCAAAGCAGATATAATAAAGCTGTAGAGTCGGTTGATGTAGATGGATTTTCTCGTTGAATCCGTTAAAAACATGAACTCCCACGTTGTACGTGGGAATGCATACTTCAACTTAAACAACAAAAAATCCACACTCTCATTTAACGCTCGTATGAATCCTTCTCGGTCTCACGCAAAAAGATTATAAAAGAACTTATGCATTTCGATTGTAGGGTTGGCTTTAGCCGACCAAATCATAAAAAATGTATTAAAACTGAACTGCTATATTCAATTTCATGGTCGGCTAAAGCCAACCCTACAGTTCTTTCACAATCTCAAAGCAGGGGAACGAGAGTAAGGTAAAAAAATATGACAATATGCCATATTTTTATCCCGTATTCCAAAACCAAGCTATAATCCACTCGTACCCTTTTAGGTTATAGGGTAGTGTTCTTCTTTTTATTGAGTGGGTGGGCTTACAAGATATGATGCTTCAAGCATAGGCAGGGTTATCTCAAATGAAAGGGTACAACATGGAAACATTGTTTTCGGTACTTGCTTTGATTCTTGGAGTAGTGAAAGTTACGATTATGTGGCTAAACTATAAAGAGAATAAGAAGAAAAAGAACACAGATTGAGAAATCTCACAAGGTATAGAGAGCAGCAACTCTCTATACTTCTGTGTACCCTTTCCAACATTCTACACCAATATACTTTAAATACTTATAATGTAACTTCAAGTAACAAGTGCAATTTTTCCTAAGCAACTTCTTCAAGTAAAGCATCCTTAGGTGTTTTGAAACCAAGAGCTTTCCTTGGTC
>Ga0256834_1000832_pt1 | contig 21825 bp, 15 predicted proteins | sample 4281140metaG_FD_190536 | JGI IMG/M metagenome (GOLD analysis project Ga0256834, IMG submission 190536) | Hydrothermal vent microbial communities from East Pacific Rise, Pacific Ocean - 4281-140 | ecosystem: Environmental > Aquatic > Marine > Hydrothermal vents | place: Pacific Ocean: East...
TTGGCAAAGGTTTGTTAAAAATCATGTCTAAAATGGGAATTTCGACTTTTCAATCTTATTGTGGGGCGCAGATTTTTGATGCGGTTGGATTAAACCAAAAATTTGTCGATCAATATTTCTTTGGCACGGCGACTTCTATTGAGGGTGTGTGTTTAGAAGAAGTAGCAAAAGAAACCGTGCGCCGTCATTCGCTAGCTTTTGGCGATAATGCAGTGCTTAAGCGGGCGCTTAATATGGGGGGTGAATATTCGTTTCGCATGCGGGGAGAGGCACATTCTTGGAGTCCTAATGCGCTTACTAACCTTCAGCAAGCAGTGCGTAAAAATGATAACTCAAGCACCGAAGCGCAAGCACTTTATGATAAATTTGCAAATGAGATAAATTCAAAAAACTCTAAAGCTCTTTCAATTAGATCATTATTTGATGTTAAGCCATTTGGTGAAAAGATTTCGATTGATGAGGTAGAGCCTGCCAGTGAAATCATCAAGCGTTTTGCAACTGGGGCGATGTCTTATGGCTCAATTTCGCATGAGGCGCACTCAACTTTAGCGATTGCAATGAATAGGATTGGCGGCAAATCTAACACTGGTGAGGGTGGCGAAGACCCTAAGCGTTTTAAGCCACTTGCCGATGGTTCGAGCAATCCTATGCGTAGCGCAATCAAGCAAGTTGCGTCTGGGCGCTTTGGTGTTACCACTGAATATTTGGTCAATTCTGATATGATACAGATTAAAGTTGCCCAAGGTGCAAAACCTGGAGAAGGCGGGCAGCTACCTGGTCATAAAGTGAATTGGGTGATTGCAAAAACTCGTCATTCAACCCCCGGAGTTGGGCTTATTTCGCCGCCACCACATCATGACATTTATTCAATTGAAGATCTAGCACAGCTTATTTATGACCTTAAAAATGTGAATGAAAAAGCCGATATTTCGGTGAAATTAGTTTCTGAAGTTGGGGTTGGCACGGTTGCGGCAGGGGTAGCAAAAGCTAAAGCCGATCATATTACGATTTCTGGCTATGATGGTGGAACGGGCGCTTCTCCCCTCACCTCAATTAAAAATGCTGGCTCACCTTGGGAAATTGGCTTGGCGGAAACTCATCAGACTTTAGTAATGAACCGCCTACGCTCTCGAGTAGTATTGCAGGTTGATGGCGGGCTTAAAACTGGCTTTGATGTGTTGGCGGGGGCGTTGCTTGGTGCTGATGAATTTGGCTTTGCCACTGCACCACTTATTGCGGCTGGTTGCGTGATGATGCGAAAATGTCATCTTAATACTTGCCCTGTTGGCATTGCAACGCAAGATCCAGTTTTGCGCAAACGCTTTAAGGGAACTCCCGAGCATGTGATAAATTATTTCTTCTTTATTGCCGAGGAATTACGGGGGCTGATGGCGCAATTAGGAGTGAAAAATCTCAATCAAATTATTGGTCGTTCTGATTTATTAGAGCAACATAAATTAAATAATCATTGGAAAACACAAGGGCTTGATTTGAAAAAATTATTCTTTACGCCTGAGCCAGCAAACGGCGAAACTATTTATCATAGTGAGTTTCAAAATCATGAAATTGAAACTGTGTTAGATCGTGAATTAATCAAGCAAAGTAAAGATGCAATCAAGGCAAAAACTGCTGTTAATATTGAGGTTGATATTAAATCTCTTAACCGTTCAACTGGGGCGATGCTATCTGGTGAATTGGTGAAAGCACATGGGCATGCGGGTCTTGATGATGGCAGTATTAATATCAGATTAAACGGTATTGCGGGGCAGAGTTTTGGTGCATTTTTAGCCAAAGGTATTAGCTTTGATTTAGTTGGTGAAGCTAATGATTATGTTGCAAAAGGTCTAAGCGGTGGTAGGATTATTGTGCGCCCGCCCAAAAACACAAATATCAAGGCTGAAAACTCCATCATTATTGGCAATACTGTGCTTTATGGCGCAATTGCTGGCGAATGCTATTTTAATGGAGTTGCAGGAGAGCGATTTGCGGTTCGTAACTCTGGTGCTGTTGCAGTTGTTGAAGGCACGGGCGATCACGGTTGCGAGTATATGACGGGTGGAGTTGTTGTGGTTATTGGTAATACTGGGCGCAATTTTGCCGCAGGCATGTCTGGTGGAATTGCCTATGTGCTTGATCAGGATAAAAATTTTGCTGCTCGCTGTAATTTAGCAATGGTAGATTTGCAGCCTGTGGAAGAAGAAGAAAATCTTATGCGCAGAATTCACCATCATGGTGGTGATTTAGAATGGCATGGACGAGTTGATGTGTCGGCTGATTTATCAAAACATGATGATGAAAGATTGCATCAGTTGTTATTAAATCATCTTCATTATACAGGCTCAAACAAGGCTAAATCTTTACTTGATGATTGGGAAAATTCTCGCTCTAAATTTGTAAAAATTATGCCTGTTGAATATGCTCGTGCAATTGCTGAAATGGAAGCGAAAAACAAGAAATCAGAAGGAATAGCATAATGGGAAAGATTACAGGATTTCTTGAAATAGATCGTGAAGAAAAACGCTATCAACCTGCCTCTGATCGTGTGCGTCATTATAGTGAATTTACCATTCCGCTTTCCGAAGGGCGGGTGATTGATCAAGCGGCTCGCTGTATGGATTGCGGTGTTCCTTATTGCCACGGTGATACTGGTTGCCCCCTGAATAATCAAATTCCTGATTGGAATGATTTAATCTATCGGGGTGAATGGCGAGAGGCATCTATTGCTTTATACTCTACCAATAATTTCCCTGAATTTACTGGTAGAGTTTGCCCTGCCCCATGCGAGGAGGCATGCACGTTAAACCTTGAAGACATGCCGGTTGCAATTAAAACTGTTGAGCAGGCAATTGCTGATAGAGCGATTGAAAATGGCTGGGTTAAGGCGCGCCCTTGTGAAGAAAAAACAGGCAAGAAAATTGCTATTGTTGGCTCGGGCCCTGCGGGTCTTGCTGCCGCACAACAACTCGCACGGGTTGGACATGAAGTGCATGTATATGAGAGAGAGCCAAAAGCTGGCGGACTTTTACGCTATGGCATTCCTGATTTCAAAATGGAAAAACACCATATTGATGTGCGCTTAAATCACCTTGAAAATGAGGGGGTGGTTTTTCATTATAATGAGAATATCGGCGTCACTCGCCCATTAAAAGAATTGCAAGATAAGCATGATGCGGTGTTATTATGTGGTGGCTCAGAACACCCAAGAGAAGTTGGCTGTTCTGGTGACACACTTGGTGGAGTGCATTTTGCTATGCCTTATCTTGTGCTGCAAAATCGCATTAATAATGGTGAAGATGTATTAGAATATCAGCCCATTTCTGCTGCTGGTAAACATGTGGTAGTGGTTGGTGGTGGCGATACTGCATCTGATTGTGTTGGGGTAGCTTTTCGCCAAGGAGCAATTGCGGTTACACAAATGGATATTCGCACTCAACCGCCAGCAAAAGAAGACAAACTTGCTACTTGGCCTAACTGGGCAATAAAAATGCGCACATCTTCTTCGCAAGCAGAAGGAGTTACACGTGAATTTTCTGCTGGCACGCTTGAAATTATTGCTGATAAAAGTGGGCAAGCACAATATGTTAAATGCGCTAAAGTAGATGAAAAACGCAAACCAATTGCAGGTAGTGAATTTAATATACAGGCTGAATTAGTATTAATGGCGATTGGTTTTGCCCACCCTATTTTTGCAGGTCTGCTAGAAGAGTTGGGAGCAGAACTTGACAATAGAAAAAATCTTAAAGCGGATACAAAAACCTATAAAACTTCAGTTGCGGGAGTTTATGGGGCGGGCGATATGCGGCGTGGACAATCTTTGGTTGTTTGGGCAATTAAAGAGGGTCGCCAAGCAGCAAGAGCAATTGATATCGATTTAATGGGGCGAACAGATTTACCTTTTTAAGAGAAATCAATTTACTGTCGCTTCTTCTTTTACTTTTATGCCAACACCAAAGGCATCACTGCGTCCAACTGGTGCATTTACAAGTTCATTTAGATCAAAGCTATTTTTAATAACTAAATTATTTGTTGCATTAATTAGATTAAAAGAGCGAATATTATCTATATTTAAAGAGGTGATTGCGCCCGCTACTTCTAGTAATCTTATTTGCCCCAAACCCTGAAATGGTGGGCGTTTTAGGCGCAAGCTATCTGTGCCAAATAGTGGATCAACTACGGCTAAACTAATAGTGCCCCCACGATAAAATTTCTTCAAAGATTGATTGATATAAAAAGCTAATTTATCTGATCCAGCACTAGCAAAGTGAATGCCATCAGACTTGCGCATTAAAACATTTTGCCCACTTAAATTTGGACCACGTGAAGAATAGCTCCCATTTTCACCAGTAAATCTTTCATAAATATCAATAAATTCTGCACCAGCAGAAAATGCTGCAAGCCTTTGCAATGAAGATATTTGTGTAATTGTGGCAGAATATTTTTTGGCCGCCATTGGTGGCAGACCAAGCCAAATTACAGGTTTATTTGCTGTGCGTAATTGTGAAAGAAAATCATTTAGACGAGTGCTATATGCCTTTTTCCATTCATTTGTTAGTGGCTTAACACTTTTGCCCTCTACCAAAAGATTTTGCTTATCATTAATGCCCATAAGCACCACCGCAATATCAAAACTATCATTGGCTATCTCAGTTTTTAATGCCCTATTCCAATTAAAAAAATCATCACGAACAAAACCTGACGAGCCAACCGCTTTTCTAATAATTATTAAATCTGGATCTTCCTTATAAAAGCGAATTAAAGCCTTTTCTAAATCAATAGCTAAAGAATCTCCAAACACAATTAAACGAGTAGCAGTTTGGGATTTTTCAATAGCAGGGGTGGTGGAAACTCTAGCTCTTGGGACAGTTTTACGTGGTATATTTTGCACTCGCCGAGTTGGCTTTTTTTTAACTTGTTGCTGATTTTGTGTGCCAAATAATAAATCAAATAAAGTCTGAGGTCTTTGCTCTTGTGCAAAAGTGACAATAGAAAAAATTGCACTTAGCATACTGAATATAATTAAAACTGAAAAAAACTTTTTTCGCATAATAAATTCTTATAAAAAAACTAGCACTAAAGAAAGGCAAATATTATTTTAATCTAAGATAAGCATCAAATGTGATAAAACCATCTGGCACAAGCCCTTTATCTTTTTGAAACGCTTGATAGGCTTTTTGGCTGATTGGTCCAATCTTGCCGTCCACATCTCCTCTATAATATCCAAGTTGTTTTAAGCGTTTTTGAATAACTATACGCTGAATTAAATTTGGAAATTTTGTACCCTTTGGCCAAGCAGCAACAAATGCCCCAGAACCTTTTAATCTATCGGTTAAATGAGCGACACTTAGGGCATATGAATCTGAAAAATTATAAGCCTTAAGCGCCAAATAATTTTTAGTCATTAAAAATTTTGGACCATTTTTCCCTGTTGGAATATATAAGAATACTTGAGTTGAAATATCAAAAAATTCGCGTCCCTTTACTCTTTTTACACCCATATTAGTGAAAAAACTAATTGGGTGCATTTTTTCTCTGGTAGCTAAAGTGTAATCAAAATTGCTTGGCAATTTCACCTCATAACCCCAATCCATATTACTTTGATAACCAAGAGAAACTAAAAAATTTGCACTAGTGGCTAAAGCATCGGCTAAGGAAAGATGGGGGTTTATTTTTCCATCACCATCACCATCTTGCCCATTTTTTAACAGCCCTGAAACAATAACCTGCGTATGCCCAATTGCCCCCGCCCATGAACCAATGAGGGTTTCATTTGTCCAGCCATAATCTTGAATAAGGCGCAGAGCTATAATAAATTCTTTCTTATCTTCCTCATATCTATTGCGGCGTTGATGCACCAAACTTGCAAGCGATCTAATTATGGGTTTTATCAGTTTTTTATTATTAAGCACTGCGCCATAATCTGTTTCCATACCCCAAATTGCACCCAAAATTTCAGGATCAACGCCATATTGGTTGCCAATTCTATCAAATAAGGCTTTGTTGGCAGCCATTGCTTTTTTGCCTCTTGTTATTCTGCTAGCGGAAACTCTTTTTTCAATATAGACCCACATAGGGGTAGTAAATTCTGGTTGCTTGTGCACCAAATTAGGAATATTTTTAGCAGGGGTGAGATCATTTGTTGCATTACGATAGACAGAGCGAGAAATGCCTGCACTAATTGCGGTTTTTTCAAAATTCTTAATGAAATTATCAAAGCTTTCAATTGGTGCTGATGATAAAGATTGCGCACCAAATACCATAAATAAGATTATTGCAATTAGCTTTTTCATATATGGATTTCTACCTATTTCGTAACATTAAATATTTTTCCCAAGCATAAGCCGAAGAAATTATTTGCTCTAAATTATCATGTTTTGGTTGCCAATTTAGAGTAGTTTTTAGTTTTTGTGAATTTGCTACCACCGCTGCAGGATCTCCCGCACGCTTGTCTACATAATGCACATCAAAATCTACGCCCGAAACATTTTTGGCAACATTAATAACCTCATTAACACTATAACCTTGCCCATATCCGCAATTCATAATTGTGCTTTTTTCGCCTTTTCGTAAATGTTTGAGCATTAAAACATGTGCATTTATTAAATCGCTAATATGTATATAATCACGTAAACATGTGCCATCTGGCGTGTCATAATTTGTACCATAAACATCAATATGTGTGCGTTGCCCTAAAGCTACTTGCAATGCTACTTTAATTAAATGAGTAGTATTTTTAGTAGATTGCCCCGCCCGCCCCTTAGCATCAGCACCTGCAACATTGAAATAACGTAAAGCACCAAAAGTAATTGGGTGAGCGGCTGCCACATCTGCCAACATTATTTCGCTCATTAATTTTGAGCGCCCATAAGGAGAAGCTGGATTTAGTGGTGTGTCCTCGCTCACTGGCTCAACCCCCACCATGCCATAAACAGCAGCGGTTGACGAAAAGACAAAATGCTTCACTCCTCCCTGCACCGCAGCTTCAATTAAGTTACGGGTTGTTGCGGTATTATTTGAATAATATTTTAATGGATCAACTACCGATTCAGGCACGATTATTGAACCTGCAAAATGGATTATTTCTACTATTTCATGCTGTTTGATAATTTTAGTAACAAGGTCAATATCATTAGCATTGCCTTTAATGAATGTTGCTCGTCCATCAAGCGCCCACTCAAAACCAGTTGTTAAATTATCTATTATGACCACATCTTCGCCAGCATCAGCTAATGCCAAAACCATGTGTGCGCCAATATAACCTGCACCGCCAGCTACTAAACAGCCATTTTTTACCTTAAATTTTCTAAAATTTTCTAAAATATCATTCTTTTAAGTATCATATATTCTAAATATTATATATTCATTCGGTGTTTAGATAAACTTACTCACGAAATTGTTATTTTAGCTTTATATATATTCATTAAATATTTAAATAAGCTTACTAGTATTGTTCAAATTGTATAGTTTTGGAGTTGATATCTTGAGTAAAAAAGTTCGCACCGCTGTTTTTCCAGTTGCAGGCCTTGGAACTAGATTTTTGCCAGCAACCAAATCTATGCCAAAAGAAATGCTTACTGTAGTTGATCGCCCACTAATTCAATATGCGGTGGACGAAGCACGCGAAGCGGGGATTGAACATTTTGTTTTTGTCACTGGTCGAAATAAAGGTGTGATTGAAGATCATTTTGATCGTCAGTTTGAACTAGAGACAACACTAAAACAGCGTGGTAAAACTGAGGCGCTTGCAGAGTTGCAAAGAGATTTGCCAAAACCAGGACAGGCGAGTTTCACTCGTCAACAAGAGCCACTAGGGCTTGGGCATGCGGTTTGGTGCGCTCGTGATATTGTTGGAAATGAGCCATTTGCGCTTTTACTTCCAGACATGTTGATTAAGGCAAAACCCGGCGTGCTTAAGCAAATGATGAAAGCCTATGAAGAAAAAGCGCAAAACGTAATTGCGGTTGAGGAGATTGATCCCAAAGATGTATCTTCTTATGGCATTGTGGCACGTGGAGAAGGACCTGATGAGGCTTTTAGCATTACTGATATGGTTGAAAAACCCAAGATAGAAGACGCTCCATCTAATTTAATTATTTCTGGGCGCTATATTTTGTCGCCTAGAATTTTTGAACTTTTAAGCTCACACACAAAAGGCGCAGGGGGAGAAATTCAAATTACTGATGCAATGGTTGCGCTATTAAAAGAGCAAGATTTTGCTGGAGTGAAGTTTGATGGGCAGACTTATGATTGTGGCTCTAAAATTGGGTTTTTAGCCGCAAATGTTGCCTATGCACTTGAACGAGATGACCTTAGAGATAAATTTATAGAAGAAATTAAGAAGCTATTATAATTTAACGAGAATAAGTCACGCCTAACTCAAATCTATGATTTTCACGTTTGCCCAAAGCGGTTGTTTCTAGCGTTCCATAATTATAATCTACAGAAAAACTAGTGTGTTTATTTAGTAAATAATCTGCACCCACGCCAATAGAATAGCGACGCTCAATATCATCAATTACATCATAATGAGCCCAACCCGCAGCAACATTTGCTCGTGCTGTAACCCAATCATTAATTTGATATTGTGCTAACGCAGAAGTTGAGTAATCTATTCTAGTTGTTGCCCCAAGTGCCGGATTTGCAGCGCTTACATTGGTTATAAAATTAGCACTTAAATCTAATCCTTTGCCGTTATTATATGCAAGATTAGCATTAAATACAGTTGTTGGCACATCTTCAACTAAAGTAGAATCAAATTTAGTCAAACCATAACCAGCAGAAATTTCTGCCCTTAATACATCTCGCCAATTACCTGTGAAACCTGCCAGCGCAACATAAGAATTACTATCTTGGCTCTCACCAGAAATAAGCAATGTTTGATCAAAAGCTGAACGACTTGCTGAAAAATCTACAAATGGTGAAATAGTTGGGCTGATCTCATAAGAAAGGCGTAAGCCGCCGCCAAACCTTGTATTGTTTTGTATTGAATTATCTGACCAAGTGGTATCAGTTAACAAAGTTGCTCCATAAACATTGCGAGAAATATTGCCCCGCAATTCACCACTTAATTTAGCAAAACGACGAATGATTGAAGCATTTGCGCTTCCCATTACTGTAGTTGGCGGATCAACAATAGTTGTATCTAATGAGGGATCGTTTTTTGAAGCTTTATCGACGGTGAAATTTGCCCCAAAACTTGCTAAACTATCTTTATCAATTCTATAAGAGCCAGAAAAATTAACCGCAGCTCCATAAATTCTAAACTCATCATCAAGATCATCAGCAAAAGGTTTTGATAAATTTGCTGTTGCACTTAAATCAAATTGAGCATTTTGTATTTTGTGCGAAATACTCACATTTGGAGTGGCGATAACCTCAAAACGATCTCCCCGATAATCTTGCTGAAATGCTCCCCTAAGTGACAAACTCCAATCAAACGTGGTGGCAGGAGAAGATAAAACTCCCTGATATTCTTCCATTGGAGCAATATATCCATCATATAATTGCAAAGGCGCATTATTTAATAGAGGCGGATCTTTTAATGGTGGTGCGCTTTTTGATGGCAAAGATTTATTTGAGGGAAATGTGACAATAGGTTCAAGATTTATTGGAGCGCAAAAAATTGGATCGTTACAAGTTGTTGGCATTGAACCACGCAACAAATCTGGGTTATCTGTGCCTGAGCCATCAGCAGCAAAAGCGGGAGTTAGAACAATGAATGAAGCCATTACAGCTAAGTTAGCAATATAGATTTTTTGCGAGGACATTTTATATTCAGGCTTTGCTGTTTAACTTAATTCATGCTTGGCGAAACATGGTTAAGAAGCTCTTAAATTCCCGCTTTTATCACTCTTTTTAAGCATTAAAAATCACTTGTTATCCCTTTTACCTCCCAATCGCCAAATCTAACTGGGTCTAGACCTTTTCGCCCATTAATTTCTTTTGCTTTGTTTTGAAGGTTTGAAGCTGCTTCAACATGGCGCTGTTTTGCTTCATCTAATGCTCTTTTAGCAATATCTGGGTCTGGTGTTTTTTCATTTTTTTGACTATTTTTTATATTCATTTTGAAAAGTTCACTCTTTTGATGACATGAAGAGATTTGCACCTTAAACCAGTTAGGAGAAATTAATAGCCATGGTTTGAAAAATTGACAAAAAATCTGCAAAATAACAAAAAAAATCCAGTTGGTCTTAAAGTAAGATTATTAGCAAGCCAAAGATTGCAAGAAGTTTTAGGTGGTAAAAATTTTACTCCATATAATATGAGCGAAATAAATGATGGGCGTGATCGAGCATTAGCTAATCGCCTTATTACGATTGCCCTTCGCTATCATGGCCATATAAATATTATTTTTGAAAAAACATTGCAAAAAGGTATGCCAAAAAAAAGTGATAGTTTTGAGGCCATCATGCGTATCGCTTTGAGTGAGTTATTATTCATTAAAGAAATGGCCGATCACAGTTCGATATTTTTAGCGGTTGAGGCAATTAAGCAAAATATAAAAACTGCCCATTTAAGCAAATTAGCAAATGGTATTTTGCGTAGAGTTCAGCGTGAAAAAGCTGATTTTAGCAATCTTGCTTTAGCAGATTTATTTCCCAATTGGCTTAAGACTCGCTGGCTTAAAACTTATGGAAAACAGGCGGTTGATGAGTTTGGTAAAGCATTATTAAAAGGAGCGCCGCTTGATCTTACACTTAAAAAAATCGATGATAATTTAATCGAAAAACTTGGTGCAGAAAAACTGATATTTGATAGTGTTAGAGTTGTAAAAAGAGATTGCCCAGTTGTTGAATTAGCTGGCTTTGAAAATGGTGAATGGTGGGCGCAAGATGTTGCCTCTGCTTTGCCTGCTCGGTTGATGAATTTACCAACATGTGCCAGCGTTTTAGATATGTGCGCCGCCCCCGGAGGCAAAACTGCTCAGTTAATAAAGCAAGGCTATGAAGTGAGCGCACTTGAGATTGATGAAAAGCGGCTTGATAGATTAAAAGAAAATTTAGCTCGATTAAATTATCAAGCAAAAACCATTCTAGCAGATGCTTTAACTTATAATCCCAAAGAAAAATTTGATGGTATTTTTGTTGATGCTCCTTGCTCATCAACTGGCACATTTCGCCGCCACCCAGAAGTAATTTGGCAAAACAGAAAGCAACAAAGCGAGGGGCGAGTGACGTTGCAAAAACAACTAGTTGAACATGCGATTTCTTTATTAAAACCCAAAGGAGTTTTAATTTATGCAACTTGTTCATTAGAGCAAAATGAAAGTGAACAAGTAGCAAATTGGGTTTTAGAAAATTTCCCGAATATGATAAGCTCGCCAATCAAGGCAGGTGAATTAGATGGGAAAGATATTCTAATAGATGAAAATGGCTATTTAAGAAGCACACCAAATATGAACCCTTTTTTAGACAATGAAGAGGGAATGGACGGATTTTTTGCTGCAAGATACATTCATCAATAGAATTATAATTATTAATGCAAAAAAATTCACTTTCATTACTAGAGCATATAATTACATCGCCATTATTAAGGTGGACATGGATTAGCCTTGCTACGCCCGATTATACTTACCCTTTGGTAGATCATCGCCCCTTAGACATAGAGGCTGCAAAAGATATGATAAATGGTCGTTATTTATTAGCGGGAAGGTTGGTGGAAACAAATTCTCATTCGCCCTTTGCTATTGAAGATGCAAGTGAGCAATGGAAAAAACGACTTAATGAATTTACTTGGCTGCGTCATTTTGGCGCTAGTGAGAATATTGAACATAGCAAGTTTGCAAGGGTTTTAGTTTTAGATTGGGTTGGAAGAAACTCTAAGTTTGAAAACGATAGTTGGTCACCAAGCGCAACATCATTACGAATATTAAACTGGCTTCGTCACCTTGAGACAATAAAAAATGGCGCAAGCAAAAAGCAAATTGATATTATTTTTCAGTCAATATCAACCCAATTAACATCACTAAAATCTCGTGTAAAGTTTATGCAAAATCCTCTTGATGTTCTTTATACTCAAATGGCTTTGCTTGGTAGTTCATTGAGCAAAAAAAGTGATGAGAGGAAAATTTCACGCCGATTATTGCGCTTGCAAAATTCACTTGATAAGCAAATAGATAAAGATGGGCTGCACCTAAGCCGCAATGCTTTGTTGCAATATGAATTATTGAGTGAGTTATTTAGCCTAAAACAAACATTGGAAAAAAGTAATTTTCACCTTAATTCCGCCGATAATAAATTTTCAAAAACCATTGCAAAAATGCATTTAGCACTTGATAGCTTAACTCTTAGCACTGGCGAGTTGGCATATTTTAACGGAGCGGGGCAAATTGCTACTGATTTGTTTGTATCACTCCTATCGCAAGGCAAAAGAGCAAGAAAAACAACTAAAATTCTTGGCGGATACGGAATTTTTACTAATAATCAATCAGTCATAATTGCTGATAGCGGCATTGTGCCGCCAAAAGTCCACAGCGATAAAGCCCATGCTAGCGCATTGGCTTTTGAATTTTCTAATGGACGTGATTTAATTATTGGTAATTGCGGCGCAATGGTTTTTGATGCCGATAATAAGCAAAATTCATTTAGGCAAGGCAGAGCTCATTCAGGGATAATCATTAATAATCACTGCTCAGCAAAAATTATTAAACGAGGAAAATACACCAATCATTTATATAATGAGAAAAAACTAAACATTCCTCAGATTAGTTTCAATGAAGATATCTCCAGCATGATTTTAACTAGCTCTGACTTTGTTAAAACTTGTGGAGTAAAAATAACAAGAGAACTTTCCCTTATTGATAATGGAAATAGTTTGGTTGGAATTGATAAAATATCAGCAATAAATAACAAAGCTGCTAATGGAATATTTGAAATAATATTTCATTTAGCGCCAAATAGTTTTATCTCACAAAGTGATAATGGTGAGATTATTTACATTGTTTTACAATCTGGGATTAAATATTCTTTCCTTTTTGAGGGAGGAGAAGCCACAATAAAAGACACAGTTCGCAACACAACTTATTTTGGAGCATTGCCAAGCGCTAAGATTGTGATAAAGAGCAAGCTTAAAAATACTAATGAAGTTTCTTGGGTGTTTACCCGCCAATAAACAACTTCAAACGAAAGAAATATCATGAGCGATAACAAGAATAATTTAACCGCAAAAACTATGCCACGCCGTGCTTTACTAAGCGTCTTTGACAAAAATGGAGTTGTTGAATTTGCCCATTCACTTCACTCTCTTGGGGTTGAATTGGTTTCAACTGGTGGCACTCGGGCATTATTGGAAAAAGCAAATATTCCTGTTATTGATATTTCTGAATTAACGGGATTTCCTGAAATGATGGACGGGCGGGTGAAAACCTTACACCCAAAAGTACATGGCGGATTATTGGCTATTCGCAATAATGAAAATCATACAAGTGCAATGCGTATTCATCAAATTCCTTGCATTGATATGGTGGTGGTTAATCTTTATCCGTTTGAGGAGACTGTAAAATCTGGTGCTGACTATGATACTATAATTGAAAATATCGATATTGGTGGCCCTGCAATGATTAGGTCGGGTGCTAAAAATCATGCTTTTGTTACAACTATTGTTGATCCTAAAGATTATGATAATGTGATTGAGCAATTAAAAAATGACGGACAGGTTTCGCTAAAAAATCGCCAAAGATTTGCAGCAAAAGCTTATGCTCGCACCGCTTCTTATGACAGTGCTATTTCTAATTGGTTTGCCAAAACTATCGATTATCCAGATATGGAATGGCGGACATTTAGCGGGCAGTTAAAACAAGAAATGCGCTATGGCGAAAATCCGCATCAATGGGCAGCTTTTTACACTGATGGAAACGACGTGCATGGAGTGGCAAACGCCAAACAAGTGCAGGGCAAACAGCTTTCATATAATAATATAAATGACACCGATGCAGCATTTGAATTAGTTAGTGAATTTAACCCCAAGGAGGTTGCAGCAGTTGCAATTATCAAACACGCTAACCCGTGCGGCGTGGCACTTGGCGAAGATTTAAGCGAGGCGTATGAGAGTGCGCTAAGATGCGACCCCGTAAGCGCATTTGGTGGCATTGTTGCACTTAATCGAGAGATAGATGTGGCTGTTGCCGAAAAAATCGTGAAGGTTTTCACTGAAGTAATTATCGCTCCCTCCATCACACCAAAGGCTTTGGCAATTATTGAAGCTAAAAAAAATCTTCGCCTGCTTTTAACTCAGGGCATTTCTAATGCAAAAGCTGATGCGCTTAGTTGTAAATCTGTAACTGGTGGCATGTTGGTGCAAACAAAAGATAATAAATCAGTAGATGACTGTGAGTTAAAAATTGTTACCAAACGTGTGCCAACTGATGGTGAAATGATTGACCTAAAAATTGCCGCAAAAGTAGCAAAACACGTTAAATCCAATGCCATTATCTATGTAAAAGACGGCGCAACTGTTGGAATTGGGGCGGGGCAAATGAGCCGAATTGATTCAACTGTTATTGCGCATAAAAAATCTAAAGATGCGGCAAAAGCTGCTGGAGTAAAAAGCGCTTTAACTAAGGGATCGGTTGTAGCTTCTGATGCGTTTTTTCCTTTTGCTGATGGCTTGATAGCAGCCGTTGAGGCAGGTGCAACCGCAGTTATTCAACCGGGTGGATCAATTCGTGATGATGAAGTGATTGAAGCGGCAAACAAAGCAGGAATTGCGATGGTATTTTCAGGAATGCGGCATTTTAGGCATTAATGTATCTCGCGGGGCGCACCACTCGCTCCATGACGGTGCGCTTCGCTACACCTATGTTGCTCCTTGCCCCTCCGATGGGGCGCCGCACTAGCGGCGGCTCGCCTTTGGCTCGCTGAACTCTAACTTTGAGTTATATAAAATTCTGAATTTCATTGAATATTTAATCTAATTTTTTTGTTGCAACAAACTCCATACCCTCACAGTGAGCCTGTCGAACTGCGAACTGCGAATTGCAAACTGCGAACCCATACCACCCACTATATAGAATACCCCCCTAATCAATCATTGTCTTATTTTTAGCCAATATTTCACCTACTAAATGTAGTGACCCGCAGATTAGCACGTTAGCATTTTTTATTTTTGCTGCTTGAATAAGCGCATCTTTTATTGAATTTGTTGCCTCTGCATCAAAGCCCATATCACTCGCTTTTTTTGCTAATTGTTTGGCGCTATATGCCGCTCTGTCGCTATTAAATTCAATTGTGAAAATATTTTTCACTTTTTGATTAAATTGCTGTAAAAACCCTTCTATGTCTTTATTAGCGAATGAGCCCATGATTAAAATCAGTGGTCTGGTTTGATCTAATTTTGCCAATGCCTGCACCAAAACTTTTGCACCCGCAACATTATGCCCACCATCTAAAAAGAGTTGATGCGAGGGGGGCAATAGATCTCGTAACTCACCTTTATTAATTGGCATGAAGCGTCCCGGCCATGAGGTGTTTTTTAGCCCCATTGCAATTTGCTCTTGATTAATTGGCAATTCAAAATGACGAATTGCGGCAATCGCTAAAGCCGCATTTTGAGTTTGAAAATCCCCTTTAAGATTAGACATAGGCAAATCTAACAAGCCTGTTTCATCTTGATAAATCAGCCTGCCATTTTGCTCATAGGCATCAAAATCTTGCCCGCCAAAAAATGGCATAATATCAAGTTTTTTTGCTACTATCTCAATCGAAACCAATGCTTCTTCAGATTGCCTAGCGACTACTGCCTTTGCATTTTTCTTCAAAATTCCTGCTTTTTCTTTAGCAATCTGCGCTTCATTATCACCCAAAAATTCTACATGATCGATTGATATAGGGGTGATGATTGCGCCAAGCGGATTGTCTATCACATTGGTTGCGTCAAACCTACCGCCTAATCCAACTTCTAGCAATAAATAATCTGCTTTGGTTTTTGAAAAAAGATAAAATGCTGCCGCAGTGGTAATTTCAAAATAAGTTATTGGGCGGTCATTATTATGTTTTTCACAATGCTCAAGCGCCTGTTGCAACATTTCATCTGTTACCAACTTTCCTGCAAGGCGAATTCTTTCGTGAAAACTTACTAAATGCGGGGAAGTATAAACATGTACTTTTTTCCCCGCCGCCTCTAACATGGCACGCAAATGCGCAATAGTTGAGCCTTTGCCATTTGTGCCAGCAACATGAATGGTAGGCGGCAAATGATTTTGCGGGTTGCCTAATTCAGCCAAAAGTCGCTCAATTCGATTGAGTTTAAGATCAATCAATTTATTTGGGTGCAACATAAGCAGGCGCTTTAATATCGCATCAGTTCGCATGATAAGACCTAGTTATTCAGCATGTGCGGCTTCTGGCGCAACGGGGGATAATTCAGTATCAGATTTTTCTGACGCCAAAATTTCTTTAGTAGACTTACTTGTCGATTTTTTTGCGGGCTTTGCTTGTTCACCCTCTATCTCGTCTTGCTCAACAACTAAGTTGCTAGATTTTCTAGCCGCAGGTTTGCCCATAAACATTAGTAATAAAGAGCCAATAACATCACGTAAATCATGACGATGCACCACCATATCTACCATGCCATGCTCTAATAAATATTCAGAACGCTGAAAGCCTTCTGGCAATTTTTCTCTAATTGTTTGCTCAATTACCCGTGCGCCAGCAAAACCAATTTGCGCCCCCGGTTCTGCAATATGCACATCGCCAAGCATAGCATACGAAGCCGTAACACCGCCCGTTGTTGGATTAGTCAACACTACAATAAATGGCAGGCCAGCACGCTTTAGGCGCTTCACTGCAACAGTAGTTTTTGGCAATTGCATTAGCGACATAATGCCCTCTTGCATTCTTGCGCCACCTGATGCGGTGAAAATAATAAACGGTTGTTTATTTGCTATCGCAGCTTCAATACCCGTAACAATTGCCGCACCCGCTGCCATGCTTAGTGAGCCTGCAATAAATTCAAAATCTTGCACCGCAACAATAACGCCCTGCCCCAGTAAATCACCCGCAGCAACAAGGACAGAATCTTTATAGCCAGTTTTTGTGCGATGCTCTTTTAAGCGGTCAGAATATTTTTTTATATCTTTGAATTTTAACGGATCAGTTGCAACTTCTGGCAAATCAAGCATTTCATATTTGCCATCATCAAAAAAATTATTCATGCGATCTTTGGCTTTAATTTTCATATGATAATCAGAATTTGGCACAACCCATTGATTGGTTTCTAAATCACGATAAAAAACCATTTCCCCTGAATCTGGGCATTTCACCCAAAGATTATCAGACACCTCACGCTTAGTTAAAAGCGAGCGAATTTTTGGGCGAACAATATTATTAATCCAATTCATAGTGATATTTGCCTGTTTTTATGCCAGTTTTTGGCGTTTTTTAATTGTTAAATTTATCTTAACAGTATTTTTAACTGCGAACAACGCCTTTTGCTAAAGAAGCGACTAACTCATGCACAGCTACAACGCTGTTTTTTGTTGCTTTGTCATTTTCTAATGTTTCCTCTAGTGCTTTAATAATAGCAGAACCAACTACTACTCCATCGGCAAAATTGGCAATTTTTTTTGCGTCTTTTGCGTCTTTAATGCCAAAACCAACCGCAACAGGCAGGTCGGTGTGTAATTTGATTCGCTTTACCGCTTCACCCACTTTATCAAAACTTGCAATCGCATTACCAGTAATGCCCGTCATTGAAACATAATAAACAAAACCAGACGAATTGAGGAGAACTTTTTTTAATCTTTCATCATCAGTGGTTGGGGTGATGAGGCGAATAAAGCTGATGTCTTGTTTGAGGGCGGGGATACATAATTCTTGGTCTTCCTCGCTTGGCAAATCAACAATTATTAGTCCGTCTACACCTGCTTTTTTTGCGTCTGTAATAAAACTTTCTGAACCATAAATATAAATTGGATTATAATATCCCATCAAAATTATTGGTGTTTCTTGGTTATTTTTTCTAAACTCTTCCACCATTAAAAGCGTTTTTTTAAGAGTGTGCCCTGCCCCCAAAGCCCTATGCCCCGCCTTTTCAATAGTTGGTCCATCTGCCATTGGATCAGAAAATGGCATACCCAATTCAATAATATCAGCCCCTGCTTTTGGTAGCCCATTTAATATTTCTAGCGAAGTATCAAGATCAGGATCACCCGCCGTAATAAAAGTAACTAAAGCCGCACGATTTTTGCTGATGCATTTTTCAAAAGCTTTTTTAATTCGAGTAGATGTCATTTTTAATATTTCCTAAATATTCTTGAAAAGGTGTAAGAAGGCAAAGAAAAAGAGTCAAGCTGGAGATAAATATTTTAAGCATTATAAAATTCAACTTATGCGGTGCAAGAAAACGCACTAAGTAATTTGAATAATTTATTTTAGAATTTGATCTATGACAATGTTTAAGCATTTATGCTAACTTAAGTTTGCGCTGTAAATGAGTTAGACAGTCTGATTCATATTTAATATTGTTGATAATGCAGAATAAAAACAACCATCTGTCAGGATTTCTTATTCGCTCAGGTCTTAGTGCTTGGGAACGCAAATTTTTTATCTCTCTTTTCTCTTTCCTTTTTATATTTGCCCAAATCATTCCTTCAACTTTGGCAATGAGCAATAGCAATTCACCAATTGTCAGTGTTATTTGCTCTAGTGCTGGCATTACAAATGTTTCACTTGATGAAAATGGCGAAAAACAATCCTCCCCTGGCGTTTTTTGTTCATTTTGTGTCCCCGCTGGAAATAATTTCGCTGGTCTTTTGCCCAATTTTGAAACTGTTTCTCCTAAATTAGATTTTGGTGCAAATGTGTATAATCTCACATTTGAAAAGGGTCATGCTTATAACGCTCTTTATGATGCATGCTGTCGTGGCCCTCCTATTATTGTTGCAAATAATAGCCCTCCCCTTCCCGCAAGTTTATTGAGTTCACTAGCGGTTAAACATTATTTGAAGGGGGTATCTTAATGAGACCTATTCTTTTACTAAAGACATTTTATACATTCATTGCTTTTTTAATGCTGTTGGTTTTTTCCTTCAGTGCACAAGCTCAGATTAAAACGCCTGTATTGCAAAAATTTATCAATCAAATTGCTGCGAGTGATTTTATTGAGGGCGCAACTGCTTATGGTGCAATGCGCAATGATATTCCCGTTGTTCCAATTTTGAAGGGCGATGAGACAATAGGTTATGCCTATATTACCTCTGATTTTGTTAGCACTACTGGATATTCTGGCAAGCCAATTCATATGATGGTTGGCATTGACTTAGAGGGAAAGCTTCTAACCGCAGATTTGGTTGAGCATCATGAGCCGATTGTTTTAATTGGTATTCCGGAAAGCAAAATTGTTGCCATGACTAAGGGCTTTAAGGGGCTTGATATTGTTGCCGAAGCAGCGATGGGCGGCACTGGGCATGATGTTGATATTATTTCTGGTGCAACTGTTACCATTATGATTATTGATGATAGCGTAGTGCGGGCTTCAATAAAAGTTGCACGTAACCTTGGGCTTGGTGGACTAACTAGCAATAGCAATGTTGGACCAACCCATGAAATAAACATGGATAAAAAAGATATTTATGATTGGCAGACTTTAGCAGGCGACGGATCGCTTCGCCGTCTTTCTATTAGTGTTTCTCAAATCAATGCTGCTTATGAAGAACTAGGTGATAAACGAGTTGAAAAATATGCTGAAAAAGGCGAGCCAAATGATGTCTATATTGATATGTATGCGGCGCTTGTTTCTGTTCCATCTATCGGTCTTTCTCTCTTGGGGGAAGCTGAATATACTAATCTTGTTGATTGGTTAGAGGAAGGCGAGCAGGCAATTTTATTAGCGGCAAATGGTTTGTTCTCGTATAAAGGATCTGGTTATGTGCGTGGTGGGGTATTTGATCGTATCCATTTAATTCAAGGTGATGTTTCAGTTCGTTTTCATGACAAATCACAAAAAAGAATGGGTGATAGTGCCGCAAATGGTGCGCCATCTTTTACTGAGTTTGATGTATTCAAAATTCCAAGTGATGTTGGGTTTGATCCAACAAAACCATGGCGCATTCAATTGCTTACCAACCGCCCAGTTGGAGCGATTGAGAAATTATTTATTACCTATGATTTGGGGTATAATTTACCGCCGCAATATTTAACTCAACTAGCAAGCGATAATCAAAACATCAACACTATTACTGATGAAGACGCTTTAGCTCGTAGTATGCTTTGGAAGAAAATTTGGCAAGACAAGCATGTTGAAATTGGCATTTTATTAGCGATGCTTTTAATCATCACTGGGGTATTTTTCTTCCAAGTGCAAGCAACGGCTAATGCCAGAGTTTTTTATTGGTTTCGTATGAGTTTTTTAGCAATCACTTTGGTATTTCTTGGTTGGATGCAAAACGCACAGCTTTCTATTGTTAATCTAATGGCGCTTGGGGCTTCTTTTAGAGAAGGGTTTTCATGGGACGCATTTTTGCTTGATCCGATGATTTTTATTCTTTGGGTCTCGGTTGCGGCATCATTATTATTTTGGGGGCGTGGCGCATATTGCGGTTGGCTTTGCCCATTTGGTGCATTGCAAGAAATCACTAACCAGATTGCGAGATTTTTCAAAGTTCCGCAATGGACATTACCATGGGGATTACATGAAAGGCTTTGGCCGCTTAAATATATAATATTTTTAGCGCTATTTGGTCTCTCATTAGCCTCTATGGGATTGGCGGAGACCTATGCCGAAGTTGAGCCATTTAAGACTGCTATTATTCTTAAATTCGCTCGTGCTTGGCCGTTTATATTATTTGTAACCGTCATCTTAGGCATTGGTCTTTTCGTTGAGAGATTTTATTGCCGCTATTTATGTCCATTGGGGGCAGCACTGGCAATTCCGGGGCGTATGCGCATGTTTGATTGGCTTAAACGCTATAAAGAATGCGGCAGCCCCTGCCAGATTTGTGCAACAGATTGTTTCGTACAAGCCATTCACCCCACTGGCGAAATTAACCCGAATGAGTGTCTATCCTGCTTAAATTGCCAAGTGCTTTATCAGGATGACAATCGATGCCCTGTCCGAATTAAAAAGAAAAAAGGACGGGAAAAGCTGGCTAAATCTACGGCTCAATCTGCTGCAGCTTTAGCAAAATATAATACTAATCAAAGCAACCCTAACAAAAAGGAGATCTGATATGTCAAATGACACAGAAGATAAGCAGGGTCTATCAAGAAGAGAATTATTAACGAGGACAGGGACTGGCGCAGTATTAGCTGGCTCACTTGCCGCAGCGGGTGGTGCAACTATGCTTGCCTCAACCCCTGCACGAGCCGCTGGTAAAAATGAGCTTAAACCCGGTGAACTCGATGAATATTATGGTTTTTGGTCATCAGGGCAAACTGGCGAAATGCGTATTTTGGGTGTTCCCTCAATGCGTGAACTTATGCGTGTACCAGTTTTCAATCGTTGCTCAGCAACTGGCTGGGGGCAGACTAATGAATCACTAAAAATTCTAACCGAAGGATTGCTGCCTGAAACAAAAGAATTACTGGCTTCAAGAGGCATGAAAACTTATGATAATGGTGATCTTCATCACCCTCATATGTCTTTTACTGATGGCACATATGATGGTCGTTATTTATTCATGAATGACAAAGCCAACACTCGTGTTGCCCGTGTTCGTGTGGATATTATGAAATGTGATAAAATCATTGAAATTCCAAATGCTTATTCAATTCATGGTCTTCGTCCACAAAAATTCCCACGCACTGGTTATGTATTTTGTAATGGCGAACATGAAGCACCACTTATTAACGATGGTCGTGATCTTGATAATCCAAGCAATTATGTTTCTATTTT
>Ga0256834_1000833_pt1 | contig 21824 bp, 16 predicted proteins | sample 4281140metaG_FD_190536 | JGI IMG/M metagenome (GOLD analysis project Ga0256834, IMG submission 190536) | Hydrothermal vent microbial communities from East Pacific Rise, Pacific Ocean - 4281-140 | ecosystem: Environmental > Aquatic > Marine > Hydrothermal vents | place: Pacific Ocean: East...
GGATCGCAAAGCCCAGGACAAACCAACTTTGGCAATGTGTTCAAACCAAACAACCTAGAAGATGCTGCTGGATCCAAAAAGAAAGAGGAAAAACCAGTGGGCGTAAACCCTGGTAAAGGTGCCTTTGGCAATATCTGGAAATCAGATAGCCTCAATAAAGTCGCTCCTAAATAAAGCGGCTTTACATAGCAAGTTAATAATAGCCCGACCCTCAAATATTTGTGGGTCGGGTTTTTTATGTGGTGTTGCCAAAAGTGTTGTGTGGGGTTTGTCGGTTAGGCTTTGGTTCTCTGATTGATCGAAACACACGTGCGAGTGTGAAGGTGTGGTATCAAAGCAAATACTTGATGAAGAAACCCATAAGAACGCACTGGCATGATTATTATTTAACAACCAAGCCAAATACATTTTGCAAAAAGAACAACCCGATAAAACATATGATGCCTGCTGCGAATGGGGTTGCAACCCATCCCGCTACAATTTTTCCAAGTGTTGCCCAGCGAATGCCAGATGTTCCTTGCAAGATTGATATGCCAACAATAGCACCAACAACAGCCTGCGAACTTGAAACGGGCACCAACGGGATGGTCGGCAATCCTTGGCCAGCTAGCCAAGCCTCCAAGCCGCGAGAAGCAAACAAAAACAATACGATTGAATGAGACATAACTGCGATGAAAGCCGCTGTTGCAGATAACCGCCCAAGGTTTCCGCCAACGGTCATCATCACGCCTTTAGAGTAGGTGAAAACACCAATCGCGATCGCAAGCCCGCCCATCAAGAACAATTGTTGGGTAGAGCTAAACACCCATGTGCCAAAAACCAAATCAGGAAATGGTTTGGCTGGAATAAACACGCCAACAACGTTAGCAATATTATTAGCACCGAGCGAATAGGCTCCAAAAGCGCCAGCCATAATTAGCCCTATACGGGTATAAGCATCAGCTCGGATTAAATGGACGGGGAATAATTTACTGTATAACTTTAAAGACTTAAAAAGAATGACAGCGATGATAGCCGCCAAGACTGGGCACAAAACCCAAGTCAGTAGAATTTTGGTGAGGGTATTTGAATCAGTTGGATTACCAGAAAAAAAGTTCCAGCCAATGATGGCACCAACAATGGCTTGGCTTGTAGAAACTGGTAAGCCAGACTTGGTCATCGAGAACACGGCAGCAGCAGCAGCAAGGGCGGTCATAAAGGCCCCTGGAAGTGCTGAAATCGCGCCGAGCTTGCCCAATGTGTGAGAAGCACCTGCCCCTGAAATTAACGCACCAAGGATGACGAAAACTGAACAGATGATTGCGGCAGTTCGGAACTTGACCATCTTTGTGCCAACGGCGGTCCCAAAGACATTTGCGGCATCATTTGCGCCTAACGCCCAGCCCAAAAACAGACCACTGGTTAGGAAAATAAGTACGAGCGGATCCATGTTGATTAAACAGTTCGTTTGATTGAATAGATCGCTAGGCGGTCGGCAATGTCTTCTGCCAAATCGGCAACCCCATCAATTTGTTCTACGAACTCTCGTAAGTGGAGTTTGCGAGGGAGTTCTAAATCTGAATCAAAAATAGCACGCTTTAGAGTCGTGCTAATCATGTCGGCTTCTTTTTCATAAAGTTGCACTTTGTGGTTATAGGCTTGCACATCGTGCGGGCTGCGAAAAAAAGCCCGTGCGCCTAAGCATAATTCATCAGAAGCTTTGACCACCATGCTGGTTAGTTTTTTATAACCATGGCGGAATTCTTCAGGGATGTCAGGTTTTTCAATTGAAAACGCCCACAATGACCCTTCAAACTTAGTCAATAACTGATCCGCCGTTTCAATCAGGCCCAACACATCGCCGCGTGAATCTGGAATAAGTGTATTCGTATAAAGTTGGTTTTCGATACTGCGGCGAAGGTGATCGGCTTCGGTTTCTAAATTTGTTACCCGGGTTAAGCGCTCTTCAAATTCTTCGTTTGCGCCTTCCTTTAAATATACTCGAACAGCTAATCTATAAACGACAGACGACTCAGAAATTTTGTCAAAGAAACTATCAATTTGCTGTTCAAGGTGTTTTGTTCGTCCGAACAAATTTAACGAGGGAGCCATGTACATGCCTGTTTTTTATTACAATATATTTTGCTTATCGCTATGTAATGATACTATCATTGCGGTCGACAGTTGTAAAATATATGACACTTTGCTGTCAAGTAGGCCAAGGCAAAGAATAGGTTTTAATCGTTGTAAAGAACTTCATGGCCTCCAAAACCCCTTCCTTAATACCATTGCCAGAATCTTTGATCCCACCAAATGGAGACATTTCAATTCTGTAACCTGGTGCTTCCCAAATATTCACAGTGCCCACATCTAATCCCTCGATAAACGCTGTGATTCGCGAAAGGTCGTTGGTGCAAACACCAGCTGATAATCCAAAAGCGGTTGAGTTAGAAATTGCCATCACCTCTTCATCATTATCAGGGACACGGATTATAGGAATAATGGGACCAAAAGTTTCCTCAAGCACAAGTTCACTTTCATGGGGAACATGGTCAACAACGATCGGCGGTAACAAAGCACCTTGACGTTTTGGATGATATAGGATTTTGGCCCCATCTTTTGCCGCTTGCAAAACGCGATTCTCAAAAACTTCTGCGGCCTGCTCATGGACAACGCAGCCAAGTTGCGTATCTGGATCCATCGGATCGCCAAACTTTATTTGCTTTGCCTTTTCTAAAATTAAAGGCACAACTTTATCAGCAATACTCTCTTGAATAAGAATGCGTTTTACAGCAGTGCAACGTTGGCCAGAATTTCCCGTGGCACCAGCAACAGCAATGCTGGCTGCTTTGTCCAAATCCTCATCAGAAATATCATTGAGAATAATCAGTGGATCATTGCCGCCCAATTCAAGGGCGCTGCGTTTATAACCCGCTTTATCGGCAATCATTTTGCCAACAGGGACACCACCAGTAAACGTTATAATGTCAGCGTTTTTATTGGTAATCATCTCTTCGCCAATATCTTGTGGCCAACCCGTTACAATTTGGAACATTTCAACGGGCAAACCTGCCTCATACAAAATGTCAGCTAAGGTGATGGCGGTAAGCGGGGTTAGTTCGGTGGGCTTACAAACCATGCAATTGTTGGTGGCAATGGACGGTGCAATTTTATGTGCGACCATGTTGAGGGGATGATTAAACGGTGTAATGGCTGAGATCGTACCAACAGGCTCGCGTTTGGTATAAATTTTCCGCGCTTTGCCGTGCGGGGTTAAATCGCAAGAAAAAATTTGTCCATCATCAAGAATAGTCAATTGGCCCGCAAGGGTGAAAACATCATAGGCACGGCCCGTTTCGTACAAAGCATGTTGCTGGCAAATGCCCAGTTCAAGAGTCAAAACTTTAGCAATTTCTTCGCGCCGTTCTTGAATGATTTCAGCGGTTTTTAATAAGATTTGTTGGCGTTCATAACGGGTCAGTTTTGGTTTGTATTCAGCCGCAATCTTAAATGCCTTTTTGGCGTGTTCTGCATTGCCCGCTGGCACGGTGCCGATCACTTCATTTGTATAAGGGTATCTAACTTTAATCACTTGTTTGGTGAAAACTTTCTCGCCACCAATGCGCATAGCTTCATTTATCATGGGGTGTTTCCTTTATACAAAACAGTTGCAGCCAACAAAAAACGCATCAAAATTGCGCAAGTCTTTGGGAAGATTCCTCAACTTTGCATTGGTAATAAATGGGACGGATTGTTCGCTAATCCCGCCATGTGAGCGAAGAGGGACTTTAAGGCCAGATAGGTCATGTTTATCTGCCGAAGTGCCTAAAACCTTGGTGTGGTTTGGGCCGCCCGAAACAACAATAAGATCGCCAGTTCGATCGTTTGGCAGCTCAAAATATTTGCAGCCTTCTTTGTTGGTCATGCAAACATCGATGCCTTCAAGGGCTTTAATTCTCTCACACATTTTTTGTGCATCAATATCTTGTGGTAGATAAATTGTTGCAAACGAACCAAGCGCCCCGTGGTGCACAACATAAGGATCGGTAATGGGAAGAATGACTGTTGCCGCATCTTTGCCGAGCCATTCATCCATCTTGTCTTGCAAGTACAATACATCGGGCGAACCATCGGCCAGGTGTTTGTCTTTCATGCCATGGTCGGCTGTTAAGACAATGCGCGCGCCTGCTTCATCAAGCTCGCCCAAATACTTATCCATCATTGCGTAAAAGGAGTTTGCGCCTTCAGAGCCAGGTGCAAATTTATGCTGAACATAATCCGTTGTCGATAAGTACATCAAGTCAGGCCTCATACTGGCCATCAACTTTACACCAGCAGCAAATACAAACTCAGATAGTTCTGCTGAATATACCGCAGGCACGTCCATGCCCACGAAATCATTTGCGTTTTCGATGCCGTGGTTGGCCAATGTACAAAGGTCAGACTTTTCAGCCGAAAAACTAACGGCAGTGCCGTCGAACTTTAATCCCTTGCCAAGTAAAAGCCGCAATTTATCCTTTGCCGTTACAACAACAATTTTTGCACCCTCATTTTGAAACTTAGCGAAAATGGTAGGAGCCCGTAAAAATTTGGGATCGTTCATCATCACTTCTTTATTGGTGTCTGGGTCGATGAGGTAGTTGCCACAAATGCCATGAACTTCTGGTGGGCGGCCCGTAACAATTGATAAATTGTTAGGATTGGTAAACGAAGGCACCACGCTTTTGGCCATGCCTGTTTGGCCTTTCGCAATAATTTTTTTCAGATTTGGCATCAGGCCTTTTTCCATTGCGCGGTCTGTGTAGTCCACTTCTGAACCATCGCAACAAATGACGACAACAGGTTGGCTGGGCCAAGCATAAGACCTATCATTCACGGCAACTGATTTGATTGTCATGCTAAAAATTCCATTCCTAAAGGTGAGGGTTAAGTAAGGTTAGGGGAGCGGGCTATCGACACCCATTTCGTCAAGGATTATTTCAATGGCAGCAATAAGCTGGGTGAACACGGCGCTATCCAACTTGCCAATGGTTCCAATGCGAAAGCTGTCGCGCTTGGTCAGTTTGCCTGGATAAATGGCAAAGCCATGCCGACGAAGCCCGTCATAGAACGTATCAAAATCAAAATTTGAATGAGCAGGTGATAAAAATGTCTGAATGATTGGGCCAGACACATTGTCGTCGAGCAAGGTAACAAAACCTAATTTGCGCATCGCAGTCAGAAGGGTGTCGCAGTTCTTTTGATAGCGCTTGCCACGCGCTACAACGCCGCCTTCTTTGGCATGTTCGCGCAGTGCTTGATGGAATGCCACCAAGGCGTGAGTAGGTGGGGTAAAACGAAACTGCGCGGTTTTTTCCATCGCAGCCCATTGGTCATAAAGGTCTAAAGAAACCGAATGTGCTTTTCCTTTTGACTTCTCCAAAAGTTCGCGACTGCAAATCACATAACCAAATCCGGGAACCCCTTCAATGCACTTGTTAGCCGACGACACCATAATGTCGATGCCGTATTCTTTCATGTTTAGTTCTAGCGCGCCGAACGAACTCATCGCATCGACGTAAACCGTTTTACCGTGGGATTTGCAAGTCTGGCATAGCTCTTTTAAAGGGTTGATAACCCCCGTTGTTGTTTCGCAATGAACAATGAAAACCACTTCAATATCGAGGTCAGCTTTAAGTGCTGCTTCAACTTTTGCCGTGTCTACAGGTGTTTCCTCATCAAATTCCAGTGTCGTAACAGGGCGGTTAATGTGTTGGAGAATTTTAACCGCGCGATGACCATAAGCACCGTTAATAACAACGAGGGTTTTCTTTGTGCGCCCTTTAGGACAAAAGGCACCAAGGCCTGCTTCAATGGCAAATGTGCCAGAGCCTTGCATCAACACGCACTCATAATCATCGCCAGCACCCGACATTGTGACGAGCTGAGAGCGAATATCGCCAACCAATTGACGAAACTCAATATCGCGCGATCCCCAATCAGCCAACATAGCAAGCTTCACACTTGATGATGTTGTAAGAGGTCCAGGGGTTAGAAGATAAGGCATGTCTTCTTGGCCTTCTGGCCCGTTGAATGAAACGTTACTAGTTGCCTTTGGTGATGACATAGCGTTTTCCTGAAGATAGATTTGTGAATAGATTAAAAATCAACCCGCTATAAGTCAAATCGATTGATTTTATCGTTGATATAAGCTTTTCTTATGTTGAGTTAGTTCACATTTTGGAGATTATATGCGGTTTTCTCAACTAAAAACATTCCATGCAGTCGCGCGCTGGGGCGGGTTTTCCAATGCGGCAGAAAAACTCAATATAAGCCAACCAGCTGTTTCAGATCACATTAAAAATTTGGAAGAAAATTATGGGCTGCAACTGTTGGTCCGTAACAGCAAAAAAGTCCAGCTGACGGAAATTGGCCGAAAGCTATATGTGCTTGCCGAAAAAATGCTCGAAGCAGAACTCGCGGCGAAAGATTTGCTAAAACGGGCCAGTGATTTGAAGGAAGGCTACTTAACGATCGGTGCTGATGCTGCTGTACACATATTGCCAGTTCTTTCAAAATTCCGCACAAAGTATCCAAATGTGAAACTGTCAGTGACCACGGGCAATTCAAAGAGTCTGATCGCAAAGCTCGAACGATTAGAAATTGACTTTGCTGTTGTTGCTACGGATCCATCATCTAAAAGTTTTGTTTCCAGCTTACTCAGTCAAAATAAACTGGTTGCAATTTGTTCGAAAGAAAATGCCTTAGCAAAACAGGGTTCTGTTAGTTTAGATCAACTCATCCAAAGCCCATTGGTGCTGCGCGAGAAGGGTTCTCATACCAGAACAATTTTCGACAAGGCATCGCATAAAAGCAAACAATCGATCGTTGGTTTTATTGAAGTGGAAGGCCGCGAAGCGGTGCGTGAGGCCGTTGCTGCAGGATTGGGGATTGGCATGGTTTCTACTGCTGAAGTTGTTGACGACCCGCGTTTGCAAGTAATTGAAATCAACGACCTGCATGAAAAAATGAATGAATGGATTGTTTGCCTAAAGTCGCGAACCAACTTGCATTTAATGTCAGCTTTGCTGGAGATGGTGGAAGAGACAGAAAAACCCTAAACACGTCAGGTCCGTGTTTTATTCAATCAATTTAATTTGTTATGAAAAATTTCACGAGCAGTTGGCTAACGGTGTTATGGTTTGTTTTTGGAGAATTAAGTTTGGCTGACGGCAGCGACAAAATAAAACAGAAACTTACAAACGGCGAGCTGGTTCATCAGCTTAGAATTGGTTCTGGTTTAGTGTTATTCACTTTTGCCGCGATCCATTTATTGAATCACGCCTTGGGGCTTGTCTCTATTGAGGCCATGGAAATAGCGCGTGAGTATCGCGTGGCCGTCACACGCAGTACTCTTGGCACCATTATTTTGGCAGGGTCTGGGATAACTCACCTTGTGTTAGGCGCGTCTAAGTTTTTAATCCGGCGCACGTGGAAAATGCAGTTTAATGAAGTCGTGCAACTTGGCTTTGGCTTACTAATTCCATTGGTTTTATTCCGTCATATGATTGCAACACGTGGTGCCTTTGAAGCGTTTGGCATAGATGACAATTATGTCACCGTACTATTTTTGATGTGGCCGGGCGAAGGGGTCAACCAAGCTCTATTGATTATGTTGGTATGGGTGCACAGCTGCATTGGCCTGTATATTTGGCTGAGAATGAAACCGTGGTTCTCGAAAGTTTTGCCTTATGCGTTGGGATTGGCAATTCTCATTCCAATACTAGGTTTTTCAGGTTTCTCTGTTGGTGGCCGCATCGTCGGTACAATTTATGAGTTTAAAAACCCTTACACTCAAGAGCATTATGAAATACTAGCCAAATGGATGGATAACACTTTTTGGGGGTATGCCATTATTTTAGGTGTGTTCATCGCCTTTCGTTTGGGCCGTACATTATGGGACCGCTTTGGCCAGTCGATTACCATTGATTATTCCAATGGCCCGATTATCAAAACGGCTAAAGGTCATTCCTTGCTGGAAACGTCAAAGGCTTTCAACATTCCCCATTCTTCAGTTTGTGGCGGTAAAGCACGGTGCTCCACTTGTCGGGTCAGGGTTTTAACGGGACTTGAAAACCAACCAGAAGCCAGTGAGACTGAGCAAAAAGTTCTAAACCGAATTGGTGCAATGGACAATGTGCGGCTGGCTTGTCAGTTGCGTCCGATGGCTGATTTGTCAGTGGTGCCACTTTTGCCAGCCCAGCGAACCAAGGCAGAAGATGCCCACAATATTGATAAGTATTTTTGGGGCGTAGAACAAGAAATCACTATGTTGTTTGCTGACTTGCGGGGGTTTACAAAAATGTCTGAGGATCAATTGCCCTACGATGTTGTGTTTTTGCTCAATCAATATTTAGGCAATATGAGCGAGGTAATTGAAGATGCTGGCGGTTATGTTGATAAATTCATGGGTGATGGAATCATGGCTATTTTTGGTATGGATCAATCGCGTGAGCAGGGCGCAAAAGCAGCTTTAAAAGCGGCAAAAGCCATGTCGGGTGTTTTGGACAGCCTCAATATGTCGATGGCAGGCGAATTGCCCGAACGCTTGAGGATTGGCATTGGGCTTCATACGGGAAATGCCATTCTAGGCCGCATTGGTGTTGCAAGTGAATCAGGTGCAGGCGAGCGCATTACAGCGCTGGGTGATACAGTAAATGCGGCCAGTCGCCTAGAAGGCTCTAGCAAAGAGCTAGCTGCCGAGTTGGTCGTGTCTCAACAAACACTCAACGCCGCCCAGTATGCTTTACCGTCAGAGCGCGAGCAATCCATTATGGTAAAAGGCAAAGCAAAAGCGTTGACTGTTTACACTTGGACCAAAGCAACCAAACTAGAAATTTAGTTTTTACCGCCTTGGCCGATAATGTCGGCGCGCCCAACACTATGATAAATAAAGGCAGTGTTGACGATGTCATGGCCCGCATAAATATTACGAAAGTCAAACATAATAGGCGTTTTCATGTTTTCTGCTAAGCGGTTTAAGTCAAGGCCACGAAATGCATTCCACTCCGTTAAAACAATGACCCCGTCACAATCCTTGGCCAAACTATAAGCATCTTCGGCCCATTCAACATTTTCAAACATCGGTGCAGCAGTTGATTGTGCAACAGGGTCATAAGCAATGATTGTAGCACCAGCTTCTTGCAAAGCTGGAATAACGGTCAGGGCAGGGGCTTCGCGCATATCATCGGTATCAGCTTTAAAGGCAACACCAAGAATGCCAAATCGTTTGCCCTCAATTGAGCCACCTGACCGACTAATTACGCGCTGGGCCAATGAGTTTTTGCGGTCCTCATTGGACTTTATAACCGCTTCTATAATACGCGTCGGTGTGCCAGCTGCTTTTGCAGTTTGGGCCAAGGCGCGCGTGTCTTTTGGAAAGCAAGAGCCTCCAAATCCTGGTCCCGGTTGCAAATAGTGTAAGCCAATACGGTGGTCCAAACCCATGCCGTTCGCAACTGTGGAAATATCAGCGCCAACAGCATCACAAAAATCAGACAACTCATTTACAAAGCCAATACGCATGGCCAAATAAGCATTGGCCGCATATTTGATGACTTCGGCTGATTCAAGGCTGGTGAACACAATCGGAATATTGCGCTGTGATAACGGTTGGTAAAGAGCAGACAACTTTTCTTGCGCCCGTACGGCCTCAGTGCCAATAACAACACGGTCAGGTGTTAGAAAGTCAGTAACGGCGCAGCCTTCACGTAAAAATTCAGGGTTTGAGGCTATTTCAAAATCAGCGTCTGGATTGGCTTCTAAAATAATAGTTTCAAGAACGCGGGCAGTGCCAACAGGGACTGTAGATTTGGTTACAATAACAGTGAACCCATTTAATGCGCGCGCAATATCAGCGGCCGCAGCATGAACAAATGCCATATCAGCTGTGTCCTCGCCGCGTCGCGAAGGCGTGCCAACCGCAATGAAAACCACATCTGCTTCACCAACAGTTTGTGCAAGTTCAGTGGTAAAGTGCAACCGCCCGTCAGCAACGTTTTTAGCCACCAAACTATCAAGGCCTGGCTCAAAAATTGGAATATCATTGGCATTTAAGCGAGAGATTTTTTCAGGCTCTTTATCAATGCAAGTAACATCAAAACCAAACTCAGAGAAACATGCACCAGTAACAAGGCCAACATATCCAGCGCCGATGATTGCAATTTTCATATTTTTGTTCTTTCGACAATTCTTTTAGAATGTTTAACCCAAATCTTAGGCGTTTAAAAAGACTAAACTTTGATAAACTATGAAGCATTCTCGCCGAGATAATGCAGATAAGATAAACACGTCAAATTCTCATGTTCGCATTTGTTTAGTTTTCGCCTAAGGTGGTATCACATCAACGGGCTGAGAAAACCCTTAAAACGAATTTTTTGAGAACTTGTGGTTTTTTGTGAGCTAACGTTAGTATACAGTGTCGAAGGATAATTAATGCCAAAACAACAAGCTGGAAAAGCCTGAATGCCTGATAAAGAATTTTTTGTAAGATTTTGGGGCGTTCGTGGCAGTGTTCCTGTGTCGGGTCCATCGACATGTCGATATGGCGGCAATACGCCGTGCTTGGAAATCCGTTGTGGTGACCGCATCATTATGCTTGATGCAGGTTCTGGTGCGTTTTTACTTGGTGAAAATTTACAAGAAAATCAAACGGGTGAAATCGACATCTTATTCACCCATTGTCATTACGATCACATAGAAGGTGCCCCATTTTTTAAGCCCGTTCACATGGCGGGTTGGAAAGTGCGATATTGGTCTGGCCATCAGTTCGGTAAAATGACCACAGCCGAAATGATAAAGGACTATATGCGCCAACCATACTTTCCGGTGGGACCAGAAGTGTTTGGTGCTGACGCTTCTTTTCACGATTTTAAACCAAAAAGTGAACTGGATTTAGGTGACGGCATCAAAATAAAAACGCATCCTCTAAATCACCCAGATGGCGCTGTTGGTTATCGGGTAGAATATGATGGTAGATCAATTTGTTATATCACTGATATGGAACATGTTGGCGACATTCCAGATAAGGGATTGTGCGACTTTATCCAAGATGCAGGCATATTGATTTACGATGCGATGTATGAGGATGAAGAGTTTGAAAAATTCATTGGATTTGGCCATTCAACATGGCAAGAGGGTGCCCGCATTTCGCAGCGCTGTAACATTCAGCAGTATGTCGCCTTTCACCATCAACCGTGCCACGACGATGGCAAACTTGATTTAATCAGCATCGCATTAGAGGAAATGCGTCCAGGCAGTGTGCTTGCCCAAGAGGGCGCAGTTTTAAGGCCAAAAAAATAGCTTATAAAGAATGCTCTAGGGGAAAACGCGAAAGGAAAAATATGTCTTTGCTTCTTGAAGTAAGGTCTGCCGTCCAAAATATTGCCACCCCTGCCAAAGGCGTTCGACAACAATTACCCGAACGCGTTTCAAATGCCATTGAGGCACAAGAAAATTCATCTGAAATTCTTATCAAGCTCATTCAGATTACTATTTTCGCGTTATGGGGCGTGCTTTATTTGCTTTCGCCAAAACCTGAAACCAAAATGCTCTTGGCGGGTATTTCCCCAGTGCCTTACGCGCTGTCTGCTTATCTTGTGCTTAATGTCATTGGCTTGATTTGGGCGGTTAAGCGTGGTCTGCCAAACTGGGCGGTTTACATGAATATCGTTATTGATATTTCAATGTTAATGGCGCTGATTTGGAGCTTTCATATACAGTACGGCCAACCACCATCATTTTATCTCAAATCCCCAACAGTGATGTATATCTTTATATTCATCGCGCTGCGGGCACTAAGGTTTCAAGCCCGTTTTGTTATCGCAGCGGGGGTTGTTGCGGTTTTAGGTTGGGGTATTCTGACTGCATATGTTATTTTTTCAGATCCCGACAATATGATGATTACCAGAAATTATGTTGAGTATTTGACCTCAAACTCGGTGCTTATTGGCGCTGAAGTTGATAAAATAATATCAATTATTTTTGTGACAGGTATTATGGCTCTGGCAATTTCGCGGGCCAGAAAGCTTTTGATTCGTGCCGTGACTGATGGGGCTGCAGCGCAAGATTTATCGCGGTTTTTCGATGAATCAGTGGCGCAAACCATTACCAATGCCAATCACACGATAAAATCTGGTGAAGGTGTGAAGCGCCAAGCTGCCGTGCTGTTTACTGATATTCGTGGGTTCACGCCAACAGCCATGACACTAGAAGCCAGTGACGTTGTCTGCATGTTAAGCGAGTATCAAAAACGCATTGTACCGATTATTCAAAAACATGGTGGCAGCATCGATAAATTTATCGGCGATGGTATTATGGCTTCATTTGGGGCTGTAGCGGATAGCCAAACGTATGCGGCTGATGCATTAAAAGCGGCCGATGAAATTGTTGCTGAAACCGATAGGTGGGGTAATGATCCCAAATTACAGCTGATTGCAGGCGCTAAAGTTAATCTTGCGGTTGCCGCTGGTCCAGTAATTTTCGGGGTATTAGGTGGTGACAATCGATTGGAATACACCACGATTGGCGATGCCGTGAATTTGTCGGCTAAACTTGAAAAGAGCAACAAAGAAGTTCAATCGCGCGCATTGACCGACCAACAAACGTTAGATGAAGCGATTAAGCAAGGCTATGAGAAGCCAGACACAGCGATTTCATTGACAAAAAAGATTGAGTCAGTTGGTGAGACAATTGACTTGGTTATTTTGCACAAACTCTAAAGTTGAGCGATTTGTTTGGCGCTCTTCCAAGCGATTTGGTTGTTCTTAGCGCTAAAAGACATCAGTTCTTCTAAGAAGTTCCAAGCCAACTCATCGTGAACTAAGTGGTGTGAAAGAACGCCGATTGCGGGTGGTTGCGTTGGGTTTAGTGCCCGCGCGGTTTGCAACGCCTCAACCAAATTATCGATCAAAACTTTACGAGGTAAACCACCGCGCGATCCCTTCCAGTCTATAATATCGATGTGGGTGTTTATGATTGCAAGGTCGTGAGGCTCGCTAGGTTTTGGCCAGCCGTATGTCGATAAACCTTTAAAACCTAATGCCGACAGATGAGGGACCAGCGCAGTGTCAATTCGGTTCCACGGCGGCACCAAAAGAGGAGCCATTTGCGCCCCAAATATATTTGTGAGTATTTCAAAGCCTTCAGCTAGTTCATCAAGGATTTTTTGTTCCCCGCGATGAAGCCCAAGCTCGCACTTTTTTTCATCACTTGGCGCATGATTGGTGTGAGAAAATCCGTGCACAGCATAATGTCCCAGCGTATGACTTGCTGCCCACTGCGCTAAACCCTGTGTCGTTAAGCTAGGGATTGTTGCTATCGTATAAGGCACGTTAAACTGGCTACATAAATCATCAAGTTGTTCAAGCGCTGGTGTCACTTCAATGGCATCATCGTCGCGTAACCACAATTGCGCCTCAAGCCCTTTTTGCGACCAGACTTCAAGTTCGTTTTTTAAAGGTGCCCAAGCCTCAGCTTGTGTTTTAATCATCAACTTGCCTTATAACGTTATCGATTAAGGTGCTTGCACTTTTCAAGCTGCGCTCAGCGTGAACAAATTTTCGTGCTTGTGTGCTCATTCTTTCCCGTAAATCGGTATCCAAAAGCAGTTTTTCAATAGCTGTTACATAGGTCTCCAGCTTATCTGGCTCAACCAAAATGCCTGTCTTCCCATCTTTAACAACCCACGGTACACCATGGGTTTTAAGACCGATAACAGGTAGACCACAACTCTGAGCCTCTAAATAAGCTAACCCGTAAGCTTCACCAAACCCCGGCCATAAAAACACATCATGTGTTGCCAGTTCTTTGGTGACATCTTTTGGTGCCAATTCTCCAAGCCACGTGATTTGATGATCGGCAAATCCACTGAAGTAGCCTTCAACTTCACGTCGATACGAGCCATCACCAATGATACTAAGGTGCCAATTGGATTGCTTCAGCTGGCCTAAGGCTTGTGCTAAAAACTGATAACTTTGAGACTTAACCCCGCCGCGCATCATTCCCATTGTAACGAGTGATACTTGGCCCATTGAGGCGAATGATGTTTGCCTTTGGTTGTTGTTCGTCGCGTGAGCAGCGCTGCTATCATCTACCTGAATAAAGGGCGGCAAATAAATTAGTTTGCTAGGTTCAACAGTTCCTTTAAGCCCCTCAAAGTCGCGGTCGGTAAAATAGAAATTTGCACTAGACTGTTTTAATAGGCTGACAACGTGACTTTGACTTTCAGCCCATTCACCGTCATTTCGCTTTTTCGCAAGTGATGCTTCTGCGGTAATAATAGTTAAGCCAAGGGCTTGGCTCACCTGTAATCCAATGAAATCAGGCGCTTTATAATAAGGGTGGTAGGAAAACCAAACTTGCGCGCCCCATTTTTTTGTTTCTCGCGTGACATTATCTGCTTCACTTTTAATCTGGTCAATTTGAGATTGGCTGTGTGGTGTTTTCGAAAAGCTTCGTATGTGGGAAACAATGCGAACCTCATGGCCAGCCATTTCTAACGCCTTAATCAAGGCGCGTGCCATTTGTCTGTCTCCAGATGGTTTGTGATGGTCGGGAGATTTTAGCGGGGCATAAAAGGCGATTTTCATACGTCAGACCTAACAATATTACAGGAAAATTCAAAGAATAAATTTTTGGAATATTTTAACTCGACTCAATTGCTCACATGATGCTAACCATAGGTAAATAAAAACAATCTGGTGACCGCGAGAGGGGCGAACACTGGTATGAGGGATAGTCGGGAATATGAATTCTGGCAAAGGCGACTTATTGCGGGTCCAAGACCTGCGTATTACCTTTCAATTGCAGTCTGGGCCTTTAGAGGTTGTTAAAGGCATAAGCTTTCGGATTAAGCCTGGCACAACTGTTGCTGTGGTTGGCGAGTCTGGATCGGGAAAGTCTGTAATGGCGCAAGCCACCATGGGCATTTTGCCTAAGGTCGGCAGCATTTCTGGCGGGGAAATCTTATTTGATGACCCCGATACTGATGACGGCCCCATCGATATTTCAAAACTTGATCGTGACGGCAACGACATGCGCGCCATTCGTGGTGGACGCATTGCAATGATCTTCCAAGAGCCAATGACCTCACTGTCATCACTGCACACCATCGGCAACCAGATTGAAGAAGCTTTGGTGCTTCATCAAGATGTAGAAAAATCTGACAGACGCGCAAAAACCGAAGAAATGCTTGATCTTGTTGGTTTCCCAAATCCAACTCGTGCTTATGATATGTATCCGTTCGAGTTGTCGGGTGGTTTGCGCCAACGTGCGATGATCGCCATGGCGCTTATTTGTCGTCCAGCATTGTTGATTGCCGATGAACCGACAACGGCGCTAGATGTTACCATCCAAGCTCAAATTTTAAAATTGCTGAAAGACTTGCAAGAAAAACTGGGCATGGCGATTTTGCTCATCACCCATGATCTTGGCGTGGTCGCCAACATGGCCGATGAGGTTGTTGTTGTTTATCATGGCAAAGTCATGGAAGCGGGCACGGTTGAAGATGTTTTTAACCACCCCAAGCACCCTTATTTAAAGGCTTTAATGACGGCGGTTCCCCACTTCAATATGGAAGATGGCGATCGCCTAAAATCACTACGCGATGTAAATGTCAACGCTGTGGAATTATTAGGTGGTGGAACAGAGCACGCAGAATTTGAGCCGTCAGAAAAACCGCTGTTGATGGTCAATAACCTTTGCAAAACGTTCATCACTCGAAAGGGAAGTTTCTTTTTCTCTAAGGGCGATGAAGAGAGCGTTAAAGCGGTTGATGATGTCAGCTTCATGATTAAACGCGGTGAGTGCTTTGGGTTGGTTGGTGAAAGTGGCTGTGGAAAAACCACAGTATCTAAATTGTTGATGCGTGCAGTCACGGCCGATTCTGGCGACATCATCTTTAATGGGGCAGGCGGGCAAGTAGATGTCCGCAATATTCAAGGCGATGATCTCAAACGGTTTCGCCGTAGCATTCAAATGGTATTTCAAGACCCGTTCTCGTCGCTTTCACCACGTATGACGGTTGCTAACCTGCTCAAAGAACCGTTGGAAATTCACAATATTGGCAATGATAAATCGCGGACCGATACGGTAAAGAAATTGTTAGAGGTTGTTGGTTTGGATCCACGGTTTATGAGCCGTTATCCTCACAGTTTTTCTGGCGGCCAACGCCAACGGATTGGCATTGCGCGCGCTTTAGCCTTAAACCCAGAACTGTTGGTTTGTGATGAACCCGTATCGGCTCTTGATGTTTCTGTTCAAGCCCAAGTGTTAAACTTGTTAAAAGATTTGCAGCAGCAACTGGGGCTGACGTATTTGTTCATTTCACACAATCTGGCTGTTGTGGATTATATGGCAGACCGTATTGCAGTCATGTGCAAAGGCCGTATTGTTGAAACCGCGCCGCGCAAAGCTTTGTTTGAAGACCCTATTCATTCCTATACGCGCTCGCTTTTAGCTGCCGTGCCATTTCCAGATTTATCCAAGCCATTGGATTTGACTAACCTTCAATTGGACGGGGCATCGGACATCGAAAGTTGGAAGCCACAATTTAGGCCTGACGATAATGACGGCCTTACCCATATTGAAGTTGCCCCTGAGCATTATGTTTTAGCTCGTTCAGACTTTGATGTGCAGGAGTTAGGCAAATGAGAGTTTTTAATAAAGTTCTGATAGCAGCTGCAATGTTGGCTGCAATAGTTTCAACGCAGACCACCGTTTCCCAAGCTGCAGAATATACCGGGCCTCCATCTCTTTTGGATGAAGAGATGGCTGGAAAAATGCCTGGTGTTTCCGAGCGGTTGCCAAAGAACCCGCGGGTTGTCAATTTGAAAGCGATGGGGCGCAAGCCTGGTAAACATGGCGGCACCATGCGCATGTTGATTGGCAAAATTAAAGACATCAAATTGATCCCGATTTATGGCTATGCGCGTTTGGTTGGCTATAACGAGAAATTTGAACTCAAGCCCGATATTCTTGAGAAAGTAGATGTGAAAGAGGGGCGGATTTTTACGTTCTATTTGCGTAAAGGTCATAAATGGTCAGATGGGCACCCGTTCACGTCAGAAGATTTCAGGTATGCTTGGAACGATATGCTGACAGACAAAAAGTTGGGCCGCAGTGGTTTGCGCCCCAACTTGCAAGTCGATGGCAAAGGCCCCGTGTTCGAAGTGATTGATGAAACCACGGTTCGCTATACTTGGCACGCGCCTAATCCGCAATTTTTACCTGCATTGGCGGCACCCATTCCAATTTATTTGGCCATGCCAGCGCATTACCTCAAACAGTTTCACAAAACCTATCAAACCAAAGAAAAATTAGCGAAATTACTCGTTAAAAACCGCGTGAAAAAGTGGTACAAATTACACAAACGCATGGCGCGAGAGAAAAAGGCCTCTAACCCAGATTTGCCAACGCTTTCACCATGGGTAAACACCACGCCGCTGCCTGCCGATTTATTTGTCTTTGAGCGCAACGCTTATTTTCACCGTGTCGATGAAAATGGCAATCAACTGCCTTATTTTGATCGCATAACCATGTCGGTTGGTACAGGTTCCCTGATCCCAGCGAAAGTCGGCGCGGGTGATGCTGATTTGCAGGCTCGAAACTTGAATTTCGTTGATTATACTCACCTTAAATCGAGTGAAAAACGCAGCAAATATAAAGTGTTATTGTGGAAGTCTGGCAAGGGTTCTGCGGTGACGTTGCTACCAAACCTAAATGTTAAGGACCCGTTGTGGCGCAAAACCTTGCGTGATGTTCGTTTTCGTCGCGCCCTATCGATGGGCATTGATCGCCACGAGATCAATCAAATTATGTTTTATGGCTTAGCCCGTGAGAGCGGTGATTCCATGTTGCCGCAAAGTCCGCTGTATAAAGAAAAGTATCAAAAGGCATGGGCAGAGCACGACACCAAACAAGCAAACCTTTTCTTAGATGAAATGGGTTTAATCAAGCGTGACGAAGATGGCTACCGACTATTTCCCAATGGCAACCGCGTTGAGATTATTGTTGAGACTGCTGGAGAAAGCACACTTCAGTCAGATATTTTAGAACTTATCCAAGACCAGTGGCATGCCATTGGCGTGAAGCTTATCATTCGCGGATCGCAGCGCGATGTGATGCGCCGCAGAGCTATTTCAGGCCTTGCCGTTATGACAATTTGGAACGGCCTTGATAACGCTGTTGCTTCACCGCAAATGTCGCCAAGTGAATTGGTCCCGTCATCGCAATCAGATTTGCAATGGCCGCAGTGGGGCATGTATGTATCATCAAAAGGCGAAAAAGGCGAAAAGCCTGACCTTGCCCCCGTTGTTGAAATGCTAAAATCGGCCAAACGGTGGAGCAAAGCTGCAACGACCCAAGAAAAGACCAAAGCTTGGCAAGAGATTTTAGAAATCTATAGCGACAATGTTTTTTCCATCGGCATCGTTAATGGCGCGCTGCAACCTGTTGTGGTGAAAAATAATATTGTTAATGTACCTAAAGAAGCAATTTACGCATATTCGCCCACGGCGTATTTTGGCGTTTATATGCCAGACACCTTTTGGCAATCAAAGCCGTTGACCAAGTAGGGAAAGGAAAAGAAAATGTTTGCATATATAATTCGCCGCATCCTGATTATGATCCCAACCTTGGTTATGATCTCAGTGCTTATCTTCACCATTATGGAATGGCCGCCAGGTAATTATTTCGACACCTACATCGCCGAACTTGAAGCCCAGGGTGAAGCTGCTGACTTGCAAGAAATTGAAGAGTTACGCAAAGAGCACGGCTTTGACAAGCCTCCAATCGGGCGTTATTTCCATTGGGCCTTTGGCTTGCTACAAGGTGATATGGGTTACTCATTTGAGTATGAATTACCCGTAAACGAGGTGGTTGGCTCACGCATGTGGCTCACCTTATTGGTTTCGTTTGTATCGATATTTTTCACATGGATATTTGCGTTTCCAATCGGCATTTATTCAGCAACCCATCAATATAGCTGGGGCGATTACGGCTTAACCTTTGTTGGTTTATTGGGGTTAGCAACGCCCAACTTTTTGCTAGCTTTGATCTTTATGTATTTTGCCAATATCTGGTTTGGGGTTTCGATCGGCGGGCTTATGGACCCCGAATTTAAAAATCAAGCGATGAGCTGGGCAAAGTTCGTATCCATTCTTGAGCATTTGTGGATCCCTGTGATTATCATCGGTACGGCTGGCACCGCTGGCATGATCCGCCGTTTGCGCGCAAACTTGTTGGATGAATTGCAAAAGCAGTATGTCACAACGGCAAAAGCCAAAGGCCTGCACCCGTTCAAAGCCTTGACGAAATATCCGCTGCGCATGTCATTAAACTTTTTCATTTCTGACATTGGCTCCTTATTACCCGCAATGATTTCTGGGGCGGAAGTTACAGCGATTGTGTTATCTCTTGAAACCACAGGACCGTTGCTTATCCGAGCGCTTAAAGCTCAGGATATGTATTTAGCAGGATCATTCTTAATGGTGCTTGCAAGCTTTACCGTCCTTGGCGTGTTGATTTCAGACATCGCTTTAGCTTTGCTAGATCCGCGCATTAGGCTGCAAGGGGGGAGCACAAAATGACAACTTCCCAACAAATTCCGGCACCCGGCGCTGAGATGGAACACTATGTTCGCGGTGGCGAGTTTGACCCCAAGTCCGTTGAAAAACTAACCCCAGAACAAGAAAAAGTATATTTAGCCTCGCAACTCAGGTTGATGTGGTGGAAATTTAAAAAGCACAAATTAGCGGTTTGGTCAGGTGTTTTTTTATTGCTGCTTTACGGTTCAATTTTAATCAGCGAATTTCTTGCCCCTTATGGTTTGAATAATCGCCACGTCGATTTTATTCATGCACCGGCTCAATCGATTCACTTGTTTCATGACGGGGAGTTTGTTGGCCCGTTCGTGTATGGCATGAGCTACAAACTGAATATGGAAAACCTAAAGCGTGAGTACACCGTTAATAAAACTCAGGTTCAAAAGCTAAGGTTTTTTTGCCGTGGTGAAAGCTATCGTTTCTGGGGTATTTGGAAGAATAATTTACATCTAGTATGCCCTGCCAAAAATGGTACGTTTTTCTTACATGGCACCGATAGGCTAGGGCGCGATGTTCTCTCGCGAATGATTTATGGCGCGCGTATTTCGCTGACCATTGGTTTGCTTGGTATTACTATTAGCTTCCTTCTTGGCATCTCAATCGGCGGCATTGCTGGCTATTATGGCGGCATGGCTGATATGTTCATTCAACGTATTATTGAGGTACTGCAGTCCATACCCTCGGTGCCATTGTGGTTGGCGCTCGCTGCCATCATGCCCGTGACGTGGTCACCGATTATTGTTTATTTTGGCATTACCATTATTTTGGGGTTGATTGATTGGACAGGCCTTGCCCGAGCTGTGCGCTCAAAATTGCTTGCCTTGCGTGAAGAGGATTATGTTTTAGCAGCCCAATTGATGGGCGCGCGACCAAGCAGGATTATCGGCCGTCACTTAGTTCCAGGCTTTATGAGCCATTTGATCGCGACCGCAACGATTACCATACCAACGATGATTTTGGGTGAAACGGCTTTGAGCTTTTTAGGATTAGGCCTGCGTGCGCCAATTACAAGTTGGGGTGTATTGTTGACCGAAGCTCAAAACATCAATGCGGTTGCTTTGTATCCTTGGCTTCTTTTTCCAGTTGTTCCCGTTATCATGGTGATTTTGGCTTTTAATTTCCTTGGTGATGGCTTACGTGATGCCGCTGATCCCTACAAGTAGAACAATAAAGCGAAGTCAACGAAGTTTGTTGTATTCACACAGTGTTAACCCTCTTTTTTAACCCGTAAAAGTGTGCAATACATGCAGCTAAAGTGATGAAGAATACAGGAAGGTCCGTTGATGCGGCGTAACAATCTACGCATATTGATGTACAGCCATGACACATTTGGTCTTGGCCATCTTCGCCGCTGCCGCGCGATTGCCCATTCTTTGGTCGATCAAATGTCTGGCTTGCATGTTTTGATTATTTCAGGCTCGCCAATTGCGGGCGCGTTTGACTTTCGCGTACGGGTGGACTTTGTCAAAATTCCATCAGTAATAAAATTGCATTCAGGTGAATACAAATCGATGAGCGATCACATCGACCTTGAAGAAACCCTTGAAATGCGCGCTACAATGATCCGTGATACGGCGCGATCCTTCAAGCCAGATATAATGATCGTTGATAAAGAGCCGATGGGCTTGCACAACGAAGTCGAAGAAACGTTGCGCGAACTAAAAACAGCTGGTTGCGACTTAGTATTGGGAATGCGTGATGTCATGGATTCCGCACGGCTATTGCAGCAAGAATGGCAACCTAAAAATATGGTTGAGAAAATCGATGAGCTGTACGATCACATATGGGTTTACGGCCCTGAAAGTTTTTGGAATCCGTTAGTCGGCATTGATATTCCCAAAACAATGCAAGACAGAATTAAATTCACGGGTTTTTTGGAAAGAAACGAACCATCATCAACCTATCGCCATCAACCCATTCAAGACGATTTTATTTTGGTGACTACGGGCGGTGGCGGTGATGGTGCGGCACTTCTCAAACATGCATTAGCTGCCTATGAAAAAGACTCAACTATTCCTTATGATGCCGTAATGGTTTTAGGGCCGTTTATGCCAGCAGCTGACAGGGACGAAATTTTTGAACGCGCCGAAAAGACGGGGCGGGTTACCGTCATTGAATTTGATGCATTGCTTGAAAAGTTGATTGTTGATGCTGTCGCCGTGGTGGGAATGTGCGGCTACAATACGTTTTGTGAGTATATGTCGT
>Ga0256834_1000834_pt1 | contig 21820 bp, 34 predicted proteins | sample 4281140metaG_FD_190536 | JGI IMG/M metagenome (GOLD analysis project Ga0256834, IMG submission 190536) | Hydrothermal vent microbial communities from East Pacific Rise, Pacific Ocean - 4281-140 | ecosystem: Environmental > Aquatic > Marine > Hydrothermal vents | place: Pacific Ocean: East...
ATATTTGTTGGATATCTGGTTGAGAAGAGTAGTGTTGCGGCAGTGAGCATTGCTTGCAATAATGATCGGCAAGTAGATGTATTTATTGTTAAATATCATAACGCCATCGGCATTATATTCAACAAATAAACAACGTCCCCCACCCCAGTGTGCCATTTGGGAAAGCTATGGAAATGATATTGCACTGCTGTATCAGGCTCAACAGGAAGAACAACTGAGAATAAAAAAAGAGAGGGAAAGAGGGACAACACCGCTGGGTGAAGTACCTTTTTAAAATCTGACCAGTTCGGTGGGAACTGGTCAATTCTTGCTCATAATCATCCTGCGGCAAATAGCTGCGAGTTTGCTCCGGCGTTAACAATGCGTAATATCGGCTGAATTAATCGCTTTTTTCTCAATTTTTGATGACGTGGTTAGTCGTGAAAAGATACAGATCTCAACGTATTTACATGTTTGCAATCTGACACCGCTTTCTGACCCCGCTTTTTTGTACTTCCCGTCAGTCCCCCCTTGACCATAAATAATACACGTATTACAATACGTGTACCATCCAGAGAGGTTACGGTAATGCGAAAAAAACTCACAGTGACCATAAATGAAGAAGTATATGAAGGTCTGCGAACAGTTATTGGGCCACGGAAAATCAGCCGATTTATTGAGGACTTAGTCCGCCCTCATGTGCTTAAAAAAGACATGTATGCCGCATATAAAGAAATGGATGCTGATAAAATCAGAGAATCTGAGGCACTCGAATGGGCCGAAGCTACCATAGGAGATATAAACGATGATGAGGGGTGAAGTTTGGTGGATTAATTTTGAACCTTCCATCGGAGGTGAAATCCGCAAACAAAGGCCTGCTATCATTGTGAGTAATGATGCTGCAAACCATTATTTAAATCGGGTTCAAGTCGTGCCAATAACGAGTAACGTCGACAGACTTTACCCAAGTGAAGCATATGTGACTTTTCGAGGCAAAAAAGCTAAGGCGATGGCTGATCAGGTTACTACGGTAAGTAAAAAAAGGTTCATCAATTCAGCTGGTTCTATCTCTAAAACTGAAATGGATGGTGTTAGCAAAGCTATCGCGACCCAACTTGACCTCTGAGGCAGAACGGATACCCCCTAAACGTTTGGCAACCATCGCAGTGATATCATCAATAATTTTACTGCATTCTATTAATTATATTTCTGTTTTAAGTTCAATTTTTTCAAACTCCTTGGTCTCTTACACAAAACGCTAAACCAAGTCTAGATAACTTGTAAGAACAGACATCTTCAAACAATTATTGTTAACTCTTGCGGGTGGCTGGAAGGGTTTATTAACGGCAAGTTGGCCAACCAATATAAAGAATATATTTTAGCCATTTTTGATCGCAGAAATCTAAAAAAAGGGCGAGATTAATAATCCCGCCCTTCTTAGATGTTTTGCTATTTAAGAAAATTACTTCTCTTCTTTTTCCTCTTCAACAGGTGCTTCTTCAGTTGCAACTGGTTCAGCCGCCTTGACAGACTTTTTTACAGGAGCTTTTTGCTTCTTCGGCTTAGCAGTAAACTCTTCCTCAACCAGTTCAATCAATGAGAGAGAAGCATTATCACCAGCACGGTGTCCCAACTTGATAACCCTTGTATAACCACCAGGACGATCAATGTAACGCGGTGCAATGGTTTCAAACAGCTTGGCAACCGTTTTCTTGTCTCGCACAACTTGCATAACTAGGCGGCGTGAGTGCAGATCACCACGTCTAGCCATAGTAATCAGTTTTTCAGCCATTTTTCGCAGTTCTTTGGCGCGCGCATCAGTAGTGGTTATTTTCTCACAATCGAAAAGTGAGGTCACCATATTGCGCATCATGGCTTTGCGGTGACTGGTGTTACGGCCCAGCCGCTTGCCGGATTTTCTATGACGCATCGGTATCAGGTCCTTTCTTTATATAAGATTCCGGTAGAGGGAAGTACCCTAGAGTTCTTCCTCACTTTTCTCAAGCATCTTCAGATATTCGGGGTCCGGGAAGCCTTCAAGAGTAAGACCTAGAGTCAGCCCCATCTCGGAAAGAATATCCTTGATTTCGTTAAGTGACTTACGGCCGAAATTCTGTGTTTTCAACATTTCCGCCTCGGACTTCTGTACGAGTTCGCCGATCAAGCGTATGTTGGCATTCTTCAGACAATTAGCACTACGAACGGACAACTCAAGCTCATCTACGCGACGATATAGATTCTCGTTGATAGGCTGTTTTGTGATTTCAGTTTCGTCAGTGATTTCAGGTTCAAGAGATTCGTCAAAATTGATGAACAGTTGAATCTGCTCCTTGACGATCTTAGCCGCATAAGCGAGAGCATCATCTGGCTTGACGCTACCATCGGTGTGAATTTCCAAAATCAACTTGTCGTAATCAGTGACCTGACCGACACGAGCATTGCTAACCGTAAAATTCACCTTCTTGATCGGTGAGAATAGAGCATCGATAGGCACTGTACCAACCGGGGCTTTTTCATCGCGATTACGCTCTGCCGGACCATAACCTTTACCTATGGCAACAACCATGTCTATCTCGACATCAGCATCTTTACCACATACAGCAATGTGGTGATCAGGGTTCAGGATTTCTACATTAGGATCGGTGACAATATCACCGGCCTTGATAACCCCCTTACCCTTTTTAACGATACGGACATTACGAGCATCATGACCATGTAACTTGATCAAAACACCTTTAAGGTTAAGGATGATATCAGTTGCATCCTCCGTCACACCGGGTACTGTGGAAAATTCATGCAAAACACCCTTAATACGAACCGAGGTGATTGCCGCCCCCTGTAGTGAGGAGAGTAGAACCCGGCGCAAAGAGTTACCCATAGTTGTGCCAAAGCCACGTTCAAAAGGCTCCGCTGTAAACTTGCCATAAGTAACAGTCAGCGAGTCGGCATCAACCTGGAGACGCTTGGGGCTGATCAGTTCTCTCCAGTTTTTAAACATGCGAATCCTCCATCATGAGGTTGCTCTATAGGGTTTCAAGCTGCCAAGAGTGCTCTGTCGTTTACTTCGAGTAAAGTTCGACAATCAAATGCTCTTGGAAGGTCGGTGTCGTCATTTCAGCACGCACCGGCAAAGTTTTAACCGTGCCCTGGAATGCATCGCGGGTCAGTTCCACCCATGATGGAATGCCACGACGCATGACACCGTCAAGAGCTTCGTTAATGCGAACAATCTTCTGACTCTTCTCTCGCAGTTCCACGACATCCCCAGGACGTACGAGATACGACGGGATATTCACTTTCCGGCCATTAACCATAAAATGGTTATGTCGAACAAGCTGGCGGGATTCATTGCGCGACGTAGCAAAACCCATCCGATAGACCATACTATCAAGCCTGCGCTCAAGGAGAACCAGCAGATTTTCGCCAGTCACGCCCTTCATGCGGTCAGCTTCTTTGAAATAGTCTCGGAATTGCTTCTCGAGCAGACCATAGGTCCGCTTGACTCTCTGCTTCTCACGCAACTGAGTACCGTAATCGGAAACTTTAATGCGACCCTGGCCATGCTGACCAGGAGCGTAGTTGCGGCGTTCCAGTGCACATTTATCAGTGTAACAACGGTCGCCCTTGAGGAACAGCTTCATATTTTCCCGCCGGCACATGCGGCAAACGGGTCCAGTGTATCTCGCCAACGTTCGTCCTCCTTATCACTAGTTAGACTCTTCTTCGCTTGGGTGGACGGCACCCGTTATGCGGTATCGGAGTGACATCCTTGATCATAGTAATGGTCAGGCCAACCGACTGTAAAGCCCGCAGTGCAGACTCACGACCAGAACCGGGTCCCTTGACCCAGACCTCAATACTGCGCAAACCATGCTCTTGAGCCTTCTTTGCTGCATCCTCTGCGGCCATCTGAGCAGCAAAAGGAGTGCTCTTACGACTCCCTCTAAAGCCCTTGGTTCCACAGGTGCACCACGAAATCACGTTGCCGGCCACATCAGTGATCGTGATGATCGTATTGTTGAACGTCGCCTGAATATGAGCAATACCATTCGGGATATTCTTCTTTTCACTTTTTTTGCGTACACGTTTACCAGGCTTAGCCATGGTTCCTCCTGTTACTTCTTCTTACCAGCGACAGTCTTGCGCGGACCCTTTCGGGTTCTTGCATTCGTCTTGGTTTTCTGTCCACGCACCGGCAAACCTCTACGATGACGCAGTCCACGATAACAACCGAGATCCATAAGTCGCTTGATGTTCACTGTGACTTCGCGACGCATATCACCCTCAACCTTACAATCACTGTCAATAACCTTACGGATATTAGACACTTCTTCCTCAGTCAAATTATCCGACCGGGTATTGAAATCAACACCAGCTTTAGTCAGAATTTCCTGAGATAGTGAGCGCCCGACACCATAGACATAGGTCAGAGCAATTTCAATCCGTTTGTTTCTGGGTAAATCGATACCAGCAATACGAGCCAATGTCCGATCCTCCTAAAATACTTTAGCCTTGCCTCTGTTTATGTTTGGGATTTTCACAGAGGACTCTGAGAATACCCTTACGCTTAACAATTTTACACTTGTCACACATTGTTTTAACTGATGATCTGACTTTCATGATTCTTCCCTTTAAACGGTGTCGGTAACAATCCTGGCGGGTATACCTTTATTTTTCATACCGAGTTTTCATACCTGAGTCAAGATTTCTGGACCGTTGTCAGTAATAGCAACCGTATGTTCAAAATGGGCAGAACGTTTACCATCCTGTGTTACCGCTGTCCACCCGTCTTCTAATATCTTTACACCAGGTACGCCAGCATTAATCATTGGCTCTATAGCCAGCGTCATGCCAGTTTTAAGTCGTGGCCCTTGGCCGGGCTGTCCGTAATTTGGTATCTGTGGAGCCTCATGCAGGCTGCCGCCGATACCATGTCCGACAAATTCCCGAACAACACTGAAACCCTTCGGTTCAACCCAGGACTGAACAGCATGTGAAACATCTGACAACCTGCCGTCCGGAACTACTTTCTCTATCGCTCGCTCAAGCGATTCGCGCGTTGCCGTAACCAGTCTCTGCGTCTCTTCATCTAACTCACCGACAGCAACTGTGATTGCTGAGTCACCGTAAAAACCCTTATAGAGGACACCAAAGTCTATGCTCAGGATGTCACCCTCCCGCAAGGGCGTTCTATTGGCAAAGCCGTGAACGACCTGGTCGTTCGGTGAGGAGCAGATAGTATATGGGAAGCCACCATATCCCTTGAATGCAGGCTTTGCTCCTTGGCGCTGACATTCTTTTTCTGCCACACTGTTCAGCTCGGCAGTTGTGATTCCTGGAACAATCAGACTTTCGAGCAAGGTCAGCGTTTCAGCAACAATCCGTCCTGCAGCTCGCATCTTCTCAAGTTCAGCCGAGCTCTTTAAAACAATCACGTTAACTTGCCTGCAAGAGTGACAGCATCTTTTCCTGTACCTGCGTAATCGGCAGCATCCCGTCAACCTTCATCAGCACATCTGCATCCTGATAGTAGCTGATCAGGGGAGCAGTCTGTTCTGTATAGACCTGCAAACGTTTGCGAATGGTCTCTTCCTTATCATCATCCCTCTGAATCAATGCTCCACCACAGGCATCGCAAGTTCCAGGCTGTAGAGAAGGATCAAACGTCACATGATAGCCACGGCCACATTCACTACAAGTACGACGTCCGGTCAAGCGCTCAACCAAGGCATCTGTATCCACCTCAAGAGATATGACCCTGTCCAGTTCTTTACCCATCTCTTGGAAACTGACCTGCAGGGCATCTGCCTGGGCGACGGTCCTTGGGAAGCCATCAAGAATAAACCCACTGGCACAATCTGCTTCCAGCAGACGATCCCGGACAATGCCAACAACCACTTCGTCGGGGACGAGGCCGCCAGCGTCCATGTATTCCTTGGCTTTACGCCCCATGGGAGTACCGTCTTTAACAGCAGCACGGAGCATATCGCCAGTGGAGATCTGCGGAATCGCAAACTTCTCCATTAGCATTTTAGCCTGAGTACCTTTCCCAGCTCCGGGAGGTCCGAGTAAAACCAGTTTCATCAGTGTTGTCCTCGCTATCTACGCCGACTCTTGATATTCACGCCTTTCATGAAACCCTCATAAGAACGTGAGATCAAGTGAGCTTCTATTTGAGAAGCCGTATCAAGGCCGACACCTACAACAATCAGCAGTGACGTCCCGCCAAAGAAGAAGGGAACATTGAACTGACCAATCAGCATCGATGGCAGAACACAAACTAACGAGATGTAAATTGCACCGGCAAAAGTCAGGCGACCCAACACGGTATCAAGGTAATCGGATGTCGCCTTACCAGGTCTGACCCCAGGGACATAACCACCTTGGCGTTTGATATTATCTGCAACATCAACCGGATTAAAAGTAACAGCAGTGTAGAAGTAGCAGAAGAAAACAATAAAGGCGACATAAACGACATTATACAGCCAGTGAGATGGAGTCATCATTGAAGACAAAGTTTGCACCCAGGGTATATCGACAAATTGGGCGACTGTACTTGGAAACATAATGATCGAACTGGCGAAAATTGGCGGTATAACGCCACTCATATTTATTTTGAGCGGCAGATGACTACTCTGACCACCCATGTTACGCGAACCGACAGCTCGCTTAGCATAATGAATCGGTACACGACGCTGGCCGCGTTCCATGAAGATAATAGCCCATATAACAGCGACCATCACAACCAGGATTATCAGCAAGACTGTGAAGGTCATAGCACCAGTTTTTAACAACCGGATACTGTTAACCAGCGCAGAAGGCATCATGGCGACAATACCAGCGAAGATGATCAGAGAGATACCGTTGCCGATACCACGCTCAGTAATCTGTTCACCTAGCCACATGATAAATGCAGTTCCAGCCGTCAAGGTGATGACTGTTAAGACAATGAAGCCGACCCCTTGCATAGCAACAACCGGCTCACCGGCCGGGCCACGCATTGCCTGCAAACCAACCGCAATTCCGGCACCCTGGACAATCGACAAACCAACTGTGCCATAACGTGTCCATTTGGTCATGATCTTTCGGCCCGCTTCACCATCTTTGGAGAGACGTTCTACCGGCTCAAAGACGACAGTCAGCAACTGCATAATAATCGAAGCGCTAATGTAAGGCATAATGCCCAGCGCGAAGACTGTCATTCGCTCCAAGGCACCACCAGTAAACGCACTGACCAGACCGAGCAGCGTGCCCTGGGTTCCTTCAAAGAACTGAGCGAGGACAACCCGATCAACACCCGGAAGAGGCACGTGACAGCCAACCCGATAGATCGCAAGCATGCCGAGAGTAAAGAGAATACGTCGGCGTAGCTCAGGAATACTGAAGATGTTCTGGATGCTGGCTAACAACTTTTGATAACCTCTACCGTGCCGCCAGCAGCCTCGATCTTGGCCTGGGCGGATTTACTGAACTTATGTGCCTTAACCGTAAGTGATTTGCTTAATTCACCGTCGCCAAGAATCTTGACGCCGTCCTTAAGCTGACCAATCAGGCCTGATTTACCGAGCATTTCAAGATCGACAACACTTCCACTATCAAAGAGCTCAAGATCACGGAGGTTGACAAGTACATAGACCTTCCTGCTCAGCGGCGTAAAACCACGCTTTGGTAGACGTCTCTGCAGTGGCATCTGGCCGCCTTCGAAACCAGGCTTGACACCACCACCGGAGCGGGAGTTCTGACCTTTGTGTCCTCTACCAGAGGTCTTGCCGGTACCGGAACCATGACCACGGCCTATACGCTTTCTATTTTGTGTCGAACCGTATGACGGTTGCAGATTACTTAAATCCATGCTGATATCCTTGCAATTATTCCTCAACAGTGACCATGTGGCTGACCTTGTTGATCATACCGCGAATTTCAGGTGTATCCAAACGCACGACCGTCTGATGAAGACGACGCAAGCCGAGCCCATGAAGTACCTTAGTAAAATATTTATTGCGACCAATACCGCTTCGCTTGAGAGTTATCTTGATTTCAGCCATTATTCACTCCCGTTTCAGGACTTTACTTCTGAGGTGTTTTTCGTAATGCCACGTCTGGCAAGGATCTCTTCAGGGCTTTTCAATTGTTGCAATGCCCGGATGGTTGCCTTGACAACATTGTGCGGGTTATTTGAACCGAGACACTTGGAAAGAATGTCGCTGACGCCGGCAACTTCAAGAATTGCACGCACGGCACCACCGGCAATAACACCCGTACCTTCAGAAGCTGGCAACAAAAGAACCTTGCCTGCTCCGTACTTACCCATCACATCGTAAGGAATGGTTGTCCCCTGGATAGGTACAGAGATCATATTCTTTTTGGCCTTTTCAACACCCTTGCGAATTGCCTCAGGGACCTCTTTGGCCTTACCGAGACCATATCCAACATTGCCACTGCCGTCACCAACTACAATCAGGGCAGAGAAGCTGAACCGACGACCACCTTTAACAACCTTGGAAGTACGATTGATGTGGATAACGCGATCATTTAAATTTGTTTCGTTCTTATCAACGCGTTGCAACGCTCTTCTCCTTTGCTGCTCAGAAAGTCAAACCAGCTTCACGAGCCGCATCGGCGAGAGCCTTGACACGGCCGTGGTACAAAAAGCCGTTGCGGTCGAAAACTACCTGTTTAATGTCGTTTGCCAGAGCTTTTTCGGCAATCTTCTTGCCAACAACCTTAGCCGCCTCAACATTACCACTATACTTAACACTGTCATTTACCCCTTCAGCAACGGTTGAAGCCGCAGCTAAAGTCTTGCCGGAAGCATCCTCGACAATCTGGGCATAAATGTGTCTGGAACTTCGGAATACACACAAACGTGGGCGATCCGCGATTCCAACGACTTTTTTACGTACTCTGCTCTGACGCTTCTTGCGGGCAAGCCGCCGTTCTTTCGAAACTTTCACGCTTTCACCTCATCCTATTCAGCTTACTTCGCTCCGGTCTTACCAGCTTTACGCAGAATTCTCTCATCCGCATATTTTATCCCCTTGCCCTTGTAAGGCTCAGGTTTGCGAAACGAGCGAATCTTAGCTGCCGCTGCTCCTACCAGTTCCTTATCGACCCCAGAGACAGTAATACGATTGGCCTTAGTGTCAACTTCAGCGCTGATCCCTTCAGGCAACAGATATTCAACCGGATGTGAATAACCGAGCGCGAGGTTCAGAGTCGAACCCTTCAATTCAGCACGATAGCCAACACCGTTGATCTCCAATACCTTGGAGAAACCAGTAGTTACACCGTCTACCATGTTTGCAATCAACGAACGGGTGAGCCCTTGCAAAGCCGTAGTTGACAGCCCTGGGCGGGAAGCAACCAGTAACTGGTCTGCCTCCATTTTAACCTCGATCTGGTCATGGATGATCCGCTCAAGACAGCCTTTTGGTCCTTCGACCGTTATCTTCTGGCCATCCAGGGTTACCTTGATACCCGAGGCGATATTTATTGGTTTCTTGCCGATGCGCGACATCTTTATCGACTCCTTAGATTCAACGTTTTGTTCAATTAATTACCAGACTGTACAGAGGACTTCGCCGCCGACATTAGCTTCCCGGGCAGCAACATCATCCATAACACCTTTAGAGGTCGATAGAATCGCTGCACCCAGACCGTTCTTGATTCGAGGGATATCATCCTGCCCAACATAAACCCGACGACCAGGCTTCGATACACGAGTAATTTCATGAATTACAGCTGTGTTCTGCCCATCATATTTCAGATAAAGCCGTAACACCCCTTGCAGGTCATCACTGATTACCTTGAAATTCTTGATATAACCGAGTTCTTTCAAAACTTCGGCAATGGCAACCTTCACATTGGACGAAGGAATGTCCATTTTAGGATGTTGCGCCATACCTGCATTGCGGATGCGGGTCAGCAAATCCGCGATCGGATCTGTCATAGCCATGAATACTGCTCCTTAATTATCCGATTACCAGCTGGACTTGGTTACGCCTGGAAGCTTACCTGCAGACGCCAGCTTGCGCAGACAGATTCTGCACATGTCAAATTTACGATAGTACGCACGAGGCCGACCACAGATCGGACAGCGATTATACTCTCTCACCTTAAACTTCTGAGGCCTTTCAGCCTTAATTCGCATCGATTTCTTTGCCACGTGTTTCCTCCGCTAAGCTGCTACATTCTGCTTCCGGAAAGGCATTCCCATCCCGGTAAGCAGAGCACGACCTTCTTCGTCAGTACGCGCCGATGTAACAATCGTCACGTTCATACCCTTGATCTTGTCAATTTCTTCAATATCAATCTCAGGGAAGATTAACTGCTCACGAATTCCCAGGGTGTAATTACCTCTGCCATCAAAGGCCTTGGCAGAAACGCCCTTGAAATCCCTGACGCGAGGCAGAGCGACATTGATCAGTCGATCAAGAAATTCATAAGCCCGGTCACGGCGTAGCGTCACCATGACTCCAATCGGCATCTCCTCACGTAATTTAAATTGCGCAATTGATTTCTTGGCGTGAGTGATAACAGCCTTCTGACCGGTAATGCTAGCCATTTCGACAGTAGCCGACTCCAGAATTTTAACGTTCTGAATAGCTTCTCCAAGCCCCATATTGATAACAACTTTCTCAACCTGCGGGACTTCCATCACATTCTTAAGCTGCAGTTCCTTCATTAACTTTGGAACGAGCTCTTTTTTATATATTTCCTTAAGCCTAGCCATGAAAAACTCCGTTAATTATTCACAATCTCGTTGCATTTCTTGCAGAAACGGACCTTGCTGCCATCTTCGAGAACCCGCAGACCCGTACGTGCTGGCTTGTTGCACCCATGGCACAACAGCTGGACATTGGAGATAGCAATCGGTGCTTCCTTTTCAATAATCCCGCCTTCGTTGTTAGAACGAGAGGGGCTCGTGTGACGCTTGATCAGGTTAAGGCTTTCAACCAGAACCCGGCCTTTATCAGGCAGTACGCGCAGAATCTTGCCGCTTTTGCCCTTGTCTTTCCCGGCAATGATCATTACCAGGTCATCTTTTTTCACATGGAGTTTTGTGACTGCCATGGCTTCTTTACTCCCAGCTTTTAAAGGACCTCAGGGGCCAGAGAAACAATCTTCATAAATTTCTTGGCACGTAACTCGCGGGCAACAGGCCCAAAGATACGTGTTCCGACCGGCTCCCCAGCAGCCGAAACAACAACTGCAGAATTACCGTCAAAACGAATATAAGAACCATCGGGACGGTTCACCTCTTTTGCTGTGCGTACAACAACAGCACGGACAACCTCACCCTTCTTTACTTTCGAATTGGGCATCGCCTCTTTTACAGAGCAGACGATAATGTCACCGATACCTGCATACTTGCGCTTGGATCCACCAAGAACCTTGATGCAGCGCAATTTCTTGGCACCGGAGTTGTCTGCAACAGTCAATACAGTTTGCATCTGAATCATGGCAGTCTCTCCTAAGCGCTGACGTTTTTGCCGAGAATTTCACGAACCCGCCATCGTTTATCCTTCGACATGGGACGCGTCTCAACAATCAACACCTTGTCGCCTGCGGCACAGGTATTCATTTCATCGTGCGCCTTATAGGTAACGTGACGTTTAATGTACTTCTTGTATGTCGGGTGCTTAACAATGCTGTCAACCTTGACAACCACAGTTTTGTCCATTTTGTCGCTCACGACGACCCCAACACGAATTTTCTTATTACCACGTTCTTTTATCATTGCCGTCCTCGTTAAGTCGGATTAGCCGCGCTTTTCTTCAAGCACAGTTTTGATCCTGGCAATTTCCTTACGCACCTTAGGGATACGCGAGGTGTTTTCCAGATGTCCGGTATGCAGCTGAAATTTGAGGTTAAACATCTCCTGATTCAGATCTGAAACCTCTGCATTAAGCTCTTCCACTGTCTTGTCACGCAGTTCTTCAGGATTCATAGCCAGCCTCCTCACGAACCACGATCTTGGTTTGCATTGGCAGTTTATGTGTTGCCAGACGGAACGCTTCGCGCGCTACCTCCTCGCTGACACCCTGCATTTCATAAAGCACCATTCCCGGACGCACAACACAAACCCAGCTATCCGGAGAACCCTTGCCTTTACCCATGCGGGTTTCGGCAGCCTTACGAGTTAACGATTTATCTGGAAAAGCACGAATCCAGATCTGACCACCACGCTTGATATAGCGAGTCATGGCACGACGTGCTGCTTCGATCTGGCGCGCTGAGAGCCAACCGCATTCCACGGCCTGCAGACCAAAATCACCAAAGTTCAGGTCCGTACCGCCGCGAGCGGCACCCTTCATACGGCCCTTAAACTGTTTTCTATGCTTAACCTTTTTAGGCATCAACATGGCAAATAAACTCCTGACCTTTTACTTATGCTGCTGATCCTTATTGCCAAGGATCTCGCCCTTGAAAATAAGAACCTTTACGCCGATGATGCCGTAGGTTGTTTTGGCTTCGGCGAATCCATAATCAATGTCGGCACGCAGGGTATGCAGGGGCACGCGACCTTCACGATACCATTCACGACGGCTCATCTCTGCACCGCCAAGACGACCTGAGCATTCAATCTTGATCCCCTGAGCGCCAAATTTCATAGACTGGTTAACCGCCTTTTTCATTGCACGGCGGAAAGCGACACGACGCACCAACTGCAATGCGACATTCTCCGCGACTAACTGTGCATCAACCTCAGGTTTGCGAACCTCCTGAATGTTGATAAAAATCTCTTTGTCAGTCAGCTTGGCCAGTTCTTTTTTAAGCGATTCAACTTCGGAACCCTTTTTGCCAATAATGATACCTGGACGTGCCGCAAAGATATTTATCTTGGCCTTGCCAGCAGCACGTTCAATCTCAATCTTGGAAATGCCCGCATGATGCAGACGCTCTTTCAAGTAATCCCGCAGCTTGAGATCCTCATGCAGCAACTGAGCGTAATCTTTCTCAGCGTACCAGTTGGATTCCCATGTGCGAATCACGCCTAAGCGAAATCCTATCGGATGAACTTTCTGACCCAAAACTAAACCTCCTGAGGTGGTTACTTCTCGTCCAAAATCACCGTAATGTGGCTGGTCGGTTTACGAATTTTTGTAGCACGGCCTTGAGCTCGCGGCATAAAGCGCTTGAGTACAGGACCCTGATCAACAAACAACGCTTTAACGAACAGTCTGTCAACATCAGAGACGCCCTTCTGCTCTGCATTAGCAACAGCAGATCGCACCAGTTTGGCAACGACATCCGCCGGGCGTTGAGGCGAAAACTTCAGAATATTAAGAGCTTCCTGAACAGCCTTGCCGCGGACCATATCCGCAACCAAGCGGGTCTTTTGCGGCGACAAACGAATAAATTTCAGCTTCGCACTAGCTTCCATGTGCTGGTACTCCCTCGCTAATAATTACTTCTTCTTCGTGCGGTTTGAACCATGACCGTAATAAGTCCTGGTCGGAGAGAATTCACCAAGCTTGTGGCCAACCATATTCTCGGACACAAAAACCGGGATAAATTTTCTACCATTGTGTACAGCAAACGTCATACCAACAAAATCAGGCAAAATTGTAGAACGCCGCGACCAGGTTTTGATCGCCTTATGGGAACCAGCATCGCCAATATTTTCGATTTTACGTGTCAGACTCTCTTCAACATAAGGGCCCTTTTTTATCGATCTCGCCACGGTCGTCTCCTATTCTCTTTACTTGCTGCGACGACGGACAATGAAGCGATCCGTCCGTTTGTTAGAACGCGTCTTGTAACCCTTGGTCGGTACACCCCATGGGGTTACGGGGTGACGTCCACCCGAGCTTTTACCTTCACCACCGCCATGCGGATGATCAACCGGGTTCATGGCAACGCCACGGGACTGCGGACGTTTACCAAGCCAGCGGTTACGACCAGCCTTACCGATCTTGACATTTTCATGATCAGTATTACCAACCTGGCCAACCGTAGCGCAACAACCCTGCAGCACCAGGCGAACTTCACCTGAAGGCAAACGCAATTGAGCGTATTTGCCTTCTTTGGCTGCGATCATAGCGTAAGTCCCAGCGCTGCGAGCCAGCTGGCCACCTTTGCCAACCCTGAGTTCTACATTATGAACCCAAGTGCCAAGTGGAATTGAACGAATCGTCAGAGTGTTGCCAGGCACGATGTCAGCAGTATCGCTGGCGATAACAACATCGCCAACTTTAATACCGACCGGAGCCAGAATATAACGCTTCTCGCCGTCCACGTAATGCAATAAAGCAATCCGTGATGAGCGGTTCGGATCGTATTCGATCGTTACAACCTTGGCCGGGATTTCACGCTTATCTCGCTTAAAATCAATAATCCGGTACCTGCGCTTGTGGCCGCCACCGGTATGACGCTTCGTGATCCGACCTGTGTTGTTACGGCCGCCGGATTTAGACAGCGGTGCCAACAGTGATTTTTCCGGTGTTGCTGTCGTGATTTCCTCGAAAGTCGAGGCGGTCATATGACGACGACCCGGTGATGTCGGTTTAAACTTTTTGATCCCCATTATTGCTACTCCGTCAGATGGATATCAGTCTTGCTAAACACCAAAGAAATCAATGGTGCCTTCAGCCAAAGTCACATATGCTTTTTTGACATTGGAACGTTTGCCAAAATTGCGGCCAGTGCGCTTGCGTTTGCCAGCAACAATCATAGTACGAACATCCTGCACCTTGACTTTGAATGCGCGTTCAACAGCCTGTTTGATTTCGACCTTGTTGCTACTCATAGAAACTTCAAAAGTAACAACGTTACCAGCCTCCTTCATCAGGTTGGACTTTTCTGTAATCAGGGGCTTCCTGATAATCTGATGTAAAGGTTTCATTTTGCCAGGACTCCTTCGATCTGGTCGACCGCAGCTTCAGTCATGACCAGGTTAGGATACTTCAGGATGTCGTAGACATTGACACCTTCGGCACGCAGAACTTTGACAAACGGAAGGTTGCGCGCTGAGAGTTCCAATTTGGTATTTTCACCATCAACAACAATCAATGCCTTCTTCAGTTCAAACCGGTCAAGTACTGCAACAAATCCTTTCGTACTGATCTGCTCCAGATCGAGGGCATTAACAACAGTCATGCATTCGTCCTTATAGCGAACCGAAAGTGCGCTACGCAATGCCGACTGCTTAACTTTGCGATTGAGCTTAAAAGAGTAATCACGCGGCGAAGGCCCGAAAGCGACGCCACCACCAACTTGAATCGGCGAAGTCGGTGTGCCCTGACGGGCATTACCTGTACCCTTTTGACGAAAAGGCTTCTTACCACCACCGCGAACTTCGCCGCGGCTTTTGGTCTTGGCAGTTCCCTGACGACGAGCAGCCAGCTGGTAGCGCACCATATCGTGCAACAGATACCCTTTGACATCGGCGCTAAACACCTCGTCAGCCAGCTCCCGCTCAGAAACCTGCTCGCGGTTCATATCAAACACAGCAATCTTTGCCATAACTAAACTCCGGCACTCACTCTTGAATTAATCACTTAGCCTTGACGCCCTTACGAAGCAGCACCAGACCATTGTTAGGCCCAGGAATCGCGCCTTTGATCAGAATCAGGTTCTGCTCAGGACGAACTTCCACAACTTCCAGATTCTGTTGGGTGACTTGAACATTACCCATCTGTCCTGGCATCTTCTTACCTTTATGGACACGTGCAGGCCAGGCGCTCATACCGATCGCACCGGGGCCACGATGGAACTTAGAGCCATGAGATGCTCGTCCGCCAGAGAACCCCCAGCGCTTGATAACGCCCTGAAAGCCCTTACCCTTGCCTGTTCCAGTTACATCAATGATGTCGCCAGGCTTAAAGACCACGTCGCAGGTAATCTGATCACCAACCTGATAATCATCGACATTGTCTGCAGCAAGTTCGCGCAAACAAGCGAACGCACCCTGGTCAGCTTTCTTGAAGTGCCCCATCATCGGCTTGCTGACACGATGGGTTTTCTTGGCCAAGAAGCCAAGCTGCAAGGCACTATAACCATCAGTGGATTCTGTCTTCTTCTGCACAACTGTACAGGGACCTGCCTCCACTACAGTCACAGGTACCCGGCGACCATCGGCAACGAAGACCTGGGTCATACCCAGTTTTTTACCCAAAATTCCCTGAATCATTATCTTACCCTTACTTCGCTATTACAGCTTGATCTCAACATCAACGCCGGCAGACAGGTCAAGCTTCATCAAAGCATCTACCGTTTGCTGGGTCGGTTCGATGATATCAAGCAGACGCTTATGTGTGCGCATCTCAAACTGTTCACGGCTTTTCTTATCAACATGAGGGCCACGCAACACGCAATATTTGTTAATCACTGTCGGTAGCGGAATCGGACCGGCAATACGGGCACCGGTTCGCTTGGCAGTGTCAACAATCTCATTGACTGACTGGTCGAGCAGTTTATGATCATACGCCTTGAGGCGGATACGGATCTTCTGGTTCTGCATGATCTCGTCCTTTATTACTCGATAATATCGCTAACGACACCGGCGCCGACGGTACGGCCACCTTCGCGGATTGCGAAGCGCAGCTCTTTGTCCATGGCGATCGGGGTGATCAATTCTGCGCTGATGGCAATGTTGTCACCAGGCATAACCATCTCGGTCCCTTCAGGAAGTTCAACAACGCCCGTCACATCCGTCGTGCGGAAGTAGAACTGCGGACGATAACCTTTGAAGAATGGCGTATGACGTCCGCCCTCTTCCTTGGTCAGAATGTAAGCTTCGGCCTTGAACTTGGTATGAGGGTTGATACTGCCCGGCTTTGCCAGGACCTGACCACGCTCGATCTCTTCACGCTTAACACCGCGCAAAAGGATGCCGCAGTTATCACCGGCCTGACCCTGATCCAGAAGCTTACGGAACATCTCTACTCCGGTCACAACTGACTTGCTGGTCTCTTTCATGCCGACGATCTCGATATCCTCACCAACCTTGATAACGCCACGCTCGACACGACCGGTAGCAACCGTACCACGACCGGAGATCGAAAAGACATCTTCCACCGGCATCAGGAACGGACGATCAATCGCACGCTCAGGCTCAGGGATATAGGCATCAACTTGACGCATCAACTCCAGAACCGGCTCGCAGGCTTCACAACCATCCTGACCACAACCACATTCGAGCGCCTTCAGAGCGCTGCCGGAAACAATCGGAATATCGTCGCCGGGGAAATCGTAGGAGGAGAGCAGTTCACGAATCTCCATATCTACCAATTCCATAAGCTCTTCGTCGTCAACCATATCGGCTTTATTGAGAAAGACCACCATGGAGGGCACGCCAACCTGACGGGCGAGCAGGATATGCTCACGAGTCTGAGGCATCGGGCCGTCGGCAGCGGAAACCACCAGAATGGCACCGTCCATCTGTGCAGCACCAGTGATCATATTCTTGACATAGTCAGCATGACCAGGACAGTCAACGTGAGCATAGTGACGATTGTCTGTCTCATACTCAACGTGGGCTGTTGCAATCGTAATGCCGCGCTCACGCTCCTCGGGAGCATTGTCGATCTGGTCGAACGCCATGAACTCTGCGCCGCCTCTCGTCGCCAGCACTTTCGTGATTGCTGCCGTCAGGGTTGTCTTACCGTGGTCAACGTGACCGATTGTCCCAATGTTGACGTGGGGCTTAGTCCGTTCAAACTTGGCTTTGGCCATGGTCATATCTCCTTATTCTTACTTGCCAAAATCTTGGCTTACTAAAAACTCAGTTTATTAAAACTTGATCAATCAACCCTTAACCTTGCTGATAATCTCTTCAGCAATCGCCTTAGGAACCTGATCATAATGATCAAATGTCATCGTGTAGGTCGCACGGCCCTGAGTCGAGCTACGCAGGTCAGTTGAATAACCGAACATGCTGGACAGGGGCACGTGAGCGTTGACAACTTGAGCTCCACCGCGAGCCTCCATACCGGAAACACGACCACGACGGCTACTCAGATCACCCATGACTTCACCAAGGTATTCCTCGGGGAGAACCACTTCGACAGCCATAATCGGCTCGAGTAGAACGGGCTTGGCCTTGGCCGCCCCTTCCTTGAACCCCATTGAACCGGCAATCTTAAACGCCATCTCTGAAGAGTCAACATCGTGATAGGAACCGTCGTAGCAGGTAACGCGGACATCAACCAGCGGAAAGCCAGCAATGATACCGTTCTGAGCAGCCTGTTCAGCACCTGCGCCAACCGCCGGAATATATTCACGCGGAATAACACCGCCCTTAATCGCATCGACAAACTCAAAACCGCCGCCGGGCTCAAGAGGCTCAAGACGAAGCCGGCAGTCACCATACTGACCACGACCACCTGACTGACGAACAAATTTTCCCTGAACTTCAACCATCCTGGTAATGGATTCACGATAAGCGACCTGAGGGGCACCTATATTGGCTTCTACCTTGAACTCACGCTTCATGCGATCGACGATAACCTCCAGATGCAACTCACCCATACCGGAGATAATCACCTGGCCAGTCTCTTCATCCGTCTTAACACGCAGGGAAGGGTCCTCGTGTACCAGCTTGCCAAGCGCGAAACCCATCTTTTCTTGATCGCTCTTGGTCTTTGGCTCAATAGCAATATGAATAACCGGCTCGGGGAACTCTATAGTCTCGAGCAGACAAACATTCTTGTTGTCACAGAGGGTATCACCGGTTGCCGTGTGCTTAAGACCAACAGCGGCCGCAATATCACCAGAATAAACCTGAGTGATCTCTTCGCGCTTGTTCGCGTGCATCTTCAGCAGGCGCCCAAAACGTTCTTTTTTACCTTTGGTTGTATTGAGAACGTGAGCACCGGTCTCAGCAACTCCGGAATAGACACGGAAGAAGGTCAATTGACCGACAAACGGGTCCGTCATAACCTTAAAAGCCAGAGCCGAGAAAGGTCCTTTATCATCAGCAGGACGGGTCAATTCTTCCTTGCTGTCAGGGTGAATACCCTGGATAGCAGGGACGTCCAGAGGCGACGGCATGTAATCGATAACTGCATCAAGCAGTGTCTGTACACCCTTATTCTTAAAGGCAGAACCACAAAGGACCGGGTTGATCTGCAGATCAGTCGTTGCCCTGCGAATACCAGCCTTGATCTCATCAACACTCAGCTCTTCTCCACTGAGGTACTTTTCCATCAAGATTTCGTCGTTAGCGCTGACCTCTTCCAACATAAGCTCACGAGCAACTTCAGCCTCGTCAAGCATCTCAGCCGGGATGTCCATCACCTCGTAATTGGCCCCAAGGGCTTCGTCAGCCCAGATAACCGCATTCATCTTTACAAGGTCGATAACACCTCTAAAAAGGTCTTCTTTACCAATAGGCAACTGGACAGGAACAGGGTTGGCACCAAGACGGTCACGCATCATCTCAACGCCACGAGCAAAATCAGCGCCAACACGGTCCATCTTGTTAATGAAGGCAATCCGGGGAACACCATACTTGTCAGCCTGACGCCAGACAGTTTCTGACTGTGGCTCAACGCCACCGACTGAACAAAAAACAGCTACAGAACCATCAAGCACACGCAGGGAGCGCTCGACTTCTATAGTAAAATCAACATGACCGGGGGTATCAATGATATTGACACGGTGATCTTTCCAGAAACAAGTGGTTGCAGCAGACGTGATCGTGATGCCACGCTCCTGCTCCTGCTCCATCCAGTCCATGGTTGCAGCGCCATCATGAACTTCACCGATTTTGTGGGAAACGCCGGTGTAATACAGAATACGCTCGGTGGTGGTGGTCTTACCAGCATCAATATGAGCCATGATACCGATATTACGTGTTTTTTCTAAAGCTACTTTGCGAGCCACAGCAGTACTTCCTCCGCCTTACCAGCGATAATGCGCGAAGGCTTTGTTAGCTTCGGCCATACGATGAGTATCTTCACGCTTCTTGACAGAAGCACCACGATTGCCAGCCGCATCCATAAACTCTGCCGCAAGGCGCTCCTGCATGGTTTTTTCACCGCGACCACGCGCAAAACTGACAAGCCAGCGCATCGCCAGGGCATTACGGCGTTCGACACGAACTTCCACCGGCACCTGATAGGTGGAACCACCAACACGTCGGGACTTGACCTCAACAACCGGACGAATATTCTCAAGGGCCTTCTTGAAGACCTCTACCGGATCATCACCGGTACGCTCCTTGACAAGATCAAAAGCACCGTAAACGATATTTTCGGCAGTACTCTTCTTACCATCAAGCATCAGGCTATTAACAAACTTAGCTACCAACTGATCATGGAATTTGGGATCAGGTAGAATAATTCGCTTAGGTACTTCTCTTCTTCTCGGCATAACGTCCTCTTAAATATCTCTTCAGTTACTTGGTAAACCCACTTAGCTGGGGCACCTGCCTACTTAGGGCGCTTGGCACCGTACCTGGAACGTGACTGCTTCCGGTCTTTAACACCAGCCAGGTCAAGAGTTCCACGAACGATAGTGTAACGGACGCCGGGAAGGTCTTTGACTCGGCCACCACGAACCAGAACCACAGAGTGCTCCTGAAGATTATGGCCGACACCCGGGATGTATGAGGTAATGACCATCCCATTGGTCAGACGAACACGGGCAACCTTGCGAAGCGCAGAGTTAGGCTTCTTAGGCGTCGTGGTATACACACGAGTGCACACGCCACGCTTTTGAGGGTTTCCCTTCAGCGCAGGCGTAGTCGATTTATCTCTCTTTTTTTCACGACCCATGCGGACCAACTGGTTAATCGTCGGCATTGAATCACTCCCGATTTTGCGTATTCATAAAGTTAAAAGAACAAGTTTCTCAGAGGAGAAAACCCGCTGAATCTAACAAAGCAGGTCAGCCCTGTCAAGCATTTTTAAAGCAATTTTCTTTTTTTTCACAACCAAGCAAAGAACTATTTTATATCAGTCACTTCGCCTTCTTCAACTGGAACCGTAGCCACTGCTTCAGCAACGACCTCACTATTACCATCTGCATCTTCGTCGATTTCTTCAGGTTCGGGTAAATACTCCTCCGGTTCCTCAATCAACAAGGTTGCACTTCGGTATTTTGCAACCCCGGTCCCTGCAGGGATCAGGCGACCCATAATAACGTTTTCCTTAAGACCACGCAGACAGTCGACCTTGCCTTCAATCGATGCCTGTGTGAGTACCTTGGTAGTCTCCTGGAAAGAAGCCGCCGAAATAAACGATTCGGTAGACAGTGACGCCTTGGTGATACCAAGCATAAGCGGCTCACCGACAGCAGGCTTGCCGCCATCAGCCAGAACGCGTTGGTTTTCTTCGTCAAAGAGTGAGCGCTCTACCTGATCATCAGCCAAGAAGCGGGTATTACCGACCTCCTTGATTTTGACACGTCGCAACATCTGGCGAACGATAACCTCGATGTGCTTATCGTTGATTGTGACGCCCTGCAACCGGTAGACTTCCTGGACTTCGTCAACCAGATACTTGGCCAATTCCTTTTCACCAAGTACACGCAAGATATCATGCGGGTTACTCGATCCGTCCATAAGAGGCTCACCAGCACGCACGAAATCACCTTCATGCACGCTGATGTGCTTGCCTTTCGGAATCAGATATTCCTTGGGCTCACCAATTTCCGGCGTAACCACCACCTTCCGCTTGCCTTTAGAGTCTTTACCGAAAGAAACGATACCGTCAATTTCGGTGATTACAGCAAACTCTTTCGGCTTGCGGGCTTCAAAGAGCTCAGCAACACGCGGCAGGCCACCAGTGATGTCCTTGGTCTTGGTCGTTTCACGCGGAATATTGGCCAAGATATCACCAGCACTGACCATGGAGTCTTCCTGAATCAGAATATTGGCACCAACTGGCATCAT
>Ga0256834_1000835_pt1 | contig 21801 bp, 20 predicted proteins | sample 4281140metaG_FD_190536 | JGI IMG/M metagenome (GOLD analysis project Ga0256834, IMG submission 190536) | Hydrothermal vent microbial communities from East Pacific Rise, Pacific Ocean - 4281-140 | ecosystem: Environmental > Aquatic > Marine > Hydrothermal vents | place: Pacific Ocean: East...
ATGCACATGAGGATTTATAAGTCCTGGAAGCAAAACAGAGTTTGGTTTGCATCTTATAACTTTGGCTTGAGGATGCTTAAGAGATAATATCTTTAAATCATCTATCTCTATAATCTTTTTTTCAAAACAGATAGCTTTATCTTTTAAAATTGTAAACTCTTTATCACATATGAGTATATAATCTGCACTTATTATAGTCAATATTAATCCTTATTTATTTGAGACATTTCGATTTGCAAGAAGTGGCGGATAACCTCTTTGCTCACAAAGCATCTCAGCAACATCTCTAATCTCACTCTCTTTTAAACTCTTTAAATATCCAAAGTCTCTCTTTTTTTGAACCTCTTTAGAAACAAAACCCAAACGAATAAACTCTCTTATAATTGCATCTATCATATCTATAACTGATGAGACTTTAACTATCTCACATCTAGCATATCTATCAAGTGCAAATGAGACCTCCGCCACTCTTAAAGTTGGGTCATCTCCTGGAATTTGCTGTACTCCAAAAAGTGGCTTGGAGGCAACTTTTGCTTTAGAAAACTTAGGAATAAACTGTGAAAGATGTTTAATCGCATTTATTGTCCTTTTATCTATCTCCTCTTTAAACCAAGAGTTCTCTATCTTTTTTATAAAACTTGGATTTAATTTTGGCTGAGAGCTAAGGCTGGTACTTGCAACTAATCCATCTTTGTAAAGTGTGATATCCTCCGTCATGCCGTGGAGTTGAAAATATCCATCTGGATAAGGTGTAAACTGTCCCATACCTTGCGGAGTACCTCTTTTACCATGAAAGATAATCTCAGGAAACAAAATATCCTTATACTCATCACATCTACTAATATATGCAGCTTTAAACTCAACCATCTTTTTACTTTTAACTCCAACCATATCATCAATCAAACCTGTTTTAAATCCAGCTGCATTTATAAGATAATCAAACTCTTTTTTATGAGATTTTTTATCTTTTTCATAAGTTATACTCCATCTATCAGAGCCCAGAGCTTTATCAATATGTGTTACTATAGTCTCCATACAAAGTGTTACATTTTCTAACTCCTTAAAAGCCAAAGTAGCCCCTGCTGCTAAACGAAAAAGATTAAGTCCATACTCTTGTACCAAGATGAGCGGAAACTGCACTTTTTTTAAATCAATATTTTTAGCAACTGGTATCATCCACTCATCTGAAGTTTTTGGATTATCTACAATCTCTCTACTTTTAAGAGCCTCTATCTCTTTTTTATCATAACACTTATAATAATCAAGACTATCACCTAAAACTTTATTTTCAATATCACTCTTGATAAGCTTCTCATACTCTGCTTTTAAAAGCTCTAATCGTGGAAGAAGTGCATCTGCCAAAGAGTCATCACCAACAGGTGTCACAATCACAGTTGGACGATAATCTACAACAAATGGATAAAATCGTAAAAAATCAATCGACTGTTTTAAAAGAGTTATACACTGTTTATCTGAGATTTCACGATACAAATTACCACCTGAGTGTAGATGACAAAAAGGTGGACCACAAACAAGAGTTTTCTGTTTCTCAAATAGTGTAACTTTTAAACCAAGTTTTCCTAAATAAAGAGCTACACTAACTCCAGCAACTCCACCACCAACAACGGCTATCTCTACTTTTTTTGACATATACTCATCCTAAATAAAAGTTTTAACAATATTAGAAAAATCATCAAAGATAAAATCAGGATTAAAAACACCAATATCTTCACCATAATTATATCCATAGCTAAGTCCAATACTCTGCATCTTAGCACTCTTTGCAACTAAAATATCATTTTTTGAATCACCAACCATCACACACTCATTGATACTAACATTTAACTTTTTAGATACATGTAAGAGTGGTAGAGGATCTGGTTTTTTTTTGGTAAGTGAATCTCCACCTAGATAAAATTCAAATAATTTATCGATATTTAAAGTTTTTAAAATAGGCTCTATAAAATTGTATGGTTTATTAGTTACAATAACTAAAACATAACCTGCATCTTTTAAGATTTTGAGTGTTTCATAAACTTTTGGATAAAGAGTGGTTGAAACGGCTAAATTTTGTGAATAAAAATCTAAAAAAATCTCTAATGCATCTAGACAAAAATCCTCTTTTAAAGTTTTATCAATGCTTATATCAGCAGATAATGCCCTTTTTACTAATATCTCTGCTCCATTACCAATAAAGGAGCGGATTTTCTCTTCACTAAAAGTTGCTCTATTTAAAGTTTTGAGCATATAATTAACAGCTAAAATCAAATCAGGAGCACTATCTATCAAGGTGCCATCTAAGTCAAATATAATAACTTTTTTATCTACAAATTTCAAATTTCAAAACCTTAATTTTATTAAATTATACACAAAGAGTTTAAATATAATCTCTTATTTATTATAAACTTGAGTTCAACAGGGTATAAAACTCAAGTCAATACTACTTTAACCTCACTCTCTGTACAACTTCCAAAATTATAGGCACATCTAATCTCTTTTGTAAAATCAACTTAAGCTCTTTTAACTCATGTTTTTCAAGTAACTCAGTTACAATAAAATCACATCTCAAAACTACACCATCAGAGTGTTTTATGGTAACATTTTCAATTTTAACCTCTTTTTTATTTACAACATAGCGACTATGCTCTAATGTTGATCTTATATTTGAATCAACCACCATCACTTTAAAAGATAGATAAAGTGGAATTGCAATTAGCATTGATATTACAAGAGCATATGTTAAACCTTTTTTAGCCCTTTTAATAGGAGAAAACCCCATCACCAAAAATGTCAATGCCCCTGCAAATATAATTCCCACAAAGTTGGTTAAAAAGAGTAAAAAAGCTTGATAGAAAACATCAAACCTCATCCACCCAAGCCCAATACCAGCAGTAGCCAAAGGAGGCACAAGAGCCACAGCTATGGCGACTCCTGCAAGTGAGCCTATAATTTTTTCATTATTTTTAGCATAAGCTGCTGCAACTCCTGAAGCTAATGCCACCATCAAATCCAACAAAGATGGTCTAAGTCTCGCTGCTATCTCAGAGGTTAAGTTTTCAAATGGTAACAAAAGAGCGATAATAGCAGCTGTTAAAAGAACTAAAAAAACTCCAACAACAGTTGTCTTAATTGCAGATAAGAAGAGTGTCAATTCACTTCTTAAAACACCCATAGAGCTAGATACTATAGGTTGCATTAAAGGAGCCAAAAGCATAGCTCCAATAACAACAGATGCAGAGTTTAAAAAGAGTCCAACAGTGGCTAAGATAGTACTTAAAATCATCAAAACTACAAAGGTAGGCTCAATCTTGCTCTGCTCTCTTAATCCTGCAAAAAGTTCTCTATACTTATCTTCACTAGCATGTGTGAAAAAAGGAAGTCTCTCTTGTACATACTTAACACCTTCGCTAGTTGTTGGAAGAGATGAAAGTTTTATCGTCTCTTTATCTGAATTACCATCTTTTGACTCAATCCAAAACTCTTCACTCGCTTTTAATCTAATGGCTTGTTTCTTAACCTCAAACTTTACAGGAGTATCACCTATCTCTCTTCCATCAACACTAAGCATTAAAGGAGGTGAACTCTCAACTGAGAGAGACGAAGTTTTTATAAATCCAACAGAATTAGGAAGTTGCCCATTTTTGGAAGTTTTAAATAGTGATATGTATAGGTATTGAAGATAATCAACTATAGATGTTGGAGATACCAACAAAGCTGATAATCTACCATCACTTGGTGACAAATCATCTTGTACAAGAGCAGATGCAAAGGTGTGGTTGTCATGTTCAATCACAACTATACCACTTGCGGAAGTGTTTATCTCTTGGTCTTTATCTGTTATTAGCTTTATCTTTGTTTTTTTTAGTGTTTTTAAGTTTTTAAATGACTCTACTAAAAGAGTGTATCTCTCTTTTAAAGTTGTATTTAGATACGAGGCTTTTCTATATCCAATAGGAGGAGCTTCTCCTATAAGAGCATTCCAAAGTACTATCTTACCATTTGCATATAAAAGATCTAAATCTTGACACTCACTATTTAGAGCAACTTCTAAAGCATCTTCTAGATTTGATGGTATCTCAAAACTAGCCCTAAGCATACTTTGGATTTTTAAAGATATAAGCCCCACACTAAAACCATCTATATGTGCTTTATCAAAAATCTCTTTTATCTCATCACCGCTTCCCATGACGACAACATGGTCACTAGAAGTTAGAGTAACATCTTCTAAAAATTTATCTATATGTGTTAAAGTAAGTGCAGTTATATATCTACTCTCTTTAACTCTTTCTAACTCTTTTTCACAATCATCTCCATAGACAAAATAAGCTTTTTTTTCTACTTCACTCATGATAATCCTCTTTTTAATTTATCTATTCTCTCATTTGCTTTATCTATAGTTCTTATATCTATCTCACCAATATTTATAAGTTTCAAAACTATATCTACTATCTCTTTTATTGATATTGGTTTATCTATTTGGTTTGCAAAGAGTAGTAAGTCTACACCTGAATTTATAGATAGTTTTAAACTCTCTTGTAATGAATAGTTTTTTGAAATCGCTCTCATTTGCAAATCATCACTTATCAAAACTCCATTAAACCCTAACTTCTCTCTCAAAAGAGTTTGATTTATACTATATGATAAAGTTGCGGGATAGATGGCATCTAAGTTTTTATTGTAGATGTGAGCAGTCATTATCATCTTTGTATCTTTGTTTTTTATAAGCCTCTCAAAAGGAACAAGCTCAAGATATGACCAACTTTTACTCACATCTACAAATCCATCATGAGAATCTAAAAGTGATGAGCCGTGACCTGGAAAATGTTTTATAACACTTAAAACCCCCTGCTTTTGCATCTCTTGCATAAAGATAGTTGCATATTTTATAACAACTTTTTGATCTTTTGAAAATGATCGTCCATTTTTTACTATCACTTGGTTTTTAGGGTTTATTGCAAGATCTACACTTGGGGCTAAATTACAGTTTATTCCTACATCATTTAACATCAAAGCCATTTTCTCATAACTCTTTTTTGCAGCCATATCCCCTCTTAGTGCAATTTGTTTTGCTGAAGGAGTTTTTGAAAAACCCTCTACTTTTCCAAGTCTTGAAACTCTTCCACCCTCTTCATCTATAGTGATAAGAAGATTGTTTTTTGAGAGAAAAGTTAGCTGAGTTGTTAGATTTTTAAGTTGTATCTCATCTTTAATATTTTTATCAAAAAGTATAACACCACCAAGAGGATATTTTTTAAGATGCAAATAGAGTGGATTTGTATCATTTAAATCATAACCTTTAAAACCTATGACTATCATATTTGAAATTTTTGATTCTAGATTTTGTGCAAAAAGAGAGTTTATAAAAAGTAATAAAATAAAGATTATTTTTTTCATCAGACTCCTTTTACATAAATTATAACAAAAACAATATTGTTTAAAGTTTTTTTATCAATTGTCGATTATAGTTGAAATATTTTTAAAATTTAAAGGGAGTTTAGAAGATGGGAAAAAGTAAATTTATAACTTATAGTGCTATTTTATTAGCATCATTATTAGTTATGGGATGTAATACTGCAGATAGAGAAGTTGATAAAATTGGCAAAATTGTTAATCCTGAACAAAATACATCTCTACCAAATAATGGTGGAAGTTTCATAAATGATGTTGTTGATGACAACAGTAGTACAGGTGATGGTGTTATAAATAGTGATGACAATACTACAACAGGTACAATTCAAATAGATGCAAAAAATGCTTATAAAATAAGTGTAAAGTTTTCAGATAAATACAATGAGACAGGTTACTACTCAAGAGATGAAATAGGAGAGTTATCTTTTAACATCACAAATATCTATACAAATACCCCTGCAAATACTGAAATTATTGATAAAATTACTTTAGAAGTTGAAGAGAAAAATAGTGATACAGATGGTAAGTATCTTAACTTCATCACATTTTCAGGAGAACAAGGTCCAGTCTACTCAATTCCAAAAGAGTCAGTTAAAGCAACAGATAGTGTAGCAATAAAAATGAATGAATTATCAGGAACAACAAATATCATTTTAACAGCATCTATAAAACTAAACAATACAGAAGCAACATCAGATTATAAATTAAAAATTCCAATTGTCATAGAAAAAAATAAAAGCTCAAGTATGGCAATTGTTCCAATTGGAAGCAGATATGAGAATGGTCTTTTTATAGATAAATTTGTAATTCATGTAGTAGATAGCTATGGGAATAAAGCAAAAGATGGAACAAAAATATCAACAGGTGTTATTAATAATCCAAAACTATATTCAAATGCATATAATGGTGCACAGCGTTTTGAAGATCTTTCAATTCCTACAATTAATTATCCATTAAATACTGATTTCTTTTTTGATGATCAAACATTACCTTTCACTTGGAGAGGAAATGTTGCAAAATTAGATTATGCGTTGGGTAGTGGTTATCCAACTATACTCTTAAATAATTTTAAAAATGATAAAGGAAGCTTAAATAAAAACAATGGAACATTTACACTGCCTGCTAATAGCATAGATCCAACAGCAGATACTATTACTCCACTTGATACATTAGTTATTCTTGCAAATAAAGAACAACATAAACCAGAAAACTTAGGTGGTTGGGATATAAAAAGTATAGATAGTGCAAATGAAATTTCACTTGTAAGTTTAGATAGTGGCTTAGATATAAATAATGTTAGGTATGTTATTGGAAATGATTATAGGTATGATTCTTGTCGTCAAAGTCTTATGAATGCAGGTGCATCAACATTTGAAAGTACAGATGTTATTGATGGTATCGCTTATGCTGAGCTTAGATATGTCCCTTCTATGGTTGGTAAAGATGTTTTTATATATGCAAATACCAGACTTAATGATAAGCAAATTGGTATTTCTAGTAGAGAGACACTTACAGGTATAGGTATGTCAACTGATAGTTTATCTTGTACAAATGAGAAAGGTTTAAAACCAAATTGTGCTGCATCATTTAGAATGATATTAAACGGTAGTTCATCTCTAGCAAGAAATGTTTATATGCCTGAACCAACTTTAGGGGGTGAACCAGTATATCGTGCCACATCTGCTACTAGAACAAATTGTAATGGTTGGACAACTGTATCTATATATGGAATAGATGAAAATAAAACAGCTACTGTAAACTTTGGTGATTTTATCTCAAGTGAATTGATTTTAAATCAAAAGTAGATACCAATGAGGAGCATTATATCAACATAATGCTCCTTGATTTAAATCTAAAGTACACTTTTTAAGAGATATGATATAATAACAGTATAAATATCCAAGGTTTGTAAAATGAGATTAACACCAAAGCAACATCAGGCTATCAAAAAATATTTTTTAGAAGTGTTTCAAGATGGAGAGATATATCTTTTTGGTAGTCGCATAGATGATAAAAAAAAAGGTGGTGATATTGACCTTTATATACGCACAAAAGATAAGCAAAACTTGGTGCGAAAAAAGCTAGATTTTCTAGTCAAATTAAAAAGAGAAATAGGTGAACAAAAGATAGATGTTGTATTTGACAGAGGACTTCAAAGAGCTATAGATAGTATTGCTATGGAAAAAGGGGTAGCATTATGAGTGATTCATTAGAGGCTATGTTTTTAAATATCGACACAATGTTAAAAAATTGCAATATTGATTATATTGAACTGAAAAAAAGTGATATCAATAAAGAGTTTTTTGATGACTACAATCGTACAAGAGTTGTCAATAGTTTTTTGTTTAACTTTGGAAAGCTACAAGACAAAATAGGGGCAAAACTTTTTAAGCAAGTTCTTTATGAGATTAAAGAATTAGATGACTTTTCACTTACGGTGATAGATGTTTTAAATATGCTTGAAAAATTCAACATCTTAGAGAGTACAGCACAATGGGAAAGATTACGAGAGATTAGAAATATATTAGCTCATGAATATCCTTTTGATATCGCTGAGCGTGTTGAAAATATTCAATTGGCTTTAGAAGGTTTTGAAGACCTTAAGTCTATATATATAAAGCTAAAGCAAATTATATAAATACAATAATTTACTAAACATAATTTTTACTTTAAAAAATCAATAAATATTTATCCTAAGAAAAACTTAACAAATGTTACTTCAAGAAACATTTGTTAAGTAAAACTTTCTTTTTTATTCTAAAATACTACATTTATTTTACTTTTATGCTAAACTCTCTTAAGACAAACAAGAATTTAAGGAAGTTAAAAATGACAAAATCTAAGTTTATAACATATAGTGTTTTTTTACTCTCATCTATGCTCATCATAGGCTGTTCATCTTCTGCTGAGATAACAAAAGATAAAAAAGATACAACCAATAAAGAACAACCAAAACCAAATGTTGACAACAATGAGACAAATAATACAGGTAAAAGTATCTCTTATAAGATAGATATTGAATTATCTCCAAGTTATCAACAAAAAGGTTATTATGCTACAAAAGAGATTGGAGAGATTAGTTTTAAGATAACTGATACTAGTACAAATGGAAGTGCTGATTTATCTTTGATTGAAAGTATTACATTAGCAACTGAAACTTCACCAGATACAAATGGAGTTTTAGTTGGAAAATATTTAGACTTTGTATCTTATGATGGTACTGAAGGCTCTGTGTTTACTCTGCCTTCAAGTGCTATAAAAGCTCAAAACTCTGTAGCTTTTAAGACAAAAGATTTAGTAGATACCGCAAATATCACTATTTCAGTAAGATTAAAATCAAATGTAAGTGCAAAAAACAGCATAAGTGAAGTGAGTGTTCCTATAATTATAAAAGAGAGTTCTATCTCAAATATGTCAATTATCCCAATTGGAAGTAGGTATGAAAATGGTCTTTTTATAGATAAGTTTTTAATTCATGCGGTTGATAACCATGGAAACCGTGCAGCTGATGGTACAAGATTTACAACAGGTACAATAAACAATGTAAAACTATACTCAAATGCCTATAATGGATATAGAAGAAATTATGCCGATATAACAGATCCTAACTCTCCTGACCCATTTGTAGACAATGATCAAATTTTACCAAAAGATGAAAACGAGAGAGTTATAACTTCATCTTATACAGAAAGTGCTACCAACCAACAAGGATATTTTCAAGATATAGTTATCTTAGAAAAAAATGATAAAGCCACTATAAATAGAACAAACTCTCTACTTCACTTAAGTTCAGGAAATGCAGGAGTTATTGATACAGGAGATACTCTTATCTTGCTTGCAAACAAAGATGAGAATAAGGCTGAAAATATGGGTGCTTGGAATATTGGAAATATCTTATCAACAAACACTTTACAAATAGAAAACATCTTACCAAGCAATGAAGCTATTAGTGGATTAAGTTATGTAATTGGAGATAAGTTTAGATTTAATGAATGTTCAGGAACAACTATGAATACAGCAATTTCTTCACTCAATAGTAGTGAAATAGTTGATGGCATCGCTTATGCTGAACTTAGATATGAGCCATCTATGGTGGGTAAAAATGTATTTATCTATGCAAATTCTAGAGTTGATGGTAAACATATAGGAACTTCAAGAAAGATACTATTAAAAGGTACAGGAGTAAATACTCAAAGTGTAAGCTGTAGCAATATGGATGGAAGTTCGCCAGAATGTAGTGTAGATGTTAGAATGGTACAAAATGATTCAAATAAAATCCTTCAAGAGAGCTACATCTCTAATCCTCTTATTCTTGGAAATAGTGCTTATAAAGCGACTCTCTCAAGAACAGATTGTAACGGTATAGCAACTTTAAAGATGTATGGAATTAAACAAGGTCAAAGTGCCACTGTAAATGTTGGAGAGTTTATCGCAGATGAGATAATTTTAAATAAAAATTAAAAAAATAGCCTTAAAAAAACTTGATTTTATAAAACATGAAGATATGGAGAACCTCACACTCCATTATAAAAAATTTAAGATTTTGATGTATTTAACAAACTTTTAGCAAACTCCATAGCTTCAGAGCTTACTTTATCTCCGCTTATCATTCTTGATAACTCAGCAACTCTCTCATCTTTTTTAAGAATTTTTACTCTACTCTCACCATCTTCTTTATAAACCAAAAAGTGCATCTGTGCATATGATGAGAGTTGAGGCTGATGTGAAATTGCAAAAATTTGATAAGTTTTTGAGAGTATCTGTAGTACTTTTGCAATACTCATAGACTCTTTTCCGCTTAAGTTTGCATCTATCTCATCAAGAATTAAAACTCCACCATCTTGATAGATAAACTCACTAGCAGATGCAAGCTGTGCTAGTCTTACTCTATTTAACTCTCCTGAGCTAACTTTTGAAAGCTCTGCATCTCTTAGAGTTACAGATATATCATCATATCCTAAAGAGTGAAGTTCAACTTTTTTCATAGAAAATGTGATGTTTTCTAAATATAACAGATTTAGATAATGTTCAGTTTTTTGGCTTAGAGTTTTTAGTGCAAGTTCTCTTTTTTTACTCAAAACTAAAGCATCTTTATCAACTTTTATCTTTAACGCTTCAACCTCTTTTATAAGTTCACTCTTTTCAAACTCTATATTTTCATAACTCTCAAGCTCTCCTTTTTTTTCATCCAAATAAGTTAAAACATTCTCAATTGTACCGTGTTTGTTTTTCAAAGATGATAACTTCTCTAATCTATCTAACATCCCCTCTATATCTAAATCACTAAGTTCATTTAATCTATCACTAGCATTTTCAAAAATAGCTCTTAATTCGTTAAAAGACTCATCAAAAAAACTGCTCTCACACTCCAAAAGCAAAAGCGCTTCAGTAACCTTACTCTCAAATTCAAAGACCAAAGATGCTGATTTTATAGCATTTTCAATCTTCTCTTTTTTTGAAAGCTCTTTTTTTTGAGTTAAAAGAGTCTCATATTCATCAACCTTAGGATTAATCTCTTCAATTTTAGATATCTCAAAAGATGCAAACTCTTTTAAATCTACAATTTTTTTCTCCTGCTCTTGTACCTTTTTTAAATCATTTGTATTTTTTAAATAAGCTTTATAGTTTTTAGAAAAAGAGTCTAATATTTTTTGATAGCTTTTATCTTTTTTTAGACAAATTGCATCTAAAAGTTTGAGTAACTCTATATTTTCAAACTCTTTGAATTCTCTTAAAGTTAGATAATTTATAAACTCCGAACCAATTTGTCTGATATTTTTTTTTGAAACTTGTTGGTTATTTAAAAAATACCTTGCACTTTTATCTTTATGAAACTTAAATACATTTATCTCTTCATCTAAAATTCCAAAATCTTCAAGATTTAGCTTTTTATTTAAACTAGCTTCAATAAGCTTTGCACCACACTCTTTAAGCCCAAAAACACTCAAAAGTGCCTCCATCAAGATAGACTTCCCTGCTCCACTAGGTCCTGAAAAGATTATAAGATTTTTATCAAACTCTAGTGTTAACTCTTTAAAACTCAAATGCTCTTTTAGATGAAATCTTTCAATCATTTACTACCCCAATGAAGTTTCTGCTTTAAAACATCAAAATAGTTTCTATCTTTTCTATGTATCATTTTAATACCTCTATTTGCAATCATGATTTTTACACTATCATAAAATTTTAAATTGTATGTATCTTGCCCATCAACAACGATAATAATCTCATCTTTGCTTGAAAATTCAACCTCAAAATCAGCAGGCAAAACAAGCGGTCTCTCAGTCAATGAGTGTGGACAAATAGGAGTCAAGATAAGAGCCTCAGTTAATGGAAATACGATAGGACCACCAGCTGAAAGATTGTAAGCGGTTGAACCTGTTGGAGTAGATACAATAAGCCCATCACCATAATAACTATTTAGATGATGTCTTGGCAAAGCTGCTCTTTTAGAAGATGCAAAAACATCAATATTAATCATCCCTTCAATTGTAGGACGAGAAAAAACTATATCATTAAAAGCTATAAGTTTTTTAGTATCCGTTTTTGAAATAAGCTCAACTTTTAAAACCATTCTATCATCAATTCGATAATTTCCAGAAAAAATCTTATCTATAAAACTCTCTATCTCATCTAAGTTTACATCTGTTAAAAAACCTAAATTTCCAGCATTTATACCCAAAAGTGGTTTTTGAAACTCATATGAACTTCGACTAAGTGATAAAAGTGTACCATCCCCACCAATAGAGATAAGAATATCACAAAGCTCATACATCTCATCCTCATCCATAGCTTCAACATCTAATATTTTTGCACTATTTTGACCTACAAAAAGCTTTACATCATATTTGGCTAAGGCATTTTTTAAAACTACATAGTGCTTTTTTAAATGTGCAGACTTTGGTCTCACAACCAATCCAGCACTCTTAATCTGTTCTGGTTTTTTACTATTATGAGTTATTCGCATGGAGTTATTTTACTATATATTTCTTATAGGTAAGTGCTTAATGTTTCAAAACTCCAACCGTTATATTTTAATCGTCTTATCAAATCTTTTAAATCTTTTTTTCCATTAAATCTATCTCTAAATGAAAAGTCATGCATTAAAAGTACAAATTTACCAGAAATTTTTGTTCTATTTCTGCTATAAATTTTCTCAATTGCATTAACTAACTCTTTTGGACTCTTATTTACTTTTCCATTTTTTGGATTATATGACCACTGATAATCCCAACCAAATATCTGATAACCCTCTTCCCAAAGTGCATCATATTTTTCACTTTCATTGTACCTTTTTGGAATACCAGGGTCATTATAGTGCATTGAAGGGAGTCTAAAAACATTTCTTCCAGCTAGCCTAAGATATGGTGCTCGATAATTTATATCATTATCAAAAAGTATATTATCCATTTTATTTATATCATTTACAACTCTATTTGTATCACTATAAAAATGTCTATATCTTCCACTTGCATGTGTAAAAGTATGATTTGCAACAAGTATCAAAGGCTCATTTAAAGCTCTTTTAAAAGTTTTTTTTCTAAATCTACTCTTTTGTATATGTTGACCAACCATAAACATCGTAGCCAAAACTCTCTCCTGCTGAATAACATCTATGATATTTCCACTCCCTAAAAGTGGACCATCATCAAAAGTTAAATACATGATTTTTTCGCTACTTCCTACATACTTAGGAGCTATCTTTTTTTTTACAACATGTTTTCTCTTTTTTTTAGGAGCAACATAAACTTCTGGTTCATCTGCATTGTAAACCTCTGTTGTACCATCATCATTTATAATAATCCAAGACGAAAAAGAGACAATAGGAAATACCAAAGAGATAAAAAGAGTAAAAATAATTGATTTTTTTATGGAGGGTCCTTCAAATAATTTAAAAAAACCATTATATTCTAATTTTAATAAATATATCTTTTTCGATGAGTTTTATAAAAAAATCTACAAAATGATAAAAAACTAATTAGCCTTAACAAAAGTATCTAAATTAGAACTTATTATAGTTTTATCTTTCTCAATAAGTATAAAACCAACATCCTCTTTTAACAAAAAATCAATAGCTTTTTGTTTTGGCATAACAGATGCTGCTGTTGCTATGGCATCTGCTTTTGTATTATCCTTTTGTTTAAAAATTGTCACCGAAACAAAATCATATGTTTGTTTTTTTGTTTTTGGATTTATAAGATGATGATATTTCCTATTTTTAACAAATCTTCGGTAACTTCCACTTGTTGAGATAGAGAGATTTGGGATGATAGATTTAAACGATAAAATTGTCTCATCTTCAGCAAATGGGCTTTGTATCTGAAATTTGCAAAGATTTATGCATCTTATATCTCCACTCAAAGAGACTCTTGCTTTAGTTATATTTTGCTCTTGTAAATACTGAGAAACTTTATCGACACCATACCCTTTAGCAATTCCCCCTAAATCAAGCATAATACCATTTTGTAAACTAACAACACCATTATCAACCAAAATAGAAGATATATCAATAACTCCATCTTTAAGCTCATTATCACTAGGTACTCTCTCATCTTCTCCAAACTGATAAAGATTTTTAGTAACAAAGCCAATAGTTATATCAAAATATCCATTACTTTTTTTATACATCTTATAAGAATTTTGTAAAATTTCATAAAGATATTTATCCATTAAAACAGTTTTTTTATGATTTAATCTATAAACTTTTGCATCTTTTTTATAACTTGAAAGAGAATTTTCAACATCTCTTAAAATATCAAAAGCTTTTTGTATCTGATTTTTATCTCTATTTTCTAAAGAGATGGTTGCAATAGTACCCATTATAAACCTCTCTCTTGTAATCTCTGTTGCTTTAAGTGAAAGAGAGAATAGAGTTATAATTATTATTAAGTTTAGTTTTTGCATAAGTTTTTTTACCTTTTAATGAGAAAATTATAACAAAATATCTGATATACTTTACAAAAACAAAGGAATAAAATGAAACAAATTATAAGTATATTTTTTATCATAACATTGTTAACAAACATTAGTTATGCAAAAGAGTTAAATAAAAATGAAGTTATAGAAAAGATGATTGAAGCTTATGGAGGAGAAAAAAATCTTTTACAACTAGACTCTTATAAGCAAGTTTGGAATGTAGAATTCATGAATTCAGACAAAAGTGGGTTTGATAAACGAACAGTAAAGATGCCTTATGAGTTAAAAACTGAAATTATATATCCAGATAAAACGGAGATAAGAATTTTAACAAAGGATTCAGCTAAAAAGATATTTACAGATAAAACTAAAGAAGTTAGCGGTCCTATGTTAGATGCTATGCGTCTACAACTTTTAAGACTATATCACCCTTTGGAGTTAAAAAGAAGAGTTGATGATTTAAAATTAACACAAAACCAAAAACAGCATATCTTAGCTTTGAAAAGTGGTAAAATTGCAGTAGAATTTATCATATCAAAAAAAGACTCACTTATAGAAAAAGTGATAGGAAGATTACAAATGGGTCCACAACAGATGGAATTTTTAACAAAATATGAAGATTATAAACTTGTAAATGGTGTGATGGTACCACACAAAGAGATAAAATATGTAGGAAGTATGAATACTGCTATTATGGAGTTAAAAGAGATAAAGTTTAAGTAGATGCATTGGGTTTTTACCCATACATCTTTTCAAAAACTTCTATAAAAAACCCATCAAACATATAAACTATAAAAAGTGCTACAGTTAAAAACGGTATAAAAGGGACTTCTAAATCTCTATCTTTTATAATTATAAAAACAGGAAGAGCGATGATGGCTGATAAAAATATAGCCATAACCCCAAGCTTCAAACCAAGCATCGCCCCAATAGTCGCAGCAATCATGATATCTGCCTCTCCAAGAGCCTCTTTTTTGACAATATATGAGACATAAAAACGAAGAAGAGCAAAACCACCAGCATATAAAAGAGCATTAGTGATATTTGTCAAAATTGCAGAAGATGCAAAAACGGCCAGAGTTAAAGCTGCTAAATTCAGACTATCAGGCACGGCTTTGTATCTTATATCTATTAGTGATAATGCTAATAAAAGTGCAAAAACAAGCCCTACTATAAAACTATAAGTTACATCTTCTAATTTATAATATACCAATCCAAACAAGAGTGCTGTTAAAAACTCAATAATTGGATATTGAATAGAAATCTTATCTTTACAAAAATGACACTTTCCACCTAAAATAAGCCAAGAAAAAAGTGGGATATTGTGCCACCATTTTAATTTATTGTTGCAAGATGTACAGTGAGATCCTGGAAATACTATACTCTCCTCTTTTGGAATTCTCAAAATCAAAACATTTAAAAATGAGCCAAATAAAAGCCCAAACAATACCAATATACCAGCCTCTACAACCATCTACTTTACCCCACCAAATCTTCTATCTATTTTATTAAACTCACAAATTATCTCATTTAACTTATCTTTTGTAAAATCAGGCCATAGAGTATTTGTAAAAAAAAGCTCACTATAAGCTACCTGCCAAAGAAGATAGTTAGAGAGCCTCTTATCTCCACCTGTTCGAATAAGTATATCGACAGGAAGAGTATTTTTTGTATCTAAAAGTTTGTCAAATTCATCTTCACTTATCTCTTTTTTTAAACTTACAGCTTTATTTACAGCTCTAATGATCTCATCTTTAGAGCCATAATTTACCGCTAAAACTTGTGTAAGTCCATCAAAATGAGCGGTCTTCTCTTTTGTATAAGAGATTGTCTCATTTAGGGTTTTGGGAAGTTTACTCAGATCTCCAATTGTCTCAAATTTTACATTGTTTTCTAAAAAAAGTGAAAGCTCATTTTTCAAATATCTATCCATAAGCTTCATCAAAAAACCAACCTCTGTATCTGATCGTTTCCAGTTTTCTGTACTAAAAGCATAAAGAGTTAGGTATTTTACTCCCAAATTTGAAGCATGTATAGTAATCTCTCTCACTCTTTTTGCTCCCTCTTCATGACCTATGACTCTTTTTAAAAAACCCTGTTTTTTTGCCCATCTGCCATTTCCATCCATGATAATAGCGATATGTTTTAACTCATTCACATCTATCCTTTTATATCTAATAGAGAGTTTGATAACTCAAAAAGAGGCTCTATATTTGAGTTTTTATGATGCAAACTTCCTTTGAAATTTAGATACTCTAACTCATCTTCTAAAAACTTCAAAGAATCTTCATAAAAAAGTGAAAGTGATACTTTTTTCTCATCATTTATAATCGAAATTACTCCCTCAATAGGACCTAGATTTTCAAAAGCGGCATAAAAATCTATCTTTGTATCTTCATCTAAAGAGGATTTTGCCCTTTTTTTAAACTGAAACATTGTACTTTGCCCACCATCTTTTAGAACCATTGTAAAGACATTTGCATCTAATGCTGCTATCATATTTGTTAGTGTCATAAACTCATTTTTGCTAGTTGAGAGTGAGAGTTTTTCTAAAAGAGCCATTTTGAGTTCCATTTTTGGACTCTTTTTTGTGATTAACTCTTCTAGTTTTATTTCACTAAATTGTGGCAAAAAATTATCTCTTTGTGCCTGTAAAAGTTTTGGTTTTTTTAAAAGCTTGGAGAGTGAGACGGTATTTAAGGTTGCATCTTCTTTCATAACACCCCAGTATTTATCACCAACATCAAGAGGCAATGCACTTTTAGTGCTAACCTCTTTATTTCCAATCTTTAACATATAAAGATTTTTTGAACTCTTTTCAATCACATCAATACCCATAGGAAGCACAGAATTAAAACGGGTAGTTTTTAGATTTGCTAAAAGTGTCTCGATTTTAGCAATCTGTGCTATTTGGTTTATCATTTTCCAAGTTCACTTAAAAGTTCCATTGAAATATCAAATTTTGAAGCTCTCTCAAACTTTATAATCTCTGTTTTTGTAAAAAGTGTTATCTCATTTTCATCACTTCCAAAAATATTATCATTAACATAATTTAGACAAACTGCATCTAGATTTTTACTCTCCAACATAGCTTTTGCATGCTCTTCACCACTTTTTTCATCCATTTCGGCTTTGAAACCAACAGAAAATATCCCATCTTTATCTAAATCATTTAAAATATCGATATTTTTCTCTAACTCCAGATGCCAGACATCTCCAATTGACTCTTTTTTAATCTTTCCCTCTTGTGGAAATTTTGGCTTATAATCACTAACAGCTGCTAACATAAAAAGATATGGTTTTTTTTGAATAATCTCTGGAACTTCACCACCCATCAAAGAAGCTTTAGTTACAATGCCTTTTTTAGAAACTCTAATAGCATCTACTAAATACTCACCCATCTCTTGTGAACTATCTACCTCAATTGTGTGAATATTTTTTGGTAAATCATCAAATTGTTTTGTAGTTATCAAACAGACATCTGCCCCTTTTAGATACAGAGCTTTTGCTAACTCTTTTGCCATTTTACCACTTGAAAAATTTGATATAAACCTCACATCATCAATCTTTTCAACCGTCCCACCACCACTAACTACAACTTTTCTATCTCTCCAAAACTCATCTGTTTTTAAAACTCTAAGGGATGCATAAAATATATCATCAACTAAAGCCAAGGCTCCCATACCCTCATCTCCACAAGCAAGTAGTTTATCTATAGGCTCTATTACCTCATAATTTATAAGCTTCAACATCTTTAAAGATGCAGTTGTTAGAGGATTTTTATACATATTTGTATTTGCAGCAGGGGCTATTAGCTTTATCCCTTTATAAGCTAAAGCACTCTGTGTTATAAGATTGTCAGCTATACCGTTACTTAGTTTATTTATCGTGTTTGCAGTTGCTGGGGCTATAACAAACAAATCAGCCCACTTTCCTATATCTATATGATTATTACCATCTGCCCAACTCTCAGAGTCTTTTGTTAACACCTCATTTTGACTAAGAGCTTCAAATGTTAAAGGAGTTATAAATTTCTTTGCAGAATCTGTTAAGATAACTCTTACTTTTGCACCAGCTTTTATATAAAGCCTTATTAAATCTAAACTCTTGTAAATTGCTATAGAGCCTGTGACTCCAACAACTATTTTTTTATCTTTTAAAATTTTTAATCCTTAAAAAACTTATCGTAAAATCCCTCTACAGTTTTCATAGATGTACGACTAATTGCCAACGATCCTTTTTTTACATCTTTGTTTACAGTTGTGCCCGCTGCTACTAAAACATTATCTTCTATAACAACAGGTGCTATTATCTGTGTATCACTTCCTATAAAAACATTTTTTCCGATTATAGTTTTATGCTTATTTTTACCATCATAGTTACAAGTAATTGTTCCTGCTCCTATATTTGTACCCTCATCTATCTCACTATCTCCAAGATAACTCAAATGCCCAGCCTTTACTCCAATGAGTATAGATTTTTTCACCTCTACAAAATTACCAATGAGTGTATCTCTTAAAACACTTTTTGGTCTAACTCTACTAAGAGGTCCTACACTTGAATTTTCAATTGTACTATCTTCTATAACAGAATTTGCTTTTATATGAGAATTTATGATTTTTGCACCACTTAAAAGTCTAACACCATTTTCTATTATGCTCTCATCTTCTATCTTAACATCTGCATCTATATAGATAGTATCTGGAAGATGCATTATCACACCCTCTTGCATAAACCTCTTTTTAATTCTATTTTGCATAATAACTTCAGCCATTGCCAAGTCATATTTTGAATTTACCCCTTTAAAATTCTCCTCTTTTACATATAAAGGGACTATCTTAAAGCCGTCATTTTTAGCAAGCTCAATAACATCTGTTATATAATACTCCTCTCCAGCATTATCATTTGAGAGTTTTGGTAGATACTCAGCCAACATTCCATTTGCAAATAGATAAATTCCAGCATTTACACTTTTTATCTCTCTCTCTTTTAAACTTGCATCTTTTTCTTCAATTATCTTCTCTATCTCATTATCTTTTATAACAACTCTTCCATAGCCAGATGAGTCATCCATTTTGATAACACTCATAACAATATCTCCATCAAGCTGTGAAAACTTTTCAAGCTCATTAGCATCTATAAGAGGCATATCACCATTTAAAACTAAAACCTTATCATAAGATGTCTCTATATTCATAACCGCTCCACCAGTACCTGGATAGTTTTGATGATCTTGAATAACAAATTTTATATCGTCAAAATGCTTTTTCATCTCACTCTCAACAAGACTAGCTTGATGATATAAAACTACAGATATATCATCACTTAACTTTTTTGCTTCACTTATAGAGTAATAGAGCATCTCATATCCTGAAATTTTGTGAAGAACCTTTGGCTTTTTGGACTTCATCCTTGTACCTTTGCCAGCTGCTAATATAATGACTGAAATATTTGACATTCTTTTCTTTTCCTTTAAATAATTAAAATAATTTATTTTTTTATATTTATTTTAGTATGATTATACTTTGAAACATTATATAAAAATTTATTTTTAAATTATATCGTACAATTTACTAAATGTTTTATCAATTTTACCGATATTTGGTAAATATGAAATTATTTCAAATAAAAAGGTAATTAATAAAAATGGATTTAGGTAGTGTTATAGGATTAGTCCTAACTCTTACTTTGCTAGCTGGTGCTATGGCTATGGGTGTTGGTATAGGTCCGTATATCGATATTCCTTCACTTTTGATTGTTTTTGGTGGAACTGCTGGAACTCTTTTAATAGGCTTTAAAATAGAGCAGATTAAAGCTTTTGGAAAAATCTTTATGGTTGCTATTAAACCTGTTATTGATGATCCAAAAGAGTTAATTGCTAAGCTTATAGAATTCTCAACACAAGCTAGAAAAGATGGTATTTTAGCCCTTGAAGCAGCTGCAGGAAAAGAGGAAAATGAATTTTTAAAAAAAGGTCTTGGTATGGCAATTGATGGAAATGAGCCAGACATTATAAGAGATTTACTTGAGATTGATATGGATCAAACTAACAACAGACACAAAACAAATGCAACAATGTTTGGACAGTTAGCAGGTTTTGCAGGAGCCATGGGGATGATTGGTACTCTTATTGGGCTTGTTGCCATGTTGTTAAATATGGCAGACCCTTCAGCAATTGGTCCTGCGATGGCAGTTGCACTACTTACAACCATGTACGGAGCAATGTTAGGAAATATCATAGGTGGTCCAGTTCAAAATATATTAGAATTAAGAAATGCGGATGAGATGGTAATAAAAACATTGATAATTGAAGGCATCATGTCTATACAAGCTGGAGACAATCCAAGAACATTAGAGGCAAAACTATTGGCATTTTTAGCTCCAAGTGACAGAGAAAGTCAATTTGATAAAGATAAATAGTTATGGCTAAAAAAAAGTGTCCTGAACCAGATTGTCCCAAATGTCTACCAGGATGGCTGGCTGCTTTTGGTGATCTTATGTCACTTCTTTTATGTTTTTTTGTACTACTTCTCTCAATGTCAACAATGGATGCAAAAAAAGTAGCTGAAGCTGTTGGCTCACTCTCAGGAGCTTTAAGTGTTTTAGAAGGTGGAACAAAAACTGAAATTAGCCAAGAGAGACAACAAGAAACAACCCCAATAGATCAAGATGATGAGACGGCACAAAAAATCAAAACTATGAAAAGAACAATCATAGAGATAAACGAAATGATGAACGATGGCTCAGCTGAATCAACTGAAATAACACTACATGAGAGTGAGGATGGTTTTATGATACGACTTCCTGCAAAACTATTATTTAAACCTGGACAAGCTGAGATTGATAATGAAGATGCATTTTTATTTTTAAAAAGAATGGCTTTAATCATCGATAAACTTCCTAAAAATCTACATATAAATATAGTGGGACATACAGATAACTCATCCATGGAGACAGTAGGACTTTATAGAGGAAACTGGTCACTCTCGGCTGAGAGAGCAATTTCAGTAGCAAATGAGCTTATACATAATGGAATTGAAGCAAAACTCATAACAGCTGGAGGTAAAGCTGAATTTGACCCGATAGCTTCAAACCTAACAGCTGAAGGTAAGGAGAAAAATAGGAGAGTTGAGTTATACTTTTTTTCAAAAAACAAGGATGATAAAGAGAGTACTAAAAAGAGTATTCTTGATAGCACCAAAAACGGGGAATAGCCATTTTAAAAGCTCTTTTGCTTCTATCTATTTTTGTATTAACTGCTTTTGGAGCTGAAAGTGTTAGTGTTCCAAACATAGATATATCCATATCCGCACCAAGTGAACCAAAAGATTTAGTAAACTCTCTAAATGTATTAATTATCCTAACACTTTTAGTTCTAGCTCCCTCACTTATCTTGGTAATGACTAGTTTTGTAAGACTTATAATCGTCTTCTCATTTTTAAGACAAGCCCTTGGAACTCAACAGATGCCACCAAA
>Ga0256834_1000836_pt1 | contig 21798 bp, 21 predicted proteins | sample 4281140metaG_FD_190536 | JGI IMG/M metagenome (GOLD analysis project Ga0256834, IMG submission 190536) | Hydrothermal vent microbial communities from East Pacific Rise, Pacific Ocean - 4281-140 | ecosystem: Environmental > Aquatic > Marine > Hydrothermal vents | place: Pacific Ocean: East...
CAACTCTGGCCTTGTGTTATGGCATTGAAAACAATCAATCTTAACAGCTGCGTATTCGTGGCACGCACTACAAAACTGACCCTCGTCATTGATCGGGATCGGCAACGCATCGGCCCCGGTTTGAACATGGCACGCCACACATTCCTTGAGGGAATTGGCGATGTCACGATTGCCATTGCGCATGGTGTCGTCGCGGTCGTGGCTCAATAATTTCATGTGGTTGATACGCATGAAAGCATTGCCTTCGGGGTGCGCCTTGCCCGTCGCTTTGGGGACCACAGGCAGAAGCGTGGAACGCTCCTGTGCTGTGGCAGCCCCGCTGCCAAACAGGCCAGAACCAAACAGGCCGGCAACGACCATAATTGTAGCGAGCAGACGTATCATCCCTCAAGACCCATTTTGATGTAACCGGACGGACAAACATCGGCGCAGATGTGGCACCCGATACAACGTGTGTAATCGGTTTCGACATAACGGCCCACGGTGCGGTCGGATTTCTTGACCCGGTGCACAGCATCTTGCGGGCAATAAATCACGCAGTTATCGCACTCAAGGCACATGCCACAGGACATGCAGCGTTCGCCCTCTTTTTGGGCCTGTTCTTCGGAATAGGCGATGATGCGTTCTTCGAAATTGCCAAGAACATCTTCGGCACCGATATGCACTTCGTCGCGTTGTTCGCGCGCCTCAAAGGCAAAGTGGCCCTTGTAAAGTTCGCTGTGTTTGATGATTTGGGTGGCAGACCGGTCTTCGTAGTTGTGCACCGCATAATCTTTGTTGGCGGTGCCGCTGTCCTGAATGTGGTCATAGGGCGATGGATCTTTGCCGCGTTGGTGCAGTTCTTGCAACAGATCAAAATGCGGCACATCGAGCTTTTCACGTTTTTCAACTTCGCCATCATCAAGGAAATCACTGATGGCGTCTGCGGCGATGCGGCCATGACCAATTGCGGTGGTCAGAAGGTGCGGTTTAAGAATATCGCCACCGGCAAAGTGGTTTGCACGTTCTTTAACCTGATAGGTGGCTTCAACCGCGATGGAACCGCGGCCATTATCGAGTTCTTCAACGCCGGTAAAATCACCAAACTGGCCAATCGCCGAGATGATAATATCGGCCTCAAGTTCAAATTCGGTGCCTTCAATGGCTTCGGGGCGGTTGCCCTTCATGACGCATTTGCACATTTTAAGACCCCGGGCGAGACCGTCTTTGCCCTTCAGGATTTCAAGCGGCATCACGCCACCCTGAATATCCACACCTTCGCGCAACGCATCTTCGCGTTCGTGTTCGGCGGCGGTCATACCTTCAATCGGGAACAACGATGTCAATGTGGCCGACATGCCGTCACGCACCAATGTGCCCGCAACATCATGGCCGAGGAAATCGGTGGTATCGTCTTGGCCGGTCTCGGTAATATTGCCCAAACGACGCGCGATTGACGCCACGTCGATGGAGGTATCACCACCGCCAACCACGATGACCTTCTTGGCGGTGCCAAGAACATAGCCTTCGTTGAACGCATCGAGGAATTCCACACCGTTGATGCAGTTTTCGGCCTCGTCCCAGCCTTCAAGCGGCAGGCCACGGCCATTTTGTGCGCCAAGCGCCCAGAAAATCGCATCATAATCGGCATCAAGTTGTTCAATGGAAACATCGGTGCCCACGCGGGTGCTCATGCGCAGTTCAACGCCCATGTCGATGATCCGGCCGATTTCTTTGTCGAGCATATCACGCGGCGTCCGGTAACCGGGGATACCGTAACGCATCATGCCGCCAAGTTTGTCGTGGCTTTCAAACAAAGTGACCGCATGGCCATCTTTGCGCAGGAAGAATGCCGCCGCAAGACCGGCAGGGCCACCACCGATAACGGCGATTTTGCGGCCTGTATCGGCACCCGCCTGGGGGGCTTTTACATCGTTTTCATTGGCCCAGTCGCCAACATATTGCTCTACCGCGTTGATGCCGACGTAATCATCGACTTCGTTGCGGTTACAACCGGCTTCACACGGGGCGGGGCAAACGCGGCCCATGGTTGCGGGGAATGGATTGGCCTGAACCATGCGTTCAAAGGCATATTCCTGCCATGCCTGTCCTTCGACGGCGGGTTTGTCCATGCCGCGCGCAATCGCGAGCCAGCCACGGATTTCATGACCCGATGGGCAGGACCCCTGACAAGGTGGGGTTTTGTTGATGTAGGTCGGGCACTTATACGATTTGTCTTGCGTGAAAATCTTTTCCGCCAGATCGATATCCGCTTCGGTTTCGCCGTCTTCATAGCGCCGGTAGTTGTTGTTGCCGTCCATAATATTTCTCCCTCAACGTGAGGCCGTTTCCGGCGCTTAATCTTCTTCTTGCCCGTCAAGAATGACGGCATTTGCAACCAATTGGTGCACAGACATGACGTTATCCATTTCATAACCGTATTTTGGCATGACTTTGGAAAACTGGGTTTTGCAGATGGCGCAGATCGCGGCCATATGGGTCACGCCGTGATCGGCGGTCACCTGTTGGAGCGCGGTCATCCGGGGTTTGGCCCCTTTGATCCGCAGATCCATCAAATCATCGGTGAGCAAGCCACCACCACCGCCACAGCAGAACGTGTTTTCGCGGATAGTGTCGCGCTCCATATCGTGGAAATGGTTGCACACGGCCTTCATCACTTTGCGCGGCAGATCAAATTGCCCGCCGACCTGACGGCCCATGGACGATCCACGCGCCACGTTACAGCTATCGTGATAGGTCATCACAAATTCGTCGTTTTTGGATTTGTCGATCTTCAACATGCCGTCATCAATGGCGTCCGAGGTGAACTCCATGATGTGTTGCGGAATCGGATAGTTTTGATCGAGAAAATCAAACGGGCCGGCAAGGGTGTTCAGGAAGGAATAGCCCACCCGCCACGCGTGGCCACATTCGCCGAAAATGATCCGTTTGACGCCCAAATCCTTGGCCGCCTGCCGGATACGCCACGATACCTCGCGCATATTTTCGTAACTGCCGATAAACATACCAAAATTTGCCGCCTCGGAGGCATAGGAACTTATGGTCCAGCTCGCACCGGCGGCGTGGAACACTTTGGCATAGCCCAAAAGCCCGTCAATATGCGGTTCGGCAAAGAAATCGGCCGACGGTGTAATCAGCAGAATATCGGCGCCTTGCACATCAAGCGGCAATTTGACCGCAACGCCGGTTTCATCCTCAAGGTCTTCTTCCAGATCTTCCAATGTGGCGCGCAAGGCCTTGGGGTTGAGGCCAAGGTTGTTGCCGGTTTTCTTGAGCTTGGCAATGATCTCGTTACAGTATTTCTGACCGACGCCGACGCTATCAAGGATTTCGCGGGCGGCCATGGAAATCTCTGCGGTATCAATACCATAGGGGCAGGCGACCGAACAACGGCGGCACTGTGAACATTGGTGATAATAGGTATACCATTCGTCCAGCACCTCTTTGGTGAGGTCACGCGCACCGACCAGCCACGGGAAATATTTCCCCGCAAATGTATAGTAGCGGCGGTAAACCGAGCGCAGCAAATCCTGCCGTGCGACCGGCATGTTTTTGGGATCACCCGTGCCAAGGAAATAGTGGCATTTATCAGTGCAAGCGCCGCATTTCACACAAGTATCAAGGTAAACCTGAAATGCGCGGTTCTTTTCGGCCAATTCGCCGATTTTGGCGATTGCGACCTCTTGCCAATTGTCCAGAAGCTCACCGGGAAAGCCAAGTGGTTCGTTGTGTTCCGGCGCGGCCTTGAAGGTGTTGGTGTCAACCGAGGCACCGCATTCGAGTGCGGGCATTTTGAACGGGTCACCGACCACTTTGGGGGCGTCATCGGTGTTCATGTCATGTGGTGCCATGATTATTTGCCCTCTTCTTTGGTGGGGATGCCTTCGGGTAGTGGTGGCAATTGGCTTGCCCATGCTGACAGATGGCGGAATTCGCGGGCGTTATCGACCTGTGTGCGGCTTGGTGCAAAGAACAGGCCGGGGGCGTGGATGAGTTTGCTGATCGGGAAGATGATCATCAAAAGTGCAACCAGTCCAAGGTGGATCAAAATGGCAGGCTGGGCCGGAAGATCGAGGATTTGGAAGCGCATCAACCCGAGGAAGAACGCCTTTACCGCGATGATATCGACCGGCAAGACGAATTTCATACCCAATCCGGTAACCCCGATGCCGATGATCAAAAGCAGCATCAGATAATCGGAGGGCGACGAGATATAGCGGATGCGTTCAACCACGATGCGGCGCGCCAACAGGCCAAGCAAACCGGCAACCATGGCAAATCCGGCATAGATGCCAAAGGGTTGGATCAATTCAACCCACCACCAGACCGGTTGGGTGAAATAGCGCAGGTGGCGCAGCAGCACGAGCAGCATACCCCAGTGAAACAGGAAGCCAAACACCCAGATCCAGCGATTGGATTTGAACAGGCTTTCGAAAAATAGAACTTCGCGACCCATGCGCAGCACTACACCTTTTTTGGTGCGCGGCGCAGGATGCACGGGAATTTTCAAGGGGGCAGGGGTGCGGGCGTATTTGGCCACTTTCATCAGCGTCCCAACGACCAGCAGAATCGTCGCAACGTAGAACAGCACTGCATATAGCGTTGACAACACTTTCATTCCTCCCAGAACGGTATCCCTTGGAATAACGAATTATCCCAAGGGTTTAGATGTATTATACGCAGCCAGTTGGCTTTGGCAGGCCGGCAATTTTACAGGCTTGTTTGGCTGGACCATATGGGAACAACTCATACATATATTTGTTGTTGCCGACTTCTGGGCCCATGGACTTTTTGATCGATTTGATCAGAACACGAACCGCAGGCGCGATTTGATATTCTTCATAGTAATCGCGCAGGAAGTTAACCACTGCCCAATGCTCTTCGCCCATTTCGATTTCTTCGGCTTTGGCGATAACAGCGCCAAGTTCCGGTGTCCAATCGCCAAGATTGGTGATGTAACCTTCTTCGTCGACTGCGATTTCTTGACCGTCTACTTCATAGCTCATGATATGTTCCTTTTAGGTGGAGTAATATTGATAGAGTGACTTAACGTGCTTGGCTTATAGCCAGGATTGCGTTCGATCATGCGTGGCCGCCAAGTCGACAAACCCCGCATAGTCTACGGATTTTACCCCATCCATCAAACGCGCCGCATCAATGCCGCGTGCCATAAGATCGGGAGCCAGAACAGCAAGGGTAACCCCGCCGCCCAAACCTGCCACAGCTTCGGCAAGGCCCGTGCCCGCAGAGGCGCCATAAACGCCATCTTCGATCATCAGAACCGTATCGCCCGCCTTGGCATGTGCCAAACAGCTTAATAGTGACTGTGTGGCAAAGGGAGATTTATTGACTGTGTGTAAAGTTGCCATGATTTCCCTCAAAAACTTAAAATTACATCTTGATCAGCCATCACATCGGCCATCTCGGCGCGCGAAACGAGGCGGATGGAAGGCTTTTCGGCCCAATCATCATCTTCGTCTTCGTATTCGATGTTTTGCAGATCATCCAACGTCAGGCCGCGCTCGGCGAGCGATTCCTTCTCAACGTAGAGCTTGGTGACTTCAAAATCGCCCAAGGCACGGAAAGTAGGGGAGAAATTTTTCAACCCGATCTCTTTGGTGTCTTGGCCTTTGGTCAATTGGAACACGCCATCATCGAGAAACGCCATTGAAACGTCCTGATCAAATGCCGCGCCAATAAGGACCACTTCGAGGCTCTCCTGTGCGTAAATCGTGCCATACGGCGCCTTGCGATTCACGTAGAGGAACTTTTTAACTGTTTCGCTCATAATATCCCCCTAATCGCCAAATGTTACGGTGCGGTCGGCCTGAATACCCATCTCGATGAGTTGGCCCAGACCGGAAATCCGGAAACCGTCGGCAATGTTATTGGCGTCTTTGCCTTGGCGTGTCGCCTCGTTTTCGTCCAGCAGGCCACGGCGTTGTGCCGCAGCAATACAGATAACAAGATCAAGTTCGTGCTCTTTTGCAAGGGCGGTCCATTGTTCCTGAATTTGACGGTCATCCTGCGGCGGGATCGACAGGCGTGTGCCCACATTGACCCCGTCGTGATAGAAAAACACGCGGCTGATTTCGTGACCGCCCGCGAGGGCGGCCTTGGCGAAGTTATAGGCAGTATCCGACGCTTGGTGCGTATACGGCCCTTCATTTACAACGATTCCGAATTTCATGTCTCGAAGTCCTTAGAAGTGGATATGCGCAGAGGAGTTCATCGTGGCGCGCGCGCCGGTCCATGTATCAATATGGTGTTTGGTGAACGCCAGCTCCGTCATGTCAAAGAAACGCGCCCAACCGATACGTTCGATCCATTCGCCCATGCGTTCCCAATGTTTCGCATCTTTTTTGTAGGCTTGAACGATACGCTTTACGATTGCGTTCACTTCTGGCCAATGCGGTGCATTGTTTGGCAGGTTGGCAACAGCCAATTTATGGAATGTCGGTTTGGAGCGCGCGTTGGAGTGCTTGCCACCAACCCAGATCGCGATTTTAGTGCTGTCGTCGCCGTTGATTTGCATCGGCGGGCAGGGGGGGTAACACGCGCCACAGCAGATGCATTTCTTTTCGTCGATTTCAAGCGTCGGCTTGCCGTCAACCATCGCAGGGCGGATCGCGGCCACTGGGCAACGGGCCACAACGGCGGGACGTTCACACACATTGGCAACCAGATCGTGGTTGATTTTTGGCGGCTTGGTGTATTGCACGTTGATCGCGATATCACCTTGGCCACCACAGTTGATTTGGCAGCAAGATGTGGTGATCCGCACGCGGTTCGGCATTTTTTCCTGAATAAACTCTTCGTGGAGCATATCCATCAGACCCTTAACAACACCCGAGGCATCGGTGCCCGGAATGTCACAGTGGAGCCAACCCTGCGTGTGGGAAATCATCGTTACCGAGGCACCGGTGCCGCCAATCGGGAAACCTTCTTCGCCAAGTGCGTCAATCAACGGCTGAACTTTGGCTTCGTCGGTGACCATATATTCGATGTTCGAACGGGTGGTGAAACGGATGTGACCGTCGGCAAATTTATCGCCAATGTCGGCCAGGGTGCGGATGGTGTATACGTCCATCTGACGCTGTGTACCGGCGCGGATGGTGAATACTTCGTCGCCGGATTTGGCAACGTGGCGCAGAACACCGGGGCGGGGACGATCATGATAATCCCATGCGCCGTGGTTTTTCACCAGTGTCGGGTGCATATATTGAATGTGATCCGGAACACCGACTTCATCAGGGGTTCTAGGTTTTACGGATTCTGCTGACATGTTTCTCTCCCTAGCTCTGGTGAAAGTTCTCCAGAGTCTTCCAATTTCGATAATTTGCGCACCGCATTAAATGCGATGCGCGTTAGATTTATTCGCCGGCGACAGTCAGGCCCGCTTCACGCGCTTTACGCTCGAACCATTTGGCCGCTTCGATGTCAAAGTCGTCGGTGCGCACATAGCTCGAAGTCCGCGGGTGGTTGACCATGTTTGGATCGGCCTCAACGCCAACCGCTTCGAGGAAGGCAGGAACGCCAATCCGGTCGATACATTCGCCAATCCGCTCATGCTCAAGCGCGTTATCGGCAAAGAACTCGATGCAGGTTTCGGCAAATTCTTCGAGTTTTTCGTAATCTTCATCGGTGTCGAGCTTCATGAACGGGATAATCATGGTTCCCATCAAATCGCCAACTTTCAACGACCGTTTGCCGCCGATCATAACCGAAACACCTTTGTCGTCGCCGGGCGACAGCGCTTTGGTCATCACGTTGATACAGTGCATGCAGCGCACGCATGATTTGTTGTCGATGTCCAGTGTATCATCGTCATTCAACGACAAAGCACGGGTTGGGCACATGGAAATCACAGTGTCGATCATGTATTTGCGACCGACGCTTGCAACGTGCTCTTTCACTCTTTCCTGATTGACCTTGATGTCGTCGCGCCACGTGCCGATCACGGCGAAATCCGCACGGTGAATGGCGTTTACGCAGTCATTGCCACAGCCCGAAAATTTGAATTTGAATTTATAGGGCAGGGATGGACGGTGCATTTCGTCAAGGAACTGGTTGATGATGCCGCGGTGGGCGCGCGCTTCGTCAAAGCAGGAATGTTCGCAACGGGCCGCGCCAACGCAGCTCATCGAGGTGCGCAAGGCCGGACCGGCACCGCCGAGATCGAAACCGATTTTGTTCAGCGCATCAAATGCTTTTTGCGTGTTCTCGGTTGTGCAACCCTGGAACATGATATCGCCGGATTGGCCGTGGAACGCGATCAGGCCGGAGCCGTGCTCTTCCCAGATATCGCACATTTGGCGCAGCAAATCAGTTGTGTAGTGAAATCCGGGAGGCGGCATAATGCGCAATGTGTGGAATTCTTTTGACTCAGGGTATTTGTCGCCAACTTCGGAATAACGTGGAATAATCCCACCGCCATAACCGTAAACCGACACAACGCCACCCTTCCAATACCCTTTGCGATTTTCGTAGGAATGGTTCAACTGACCCATAAGGTCATTCATCATGGGCGCGTATTTTGCATCCTTGGTGTCACGGAGACGCTTCAGGCCGGTAACAAAACTTGGCCAAGGGCCGTCTTCCAGTTGGTCAAGCATCGGGGTTGCGTGAATATCACCCTTACCTTTTGGTTCGCCGTCTTTCATGTGTCGTCTCCCTGTTGATCGCGCTTCTATGGTCGGTACCGGAAGGGGCGCTTCCGTTCTAAAAAATTTCGTTTCGTGTTGAGGACGCCAGCGCATTTGCACTCTCCCCGGGTCGCGGATTTGAACAATCACACAAACCAATATCGGGCGTCTTCGTTACCATAAGAATAAATTACATTTCTTGAATGTAAAGATAAACGTGCATTGATTTTTGTTTTCAGGTTATAAATATAGCAATAACTGCATATGAATGGAACTATACCAGCTTTTTGGCTTTGTTTCAAACCGGGGAGGCATCAATCCATGACCGAATCAGATAATCATTTTCCTGACGATTCTCGTTGGAATCTTGATCACAGCGACGCGTATTTGGCATGGCGGCACCAAAAACTACATCAAGCCTCTGGTTTGGTTGAAGATTATCAGCCGTTGGTGATCGGGAATATGGGGGCGCTAACATCGGTTGAACGGGCGGCTCTGGTGGCGCGCTGCGCGGTTTCCAACGGGGTTCTTTACCGCGAACAAACCCCGACACAGGACGAAAATTCCATGTCTGGCAAGCTGCGGCAATTTGCCAATGCGCTTGGGCTTCAAATCGCCGAGAAACACCGTTCGGCGGGGCAAGACGGGGTGGTTGCCCTTCAGGTATCAGAATCACTGCGGCAAAAAAGATATATTCCATACTCATCAAAGAAGATGAATTGGCATACCGATGGCTACTACAACGCGCCGGATCAAAAAATCCGTGCGATGGTTCTGCATTGTGTGCGGGCTGCGGACGACGGCGGCGTTAATCAATTCCTCGATAACGAGATCGCCTATATTCGCCTGCGCGATGAAAATCCCGACCATATTCGGGCGTTGATGCACCCACAGGCGATGACCATTCCCGCCAATGAAGAACCCGACGGCGACAATCGCCCGGCGAGCATCGGGCCGGTGTTTGCGGTTGATCCCCTTACCGACACCCTCGAGATGCGGTATACGGCGCGCACCCGTTCTATCGCGTGGCGCGACGATGCCGCCACCCGCGCCGCAGTTGCTTTTCTGACCGGATTGCTCGGCTCGGACGACCCGTTGATCCAAACCGTTAAAATGCAGGCGGGCACAGGAATATTATGCAATAATTCGCTGCATAACCGCACCGGATTTGACGGCGATACCCCCGAAAACAGCACCCGTCTCATGATGCGTGTGCGGTTTCACAATCGTATACCAGAAGACTGAATTAAAGGAGACTTTGACAATGGCAAAACTAAGCGATCTGATTATTGGACACCCCGAGGTGGATAAATTCGCCCAACTCGAAAAACTTGTGGCCCACGCGGGCGAATCGGGTGAAATGTTCATCGAGTTCGACGTAAAACCGGATTACCGCGATACGCCGAAAAAATGGGAATGGCGGCTTGAAACCGTATTTGCACGAGGTCTTAAGTATGATTGACGAAAAAATCACCGACATTGCGAATTACGAATTTCCGATGAAAAAGCTGGCGACGTTGAAAGATGTCGATTTTGGCAATGGCACGCATTTCTTGCGGGTTACATTGCGCGAACAACGCCGGTTTACCATCTTTGATCTTGATCCGGTCAGCGCCGAAAAATTCGGTCAGCAGCTTGTGGATTGGGCCAAGGCGCAAAATGGTTAAGATACTGAATAGATAAGATAGAGAGAACGACATGGACCACCTGCCGATATTCCTCGATGTTCGAGGCAAGAAAGTCATCGTAGATGGTGGCACCACTGTGGCCGCACGCCGCGTTGAACGCGCGTTAAGTGCGGGCGCCGATGTGCATGTCTATGGCACGGTTTTCTGCGATGAATTTCAACCCTTTGCAGGCAATGCCGATCTCACTTGCCACAAACGCCCGTTGGTGGCCGATGATTTTACCGGTGCCATTATCGCCTATGGCGCGTCCGAGGACGACGCGCGTGATGCGCATCTCTATGCGTTGGCCAAAGCGGCGCATGTTTTGGTCAATGTGGCCGATGTGTCGGAATATTGCGATTTTATCACCCCGTCGGTGGTCGATCGTTCGCCGCTTGTCGTCGCGATTTCTTCGGGCGGCACCGCACCGGTGATTGCGCGGGTTTTGCGCGCCCGTATCGAGAGCCTTTTGCCGCCGGCCTATGGCCGCATGGCGCAATTTCTCGGTGGATTTCGCGACAAAGTGTTGGATGGCATCAAAATCACCCGCGCCAGACGCCGGTTTTGGGAGGACATGATAGAGGGGCCGGTCGGCGATCAATTTCTCGCCGGTGATCTCAAGGGGGCCGAGGCGCATTTGACCCAAGCCCTCGAAATTGTAGGTGACGGCAGCGAATTGGCGCAAAAAGGCGAGGTTTTCCTTGTCGGGGCGGGGCCGGGTGATCCCGATCTGCTTACCTTTCGCGCCTTGCGCTTGATGCAGCGCGCCGATGTTGTTCTTTATGATCGTCTGGTTGGCAAAGAGATCGTCGAGTTGATCCGCCGCGACGCCGAACGGATTTATGTGGGCAAACGCCCCGATCATCACGCCATGCAGCAAGAGGAAATTTCCCTGCTCATGGTCAAACTCGCCAAAGAGGGCAAGCGGGTGCTGCGCCTCAAAGGGGGGGATCCGTTTATTTTCGGGCGTGGCGGTGAAGAAATCGAAATTCTGGCCGAAAACGAGGTGCCGTTTCAGGTGGTGCCCGGCATTACCGCCGCTTCGGGGTGTTCGACCTATTCCGGTATTCCGCTTACCCATCGTGATTATGCGCAATCTTGCCATTTCATCACCGCGCATGGTCGTGACGGGGTGCTTGATCTGGATTGGGATGTGTTGTTGCGGCCCAATCAAACGGTGGCGATCTATATGGGGCTGTCGAGCCTGCGTTTCATGACCGAAGAATTCCAACGCCGCGGGGTGAACCCCGAAACCCCCGCCGCGATTATCGACAACGGCACGCGGCCAAATCAACGCGTTCTCACCGGTACCATTGGCGATCTCTATGAAAAAGCCATGGCCGAGGAATTCAAAGGTCCCTCGATCATCATCATCGGTGGCGTGGTCAAATTGCGCGACAAATTAAAATGGTTCACCGAAGATCCCAAAGGCAAGTTTTCGATGTCTTTGGTGCCGCAAGGAACTTTGTAACCGCGGCATTTAAAGGGTTTTGCCGATACATCAACATATGGTAATAAGATAATATGTTGGCGTAAGGCAGGAAATAATCCACCACCGTCGGCACCTATAAAAGACACCTAAAAAAGTCGAACGGGATGGATAAATGATTGAAATAATGCGCGAAATGGTGATTGAGTCACCAGGATTCTACATCATGTGGGGTGGCCTCGCCATCGCGACGGTATTTGGCTATATCGTCTATGTGACCAATTTTTGCACGATGGGGTCGATTTCCGATTTCTTGTCTTTTGGTGACTTTCGCCGGTTTCGTTCGTGGCTTTTGGCCGCTGCGGTGGCCATGGTCGGGGTGGCGATCCTGCAAAAACTCGAGGTCGCGGATTATACAACGTCGATGTATATGTCGACGAACCTGACGTGGCTTGCCAATATTTCGGGCGGTTTGATATTTGGCATCGGTATGGTGTTGTCGGGCGGGTGTCTTAGCAAAAATCTGGTGCGCGCCGGTAGCGGTGATATGCGTTCGGCGCTGGTTCTGGTGGTTGCGGGGCTGTTTGCCTATATGACTATCGGCGGGTTGCTTGGACCGTTGCGGATTGCGCTGTTTGGCGATGCGGTGATTGATCTGGCCGAACTGGGCATGGAAACTCAGGGTTTTGGCGAATTTGTGCGTCTTGCTACCGGCCTTGATGGCGCGATGGCGACCAATATCGCCTTGGCCATTCTGGCAGGGGGCATCGCGATTTATTGCTTTATGGACGCCGGTTTTCGCAAATCTCCGTCGCATGTCATTGCCGGTGTCGGCATTGGTCTTTGCGTGATTGCGGGTTGGGCGCTCACCGGTTTGGCGCAGGATGATTTTGCTGATGTGCCGGTGCAATTGATCTCGCTCTCTTATGTGCGGCCTGCGGGCGATACGCTTGATTATCTCATGCGTGCAACGGCTTATGAAGGACCGGGGTTTAACGTGATGACATTCGCCGGGGTTCTTCTGGGTGGTTTTCTGGGCGCTCTTTCCAAGGGCCGCCTGTCGCTTTCGACGTTTTCGGACAAGGACGACACCCGCCGCAACATGATCGGCGCGGCGATGATGGGTTTTGGCGGCGTGGTTTCGCTGGGCTGCACCATTGGCCAAGGGGTTACCGGATTTTCGACGCTTGCGGTTGGCTCGGGCATCACCTTGGTGTTTATCGTGTTGGGCGGTATTATCGGGATCAAATATATGGAATGGTCTTTGATGCGCGACTGATCGAACACACAACTAAAAAAGGCCCCGCTCTCCGGTGTAGAGAGCGGGGCCTTTTTCGTTCAAGCCGGAGGAAAGGGTTTATTCCTCTTCATCGGCCTCGCCCATCAACGCGGCAACTTTCATCGCGATGGTTTTGTAAATCTTGGCGTGTGGTCCGTCGCCGTCGGCAATAACAACCGGTGTGCCTTCGTCCGAATAATGGCGAATATCCATATGCAGCGGGATCGCCCCGAGGAACATAACACCCAGTTTTTTGGCCTCTTCTTCGGCACCACCATGGCCAAATATGTCAGAGCTTTCGCCGCAATGCGGGCAAACAAAGGTGCTCATGTTTTCGATAATTCCGAGGATCGGAACATCAACATTTTTGAACATTTTCAGACCCTTGCGCGCATCAATGAGCGCAAGATCTTGTGGCGTGGACACGATCACAGCGCCGGTGAGTGGCACTTGCTGTGCCATGGTCAATTGTGCGTCACCGGTGCCCGGCGGCATGTCGAGAACCAGCACATCCAATTCGCCCCATTCGACCTCTCGCACCATCTGCATCAATGCCGAAACGATCATCGGGCCACGCCAGATCACCGGTGATTCTTCGTCTTGCAACATGCCCATGGACATGACTTTTATGCCGTATTGTTCCACCGGAATGATGCGGTTGTCTTTGATATCGGGGCGCTCGGTGGTGCCCATGAGACGCGGAATTGACGGGCCGTAAATGTCGGCATCAAGCAGACCAACCTTGAGACCAAGGCTGCGCAAACCGAGGGCGATATTGACCGATGTGGTTGATTTGCCAACGCCGCCTTTGCCCGAGGCCACGGCCAAAATCGCGTTTACACCGGGAATGGCACCGGCCACAGGGCGCATATCGGGACCAACAGGGCGGTCGGGTTTGCTTGACAGTTTTGGCATCGGTTTCTTGCCGGCGGCAGGTGGCGCGGCTTTGCGGTCCGAGGTTAAAACCACCATCACGCTTTCGATGCCGTCAATTGCGGAAACCGCTGCTTCGGCCTCTTTTTGCACCACGGCCACGCCTTCTTTGGCGCCTTGTGGCACATGCAGGGAAAATACCGCTTTGTCGCCTTGCACCGAAATATCGGTGACAATGCCAGCAGAGACAAGATTGCCTCCGGCCGGACCAAAGCTGATGGTTTTCAACGCCTCTGTTACTTTATCCTTCATGGATTTTCTCCCGTTTCGAGTGCATTAAGCCGATCATATCGTGAAAATAAGATATTCGCGAGTTTGAATGTATAGGTGTATTTAGCAAGTATCTTTCGAATCTGGAAGCCTCAATTTAAAACAGTTCTAAATTCTCCACCAAATGGATCGGGTAATGCATGGAAAATCAGACGACGTTCAAGATCGCAACCAAGGGCCAAGGCCTTGTAGAGTGCACCAGAGAAATCGGCCAATGGGTCACGGATCAGGCGCAACATGTTGGATTGTTGACATTATTTGTGCGCCACACTTCGTGTTCGTTGTTGATACAGGAAAATGCCGATCCCGAAGTCCAGAGTGATTTACGCGCGTTTTTTCATCGCTTGGTGCCCCCTACGAGTGATCCCAAAATGTCCTATTTGACCCATACATATGAAGGACCCGACGATATGCCGGCCCATATCAAGGCCGCAATGATGCCGGTGTCGCTGTCGATTCCGGTCTCGAATGGTGCGTTGGTGTTGGGAACATGGCAGGGGATATATCTTTTTGAACACCGCAACGCGCCGCATGAACGGCAGATTGTTGCACATCTGTCCTAGTCTGAAAACTGCATGTAGTGGTCCGAAATAGACCCTACCCAAATCCTAGCGGTTGTCCTATAGTGCCTGTGGATAAGTGGGGCATGAACCCCACAGCCAGAGGCAGAGACAGATAATAAGGGGGACGGCCATGCGCTGCCCGTTTTGCGGAAACGTAGATACACAAGTCAAAGATTCACGTCCAGCGGAGGATCACGTTTCGATCCGGCGCAGGCGGTTTTGTCCGGCCTGCGGTGGCCGGTTTACCACCTATGAACGCGTGCAATTGCGCGATTTGGTGGTGATCAAATCCAATGGCAAACGCGAAGAATTCGGGCGGGATAAACTCGAACGCTCAATCCGCATTGCGTTGCAAAAACGCCCCGTTGAACCGGAGCGCATGGATCAGATGATTTCGGGGATCGTGCGACGCCTCGAAAGCATGGGCGAAACCGATATCCAATCCAAGGCGATTGGCGAGATCGTAATGGAATCTCTGGCGCGGATCGACACCGTAGCCTATGTGAGGTTTGCCAGCGTTTACAAGAACTTCCAAGCCGCAGATGATTTCGATAAATTCGTCTCCGAACTGCGCCCAGACGTGAAACCGGACGAGTGAGCGCAAGCGACACCCGTTTTATGCGGTTGGCGCTGTCGCTTGGCCGACGTGGATTGGGCGGCACGTGGCCCAACCCGTCGGTGGGCTGTGTCATTGTCAAAGATGGCCGTATTGTTGGGCGGGCGCGCACCGTTGATGGCGGGCGACCCCACGGCGAAACGCAGGCGTTGGCGCAGGCCGGTATGCTTGCCAAAGGGGCCACGGCCTATGTCACGCTTGAACCTTGTGCCCATCACGGGGCAACGCCGCCTTGTGCCAATGCCCTGATCGAGGCGGGTATTGCGCGGGTTGTTGTCCCGATAGAGGACAGCGATGATCGGGTTTCGGGGCAGGGGTTCGCGATGTTGCGCGCCGCCGGTATCGAGGTGCAAACCGGCCTATGCGAGGCCGAGGCGCGCCATGACCATGCGGGGTTCCTGTCGCGGGTTGACCACGGCAGGCCGTTGATAACTCTGAAACTTGCCAGCTCATTTGATGGTCGGATCGCGACCCAGAGCGGCGAAAGCCAATGGATCACCGGACCACAATCGCGCCGTCTTGTGCATGCGATGCGCCACGAACATGACGCGGTGATGGTCGGCGCGGGAACGGCGCGCGCGGATGATCCGACATTGGTGGTGCGCGACCTCGGGGTGACGCGGCAACCGCTGCGCATTGTGACCTCGCGGCTGCTTGATATTCCCATGGGCGGGCGGTTGGCCACAAGTGCCGCCGATCAACCGCTGTGGATTTGCCACGGCAGCGAGGCCGATCCGCTGTTGGTCAAAGTTTGGCAGGATCTCGGGGCCACAATGATACCCTGCGCGACGCGCGGCGGGTTTATTGATCTAGCGTCGATGTTGCAAACCTTTGGAGACAAAGGATTAACCCGCGTGTTTTGTGAAGGTGGCGGGGTGTTGGCGGCGTCCTTGTTGCGGGCCAATCTGGTGGATCAACTGGTGACGTTTACCGCTGGAATCGCCCTTGGGGGTGACGGTCGGGCCTCGGTCGGGGCGCTGGCGCTCGAACAATTGGCCCAAGCGCCAAAGTTCCGGCTATCGGCGCATCGCCAAGTGGGGGCGGATATGGTGCAGTATTGGGAACGCCAAACGCCTTAAAGCGTCTCGCCTGAAACTTGAATCACAGGTTTGTGGCGAGGCGCGCGCAACACCGAGAGGGTATGCAACACCGCGCCTTAAACCTGCCTCAGGTTTAAAGCGCGGTGCTTTAGCGCCACAAATGCGCGTAGCTTGCAAACGATCCCTGCAATTTGGCAATCAACCGATTGGAAAACGACGGGCGGGGCAGGCTGCCGTGCGCGAGACGATCCACGATCACCTCGACGGGGCAGGCGGCATTGGTGACCGGATCAAAATAGCGCGGGTAATCTATCAAGGTGGCATGGACCAATCCGGCAATATCGGGGCGCGCGGTGCGGCGGGCGGGGATTTTGCCCAAATCGCGGGTTAGCCCCCAACCAGCATAAAATGGCGCGCCAACTGTGGTGACAGAAATGCCGCGCAACAACGCCTCGAACCCGAGGCCCGAGGTCATGGTCCACACTTCATCCACATATTCCAGAACCGCCATCGGGTCGGTATGGGTGAGAACCGCATCGGCGAGATCCTCAAGAGCATCGGCCGGCACCTGCCCATAGCGCAATCCGGCCTCGACATCGGGGTGCGGTTTATAGAGGATTATGGCATCGGGATTGGCGTCGCGCGTCGCCTGCAACAGCGCAAGGTTTGTCGTGACATGATCGGTGCCGGCAAGGATCGAGGCATCGTCTTCGACCTGACCGGGCACCAGAATTGTGGTGCCATGCGGGGAAACTTCGGGCAACTCAGGCAGCGCTCCGGCGAGATTGTATTTGCTCAGACCAAAGGAAATCAGGTCGGTGATCAGGGCCTCGCTGCGCAATTGTTGGTCAATGCGCAGCTTGGCACGCGCGGTTATCAGCTGTTCAAGGCGGCTAATTCGGCGTGGATCGTAATAAATCCCAAGATCGTCACAAACCAGCGACAGCGGTGGGATCAAATCAGCGCCAAGACCCCGCGAGCGTAAAAAACCATCTTCGACGCGGATTGCGGGCCGGTCCGGTTCGGATTTGGAGGCCCAGACCATAGCGCGTCGGTCACCGGACGAGGGCAGCGCATCGTTAAACCGTATCTTTTTCACTTGGCCAAAGAATTTCTGCAACGGCGCGCGTTTCCACAATGCCATACCGGCGGCCACCCATCCGTGACGGTCTTCACGCCACGCCCGCGCCCGCGCTTCGAGCACATCAATGACGGTTTCAATCTCGCAAAGTTGATCACGGTGGGGGTCATACCAGATCGGGTATTTGATCATTGTCGCCGCAAAAAGCTGCGCACGGGTCAGGACACGTTGACGGCGTTGCACCGGATTTCGGTCGTCGGTAAGGCCCCACCCACTATAAAACGGTTGCCCAAACACAATCGGGCGATGGCCCGCCATGATCGCCTCAAAGCCAAGTTGCGACGAGACGGTATAGACGGCAGTGGCCCCTTCAAACAAATGCCACGGCGAGACCGACGTATCAAAAAGCGTAATATTGTCGGTCTCGAAAGAGGCGTCGAAATAACCGGCGCGATGGCCCTCGGCGGTTTCCGGGTGGGTTTTGATGATGATATGGGCGTGCGGATGTTCCTCTTGCGCATAATAGAGCATCTCGCGAAATGTGTTGGCATCAGCGCGAGAATATTTCACCGAGGCGTCACCGCGGGTCTGGTCAATCACCAGAACATACCCCGGATCAGGGCAGGGCAAAGACGGATCAAAAGCGTTGTATTTGCTGATATGCGCCTCTTTCAGGCGGGCAATGGCCCCGCGCGCCCGATTGAGAATCTGCGTGTCATCCAGCGGATCAGTGGCAAGCATCACTTCAAGGTCGGAAGGTCTTTCGCTGTTGAAATGCATGGCACTATGATCAACCAACAGCCCTAAAGGCGGCTCGCCGGAGCGGCCGGTGTGCAAGGAACGCAAAAACGCGTCTTCAATACGCACCAACGCCGCGCCGGTTTTTCCGGCGATCGCTTCGCCACGGGTGGCATAGGGCGAATGGCCCCAAACCGCGACTTCATCGGTCTTTGAGGGCACGCCAAGGCGCAGGTCGTAACCCGCCAATGCAAGGATGCGGCGGATACGTTTTTGGCGCAGAAATCCGGCGTTATAATAGTAAAGCCGCCGAGGGTCAGTCCCTTCGGCGGCTTTACGGTGCGAGGTCAGGCGCAAAGGATTAGCCGCCGGTCAGGCTTGTCAAAGCCGATACAGACGTAAGCGATCCGGTCAAAGCGGAAATGGTTTTATCCCATTGGGTGAACGGTGCTTCGGTCACATAAAGCGTGTCACCATCGCGCACCGAGAAATCGCGCGCCATGAACATGCCGTTGGGTTTGGTCAGATCAAGCACATAAACCATGCGTTGTTCACCGATAAGATCATCACGGCCTAACACCTGATTGGCGATGTCCTGATTTTCGTTGCGTAGGATAAAGACGCCGGTCGGATCGGCGGACGAGGTCAGCAAACCGCCAACCGTAGCAATGGCCTCGATCGCGCTTAATGTCTGGGTTTGGAATGGCACGCGGGCCTGTGATCCGGTGGCGCCAAGCGCGGTAAAGGCGCGGGTGTCTTCTTCGATCAGGATACGATCCCCGCCGCGCAGGGCGATGTCGAACTGTGGAAATTCGTATAGGTCCTGAAACCAGATTTTGCTGCGCATGGTGCCACGGATCACCGTGATCTGGGCAATTTCGGGCGCAATGGTGATACCGCCAGCCCGCGCCAACATGGTGGCAAGGGTGCGGGTCGGGCGCTCAATCGCGTATACACCTTGGCCGCCAACCGATCCCACCAGGGACACAGTTGATCCATCTCCGGCTGCACGGCGCACTTGCACCTGCGGGTCGGGGGTCTGGTCTTTGAGTTTGGCAGTGATAATGCGGCGAATGGCCTCTGGGGAATTGCCAGCGGCGCGGATGCGGCCAGCATAAGGCACGAATATAAATCCGGCACCGTCAACCTGCACTTCTTCCAATACCGAAGGGGTTCCGACCACACCCAAAAGCGGCGCATCGACATTTTCCCAAATGGTCAGGCCCAAAGTATCGCCGGGTTGAATTGTATCGGACCCGATCCGGCCTGCATTTTTGAAAGCATCTGAAAATCCGAGCGCGGGCACAACCGCGGTGCTGCGCGTCACCCGGTCATTGACCGAAATGATGAAGGCGTCGCCTTGGTTTTGCACGGAACCGGCAAAGATTTCACGTTTGTTGGGGCCAACACGGGGCAAGCCGCACGATGACATGACCGCCAACGCGGCAATTAGGGCGACAGGGCGCGCCCAACGATTGGAACTGAATTTCACTGCTCGGTCTCCTCGACCTATTATTATTCTGCCTCAGGTCGTTACCGACCGTTCTTATTGTTATTATCCCGCTTTTCGCGGTGATTTGGTCTAAATTAGCGCAATCAGGAACAAAAAGCTACCGCTAGACCTTGTGGTTGCTAGTTTACCAACCGCAACTGTTGCCTTGGGGCCGCGCTTCCTGATTTTAATGCATCATACGGATCTTCGTCCGAGAGCATCATATCAACAACCTGTCGCAACAATTGTCGACGGGCACGTGCCGAATAGAACCCACCGGCCACTTGCGAGGTTTCCAACAGGTAACGGCGGTAATCGGAATAGGCGCGCCGGTCCGGGCGTGCGGCACCGGCGAAAAATTCGGGCAGGGGTTGGGTCGACACAAATTCCGGCTTGGCGTAAACCGCGTTGCCAAACACCTTGAGCGGAATACCGCGCCACAACACCTGTTGGGCGGCGGTGGAATTAACCGTGACGGCGCTGCGCGCATCGTTCAACAATTGCGCGAGTTTACCGCCACGCAGATAATGCACCCGCCCCGTGACCCCGTGTTCACGCGCCAAGCGGCGGATTTCACGGCGCACCGGAACGCGACCATCCTCTAACGGGTGCGCCTTGAACACCAGATGGTGATGTTTGGGCGCCCCTTTGGCAAACCCGTTGATCACCACTTCAAGGAAATCGGTCATGGTTTCAAACGGTGAATGTTTCTGGAATGAACTGTCATGTTCGAGTTGTAGCAACGCCAGATGATAGGGAAACCCGCCAAAGCGCACGCGTAACGTGGCCACACTCCGTTCGATCGCCTGAAACGGCATCAACAAAAGGCGGCGCACATAAAGTTGAAACTCTTTGGTGACGGGCAGGGCACGGTGCGGGCGAAAATTCTGGTAATCACCGTTCCGAAACATCACAAACCAATGATAAAGCGCGCCATAAAAGATATGGTGGCGCATATCGCCCCATTTGGCCGGCGGCACCGGCGTATCCATATCGTAATTTTCAAGAACCTTGCGCATCTGCGGGATTGTCATATCCATGAGGCGCGAATGGCCATTGGCTCCGTCGCGTTCATACGTTACCCAATAGGGCCGCATATAGCCTTCTTCAAACACATGCACCCGCAGGCCAATTTTGCGGGCGTGGGCGATGGCGGTGGCGTGAATACCACGGGTATCGCCATAAATCACAATATCGGTGATGCTTTTTTCGTCAATCAGCGCGGCAAACCGTGCCGGCCAATCGTCGGTGGTGCCGGTATAGGGGATAAAACTCTTGGGGTGGAACCAAAATGCGCGATCCCCGGCGTTAAACCCGACACGCCAAACATTGGCCCCCGCAAGCCGCAGCATTTTCCCCAAACGGTGAAAAAACGGCCCATGTGGTCCCTGAAGGAACAAGAAATTGCGATTATTGCCGGTAATTGGAAGCATTATAGCCTGTTATCCGAGTTTTGTTAGCACAACGTTACCGGCTTAATTCGTCGAAAAGAAGGCGCAAATGCGGAAATTTATGCGGTATTCTTGCCTCTGCCCGAGGCGCGGGGTAATCCATAAGGGAACAAAAGGAAAATTTGCATGTTTACAGGCATCATAACCGATATCGGCACCATTACCGAGCTGGAACAGCGCGGCGATTTGCGCGCGCGCATTGGCACGACCTATGACACCGGCGGTATTGATATCGGTGCGTCAATTGCCTGCGAAGGGGTGTGCCTGACGGTGATAACCCTTGGTGATGACTGGTTCGATGTTGAAATATCCGCCGAAACCGTGGCCATGACCAATATCGGGCGCAATGGTTGGACTATTGGCAAGCGGATCAATCTGGAACGTGCGCTCAAGGTCGGGGATGAACTTGGCGGGCATATTGTGTCGGGGCATGTCGATGGCGTGGCCGAGGTGATTGCCATAACCGATGAAGGCGACAGCACGCGGGTGACATTGCGTGCCCCCGATGATCTGGCGCGGTTCATTGCGCCCAAGGGATCGGTGGCGTTGAACGGCACGTCATTGACCGTAAATGCGGTGGATGGTGCGGAATTT
>Ga0256834_1000838_pt1 | contig 21753 bp, 25 predicted proteins | sample 4281140metaG_FD_190536 | JGI IMG/M metagenome (GOLD analysis project Ga0256834, IMG submission 190536) | Hydrothermal vent microbial communities from East Pacific Rise, Pacific Ocean - 4281-140 | ecosystem: Environmental > Aquatic > Marine > Hydrothermal vents | place: Pacific Ocean: East...
AATAAATAAAAATTTTAATTTATAAAAAAAAAATATGTTAAAAAAAATTATTATAAGCTTTTTATTATTATTTTGATTAATAAATTTTATAAGCATATCTGAAGGCTGGGGTTTCTATTGAACAGAAAATACAAAAAATATTTATGAAAGTGCTAAAGATTGATTAACTACTTGAATTACTCAAGTTAAAGATACTGTTGCTTGAATAGAAAAAGATCAAACAGCTTCAGAATATATACAAAGTTTGGTGATTTATATTTTATCATTTTTGAGTTTAATTGCAGTTATTTATATAATTTATGCTTGAATGATGATAATGATTTCAGGTTGAGATGAAGAGAAATTGAAGTCTCAAAAAAAGACAATTATTTCTGTAATTATCTGAATAGTTGTTATCTGGCTTGCTTATTCTATTGTTCTTACAGTATTCAATTGGCTTGACAATAAAGATACTTGATGATGAAATGATTGAACTACTTATGAACAAATTGACTAATTTTAAAAATAAAAAATATGAAAAAATGAAATAAAAAAGCAACATCTATTATAGAAGTTTTGATTATTTTGCTTATAGTAACAATGTGAATATTGTGAGCTTTTAATCTTTTTTCTAATGGACAAAAACTTTCAGTAAATATGGAAAATAAAATTCAAGCAATAAATATAGCAAGAGAAGCAATAGAAGCTGTAACAAATATTAGAAATACAAACTGGTTTTTATTTTCTTCTGATAATTCTAGTTGCTGGAATTCTTTAAATTATAATCAAAATTGTATTTGAGATAATCATGCAGATTCTACTTTTTATATAAGTTCAGGTTCATATATAGTTTATTCTTCTGGAAGTAAATGGTTTTTAGAGAAAAAAACAGTTTCTTGAGATTATAAAGATTCCAGTTATAGAACTAATTTTAAAGTAAATAAAACAGCAAGTTGATTTTTTACACAAAGTTGATGAATAGATTTTAAACCACTTTTTACAAGAGAATTAGAAATTAGTTATTCTTGAGTTTGAGCAAATACTTTTTCAGGTTCTCAAATGATAGTTAAATCAAAAGTTTTTTGGTCTGATTCTAGTAGTAAAAAACCACATAAAGTTATATTATCCACTATTTTAACTCCTTGGAGAGATTAATTTATTAATAAAAAAAATAAAAAAATGTTAGAATTTGAAAAAATGAGTTTAGAGGAAATTATTACTCTAATAAAAGAAGAAAAAACTAATAAAAAAGAAGTTTTTAATTATTTTTTAGAAAGAATAAAAAAATTTGATTCTAAAATAAAATCTTTTGTTTTTGTGAATAAAAATTGATTAAATCAAGAAGCAGATAAAGATTCTATTTTAGCTTGAATTCCTATTTGAGTTAAAGATATTTTTTGTGAAAAAGGAATTATAACTAGTTGTTCTTCAAAAATGTTAGAAAATTTTGAACCTCCTTATGATTCTACAATTATAGAAAAACTCAAAAAAGCTGGAATGAGTTCTATTTGAAAGTTAAATATGGATGAATTTGCAATGGGTTCTACAGGGGAAAATTCTGCTCTTTTTAATACTTTAAATCCTTGGTGAAAAAATAGAATTCCTTGAGGTTCTAGTTCTGGAAGTGCTGCCTCGGTTGCTGCTTGACTTGTTCCAGCTTCACTTTGAACTGATACTTGAGGAAGTATTAGACAACCTGCTTCGATGTGCTGAATTGTTGGTTTTAAACCTAGTTATGGTAGAAATTCTAGATTTTGAGTAATGGCAATGGCTTCTAGTTTAGATTGTCCTTGAACTTTTACAAAAACAGTAAAAGATTCTGCTATTTTGTATAATATTATGAATTGAGAAGATGAAAAAGAAAATACTTCTATTCCTGGAGTTGATATTATAAAAGATGAAATTTGGGAAACAAAAGACCTTTCTAATTTTACTCTTTGAGTACCAAAAGAATATTTCGAAGAATGAATAGATATTTGAGTAAAAAATGCTATTTTAGAATCAATAGAAAAATTAAAAAAAGCTTGAGCAAAAATAAAAGAAATTTCTTTGCCAATGACAAAATATGCAATTGCAACATATTATATTATTATGCCAGCTGAAGTTTCTACAAATCTTTCAAGATATGATTGAATTAGATATTGACATATTTCAGAAAAACCTTTTTCTTCAACTGATGAAATGTATATTCAAAATAGATGAGAATGATTTTGAGAAGAAGCTAAATCAAGAATTGTTTTATGAAGTTATGTTTTATCTGCTTGATATTATGATGCTTATTTCAAAAAAGCAACAAAAGTAAGAACTCTTATAATAGAAGATTTTAAAAAAGCTTTTGAAGAAGTTGATGCAATAATTTGACCTGTTTCTCCTTCAGTTGCTTGGAAAATTTGAGACAAAATAGATGATCCTTTAAAAATGTATTTGTCTGATGCTTATACTATTCCAGCTTCTCTAGCAGGTTTACCTTGAATTTCTATTCCTTGTGATTTAGCTGAAAGTGAAGATGATGAAAAAGAAATGCTTCCTGTTTGACTTCAAATAATTACTCCTCAATTTGAAGAAGAAAGACTTTTTGAAATAGCATGAGTGGCTGAAAAAGTTTTTGATTTTAAGGGAAAATAGATATCCCTCTCTCTTGAATTCTCTCTCCCTTGCAGGGAGAAAGAGGCTACAAAATATAATTTTAATAAAAAAATTATGAAAGAATTTGAATGACAATATAAAGATGAAAAATTACTTCTTTTGAGAAAAGAAAATATTTTACATTTTTTGTTTATGAAAAAATATAATTTTATAATATTTTTTCTAGTTTTTTTTGTTGTAAATTTTGTATTATATTTTTTAAAAATACAAAATATTTGGATTATAATTTTTTCTTTTTTGGCAATAATACTTTTTTATTTTTATAATAAATTATTATATGATAATACTTCAATAATTGTAACTACAAGAAGAATTATAAAAAAAGTTAGAAATGGACTTTTTGTTTCTCATGAAAAAGAATTATTATTGTCTGATATTAGACAAATTACAACAAGAAAAAATAGTTTTATAGACACTATTTTTTCTTGTTGAAATATTACATTTTTATGAGCAGAAGCTAAGTGAGATTTATATTTTAAATGAATTACAGATTCTAAAGATATTTGAAATTATGTAACTAGAATTCTAGATTATATGAAACTAAATTGACATAGTGATAATATTTCTAGATATGTTTCAAAAACACAAAGAATAAAAAAAGCAAAATAATTTTTGCTTTTTTTTGTTAAAAAAGTTTGCTTTTACAAAAAAATAATATACAATATGACTAAATTTATATATTTAGTCATATTTTTTTATGGAACAAAAAGAAAAATTATTAATTGAGGCTGGAATAAATTTGTTTGAAAAATATTGACCAAAAAAAACTTCAGTTGATGAAATAGTAAAAGAAGCATGAGTTGCAAAGTGAACATTTTATATTTATTTCAAAAATAAAGAAGAATTATATAAAAAAATTATTGATACAGAATTAAAAAATGCTGAAAAAATTATGGAAAACTTGTTTACTAGTTTTCCAGATATTAAAGAAAGATTTGTAAATTATTTGGTTTGAAGTATAGCTTACTTTAAAAATAATGATATTATCAAAAATATGGTTTTATGAAATTCTAATTATTATATTTGATATATGAACATTAAATATCTTGAAAAAGGTCATGAAAAAATGTTAAAAATTTTATTTAAAGATAGTTTTTGAAAAAATTGTAAATTTGAAATTGATAAAGAGAAAATGATTTTTTTATCTAAAATAATTTGAAATTTTAAACAAATATTATTGGTTGAAAAAAAATGTTTTGAAACTGAAAAAGAATTTTTAGATTTTGTTTTAGATTATGCAAAAGTAATTGTAAATTGATTTTTTTCAGATTATGAAAAAATCTCCCCTCACCCCAATCTTATCCCTTGTGGGGAAAAGGAGAAGTTACAAAAAGAAAAATAGAAAATTATATTTAATAAATAAAAATAATAGATGAATAAAAAAATGTTAATATTATTAATGATGATTTTTTCACTTTCTTCTTGTTTTTTTTGAGAAGAAGAAAAAGTAAAAAAAATAGAAAAGCAAAAATTTTTTGTGGAGACTAAAAAAATATCAGATTTTTCTTGAAATTATGAAATAAAAAAAATATGAAAAATTAAAAGTAGCCAAGAAATAATTTTATCTTCTAAGGCTTCTTGAAGAGTTTCTCAAATTACAAAAAAATCTGGAGAAAAAATTGTTTTTGGAGAAAAAATTATTTTTTTAAATGATACAGTTTCAAATTATTGACTAAATTTAGAAAAAACTAATTTATGAATAGAAAGTGCTAAATTAAATTATAGTTCAACAAAAATTTCTCTTGATAAACAAATTTCAGACTCTAAACTTGCTCTTGAAAAAATAAAAAAAGAATATGAAATTACTAAAAAAAGTCTTTTAGAAACTGAAAAATCTTCTAATTTAAATTTAGAAAAATTGGTTCGTGAATTTTCTTTTACAAAACAAAATTTACAAGAAAATAAAAAAATAGCTTCCATTTCTTTAGAAAATTCTAATATTTTAAGTAATGAAAAAATAAATTCTTCAAAATTACAAATAAAAAAATTACAAGAAAATATAAAAAAAGCTGAACTTGATTTGGAAAATTTGGTTTTAACAAATTCTGAACAAATAAAATCTTTTGATACAACTGTAAAAAAAGATTATTTAAATTTGGCTAATTTATTTAATGATATTATTGATTTTTCTGATAAAATTTTGTGAGTAACAAAAATAAATAAAGAGGAAAATGATAGTTTTCAAGATTATTTATGAGCAAAAAATAAAGCTTTTAAAAATAATTTGGAAAAAGAATTACTTGATTTAATAAATTTTAAAAATCAAAAATTTGATAATTTAAAAACAAATAATAATTTAAAAATAAATATTTTAGAGCTAAAAAATTTACAAAATATTTTTATTCTTTGAGAAGAATGATATAAAAAAACTATTACTTTTTTAAATAATTTTGAAAAAATTTTTGATTATTCTATAGAAAATGTTTATTTTTCAAAAAACACAATTGATTGATATAAAGCTAAAATAAATTCTTTTCAAACTATTTTACAACAAAATTATGCCTCTTTTATTAGCTTTAAAGCAAGTAGTGATAATTTTTTAAATACTTATAAATCTAAAGAAGAAAGTGTAAAAAGGCAAATAATTATCTTGGGAGCTGAACTAGAATTACTTAAAAAAAATCTATGAATTCAAAATGAAAATGCAAAAATAAATTATAAAAAATCTCTTATTTCAGAAAAAAATACTTTGAATTCATTAGAAAATTTATTAAAAACTTCTGATATTAATCATAAAAAAACATTATTAAATTCAAAAAATACTTTGAATAATATGGAAATTGCTTTGAAAAATGCAAAATTGAATTTATCTCAAGCAATAAAAAATAAAAATATTAGTTTAAAACAATTAAATAATCAAATAAAAATATCACAAAATACAAAAAAATTGGCTGCAAAAGAATATTCAAAACTCTTTATTTCTTCACCAATTTCTTGAGTAATTTCAGAAATTTTAGTTGATATTTGACAAGAAGTAAATGTTTCAACTCCACTTGTGAAATTGTCTTCTCTTTCAAAAAATGAGGTAGAAATATGACTTAGTTTTTCAGAAATTAAATTTATAAAACCTTGAGATAAAGTTATTATAAATTATTTATGAGAAAAACTAGAATGAAATATATCTTCAATTTCTGCAATTGCTGATAAAAATTTGAATTATAAAGCAAAAGTTTCTATTAATTCTTCTATAAAAATTTCTTGAAATATGAGTGAAGTTATTATTCCAATTTCTCTTAAGAAAAAATTAATTGAACTAAAAAATATAAAAGTTCAATCTGATTGAATTGGGGAAATAAATGTTTTAAGTGTTGAAACTTTTAAGGCCCTCTCTCCTAAGGCCCTCTCTCCTGAATCCTCTCTCCCCGATGTGGAGAAAGGGGCTGCAAAAAAGGAGGAAAAATTTGAAGTAAAAAAAGTTTTAGTAAAATTTGGAAAATTTTATTGAGACAAAGTTGAAATTTTGTGATGTAAAGATTTAGATGAAAAAAAATGTGATAATTTAGAAATTATTATAAATGATGTTAGTAATTTTGATAAAGAAAAATTTGATTTAAAAAGGAAATAAGCCCTCTCTCCTGAATCCTCTCTCCCCGATGTGGAGAAAGGGGCTACAAAAGAGGAATAAAATAAAAAAATAACCCATAACTTTTATGCAAATAAACTCATTTTTCAACTTTTGGATTAAAAACTTAAGAACAAGTTTTCTTTTAATTATGCTAATAATTGTAGTATGAGCTTTTTCTTTGTATCAAATTCCAAAAGAATCTAGTCCTGATATAAAATTTTGAATTATAAATATTACTGTAACTTATCCTTGAGTAAATCCTGAAGATATTGACGCTCTTATTACTGAAAAAGTTGAGTGAAAAATAGAAGATTTAGATTGAATAAAAAAAATAAAATCTTTTTCAAATGTTGGAGTTAGTTTGGTTTCTGTTGAGCTTGAAACTGATGCTGATGTTTGAGAACTTTTGGTTGATATAAAAGATAAAATTGATAATTTAGTTTTGCCTGAAGATGCATCAGAACCAACAGTAGTTGATATAAGTTCAAATAATGCTCTTATTTATGAAGCTTTAATTTATTGAAATGAAAATAAATTTAGTGATTTTGCACTTATGCAAAAAGCTAAAAAAATAAAACAAATTCTTGAATGAAATAATTGAATTGCAAGTATTGATGTTGGTTGAATTGATAACTTAAAATGGGGAAGTTCAGGGGAATGAGATAATGATTATGAAATAAAAGTCCTTCTTTCAAAAAGTAAAATGGAACTTTTATGATTATCTATTTTACAAATTTCAAATATTATAAAAGTAAATAATAAAGATACACCAATTTGAAATTATAAAGTTTGAAATTTGTCTTATGATTTTAGGTTTGAAGGGGAATTAGATAATATAGAAGATTTGAAAAATCTTGTGATAAAAGATTTATGAAATTCTCAACTTTTATTAAAAGATTTGGCAGAATTTAAACTAGAATATTCTTGAGATGATATAAAAAGGCTAGGTTTTTATAAAAAAACGAGGCAAAATTATACTTCACTTGTTTTTAATAAAAGTTCTTGAGCAAATGTTTTTGATGCTTCAAATAAATCAAAAAAAGCACTTGAAAAATTACTTGAAAATAATAGTGAATTTGAATGATTAAAAGTAGAATATACAAAAGATATGAGTGTTGCAATTATTGAAGATTATGATGTTTTGACTTCTACGGCTATTACTACAATTATTTTAGTATTTATTACAATATTATTTTTTGTAGGTTTTAGAGAATGATTAATAGCAACTATGTTAATTCCTTTAGCATTTTTAGTTACTTTTACAGTACTGGATTCTTTGGGACTTTCTATGAATTTTTTAACCAATTTTTCTTTAGTTTTAACTCTTTGAATTGCAATTGATACAGTTATTGTAATTATTGAATGAGCAAGTGAAAAAATGAGACTTGGTTATTCAAGAAAATCTGCAATTATTTTGGCTATTAGAGATTTCAAATCTCCACTCATTTCAGGAACTTCAACAACTTTGGTTGCATTTTTACCTTTGATGTTTTTGCCTTGAATAATGTGAAAATTTCTTTCATTTATTCCAATTACAGTTTTTATTACTCTTGTTGCTGCACTTATTTTGTCTTTAACTTTGGCTTCTGCACTTTTTGTCACTTTAATGAAATCTAGAAAAAATTATCATAAAGAAAATTTTTTAGAAAAAAATATGATTGCTTATGATTTGGAATTACTTGAAAAAGATAGAAAAGATAAAATTGAACTTAGTGAAGAAAAATTTAGTTTAAGAGAAAAATTTTTAAATCTTTTATGAAATTATTATGAAAAAACTTTAAAAAAAGTTTTTTCTTCAGGAATTTTAAAATTTTTATTTGTAGTAGTTCCATTTATTTTACTTGTACTTTCTTTTGTTTTTTTATCTCCAAAAATTGGTTTTACAATTTTTCCAGCAACAGATGAATGAGTTATAAATATAAAAGTTGTTTGAGAAACTGGAGCAAAAGAAGATTCTATGAAAAAATATATTTCTGATTTTGATAAAATTCTTTCAAATACTTCAGAAATAAAAGTTTATTATACAAAAGTAAAAGGAAATAAAATAACAGTTTATATTGATTTAGTTGATAAAAAAATAAGAAAAGAAAAAGGAGAATTATCTGCTTTAGAATTAGAAAAACTTTTAGAAAAGAAATTGAGTTATTTAAAATCTGAAGGTTTGAAACTTGAAATTGCTGCAATGAAATGAGGTCCTCCAGCTTGAGCTGCTGTTTGAGTAAAACTTTCTGTTAATTCAGCTAAAAATTTTGAACAATTAAAAGAAATAAGTGATGATTTTGAAAAATATTTGAATAGTATAGATTGAACAAAAAATGTTTTTTCTAGTTCAAGTTCTGCTCCTGGACAATTTGTTTTTAAATTTAATAAAACTAGTCTTTCAAATGTGTGATTGAGTGAGGGAGATATTTTAAATGAACTTTACTTTTATACAAATTGAATAAAATCAGGTTCAATAAAATCAGGTTTAGAAGATAATGAAATAATAGTTTCTTTTAAAGATTTTGAAAGTACTTTAAATCCAGAAGATATTTCAAATTTGGTTATAGAAACAAAAATTGGAAAGGTAAGAGTTGGAGATTTTGCTACTTTTAAGTTTAAAAAATCAGTAAATAATATTTCTAGAGAAGATGGGAAAATAATTATTGAAGTTTGAAGTGAAGTAAAATTAGGTTTTTTACCAACAGATATTCAACCAAAATTTGATGATTTTGTAGCTAATTATCATTATCCAGAAGGTATAACTTATATTAAATCAGGAGAAAGTGAAGAAAATAAAGATTTGATAATTTCAACAATAAAATCACTTTTTATATCAATATTTTTAATATTTTCTATTTTAGTTTTTCAATTTAATTCTTTTAGGCAACCAATAATTGTTTTATATTCAATTGTTTTAGCATTACTTTGAGTAAATATTTGATTATTTTTAACAGGAAATCCATATTCTATGCCATTTATGATATGATTTATAGCTTTGACTTGAATAGTTGTAAATGATGCAATTATTTTGATTGATAGGATAAATAAAGGAATTATAAATGCAGAAAATAAAGTTAATTCTCAGGGAGGATCTATTAAAGTTGATTATATTTGACAATTAATTTTGGCTTGAAAAACTAGATTACAACCAATAATAGTTACAACTCTTACAACAATTTTTTGAGTTTTACCACTTGCACTTCAAGATGAATTTTGGGCTTGACTTGGTTTTACAATAATTTTTTGACTTTTTGCTTGAAGTTTTATGACTTTGGTAGTTATACCAATATTGTATTATTATTTAGTTTTGAGGAAGAAGATTAAGAAAAAAATAGAAAAATTAAGTCTATAAAACCTCATGTTTGTTTGAAAAACTAAAGAATATTTATGAACTTTTAGGGAAACTATAAAAATGATAAAAGTTTTTTATTGACTTTTTATAATATATATAATTATATTAATAATTGTAAAGTCTAAAGACATTATTTAACAAAATAGTAAAAGTAAGTATACTGTTAAATAAATAATACAGATTTAATAGAAGATGAACTTTTATATAAAATTTATGAAAGTAACCAAATTAAATTATCTAAATGAGTTAGAAAATATAGAAGATTTTAAAAAAAAAGGGCAAGAAAACTTTTATTATTAGATGATGAGGAAATTCAAAAATTATTTGAAAGAAAAAAAATAAATTTAGAAGAAAATTTACAAAAAAATATAGAAACCATTCAATTTAATGAAATAGAATCAAAATGAGAAGCTTATAAATGAGACCTAGATGATTATCAAATGGAAATTTAAAAAAAATATTTTGTTTTGATTGGTGAGAGGAAATAGAAGTAAAATGAGATAAAAATACAAAAAATCCAACTTGGATAAATGAGAAGAAGGACCTTTTTCATGAATAGATATTACAAATAATTATAACTGATTAGATTATTTATGAAAAGATATTCCTAAAAAATGAACTGAATTATTTATTATTTCTAAGTTATTAGAAAAATGAATAAAAGAACAAATGAATATGAAATGTATGATAAATGATAAATATTTTCATAATATATCATGTAGTAATGAGTATATTTATCAAGAAATAATTAAATATAATAAAACTTTAGAAAGTAGTTTTAAAATACTTAATTTGTGCTTATCAAATTTTCAAAAAATTTCTCAAACATTAAAAGAAAAATATTCAGATTTTCAAGAACCAATAGATTTTAATAAAATTTGATTTAATACTGAAGAAGAAAAAAAGAAATTAATTTTTTATAATATAAGAAATAAAAGATCTGAAAAAAAGAAATTATCCTATGTTCTGTAAACTGTTTTTAAATCACTACAGAATTCTTTTAAATCTTTGTATGAAATATATTTAGTAGAATTTCTAATTTGTAAAAAGGTGACATTTTAACTTTGAAAGTTACAATATTTTTATTTTTTTTTGACTTTTTATTTTTATTCAATAAAATACTTTTGCTTTTTATAAAAAAGTTATTTTATTTCCTCTCATTTTATAAAATAAAATGGGTTATAACCATAAGGAAAAATATGGCAAAATATGAATTAATGCTTATTTTGAATCCCGGTGTTTCTGATGATGATAGAACATCTCTAATTACTAGAGTAAAAGAAATTCTTGAATCTAACTCTTGAAAAATAGAAAAAGAAGATATTTGGGGAGACAAAAAAATGGCCTATAAGATAAATGGAACTGATAGATGATTCTATATTCTATATAACTTAGAATTAGATTGAACTAAAATTTTTGATATAACAAAAAAATTCAATTTAGAACAAATTATGTGGAGACATATGTTTGTTAAACAAGACTAAGAAAACTAAACTTAGCAAAAAAATATTTAATTTATTAATTTTTAGATGAAATGAGAACTGTAAACAAAGTTATTATAATTTGAAATGTTACTAGAGATCCTGTTGTTAAAACTACAGAATGAGGTAAAAAAGTTGCATTATTTAATGTAGCAACTAACAGATATTTTAAAACTGCTGAATGAGAAAGTAAATCAGAAGCTGAATTTAATAATTGTGTAGCTTGGGGAAATTTAGCTGAAAGAATTGAAAAATACTTAATTAAAGGTAAATTAGTTTATCTTGAAGGTAGATTGAAAACTAGAGTTATTGAAAAAGAAGGATGAGATAAAATTTATAAAACAGAAATCGTTGTTTCTAATTTAATCTTTTTAAATAAAAGAGGAGATTTTGAAGAAAGTTCTTCATCATCATCACCTTCTTCTGAATCATCTTCTTCTGAAACTGCTGAAAGTGCTTGATTAGATGATTTATTTTAATTAAAATATATTATTAAATATTAATTTTATTGTTAAAAAAGTTTTGGAAAGTTTCAAGTTTTTATAAAAATTTGATTTAACCATAACTTTTGAACTTTTTAACTTTTTAAATATAAAAAAAATGACTACAAAAGATACTTGTCCATTACAATGAATGGAAATAGACTATAAAAATGTTGAGTTATTGAAGAAATATATAACTAAATTTGGGAAAATTGTACCTAGATATTATTCAAAAATTTCTTTAAAAAATCAAAAAAAATTAGCTCGTGCTATAAAAAGAGCTAGAATGATGGCTTTATTACCTTTTGTTAAATCTTACGATCCAAACTATGAAGGATAAAAAAACTCTAAAAAATATTTTTTAGAGTTTTTTTTTGACAAAAGCCTAAAAGATATGTTAAAATATATTTAATTACAAATAAATAGTAAAACAAATTATTTAATTGTAAGATATTTATTTTTTAATTTTTTGATTTTATGTTAAAAACAAAAATACAAAAAGCTGTTGCTGTAATGTCTATTATAGCTATAGCTAGTTCTACTTTTGCTGTTACTCAAATTGGTACAGGTTCAGTTGTTACTGATGGTGCTTTTGATACAGCAATTAATTGGGATGATACTTTTGGTGGTACAGCAAATGCTTCTGGTTCTATAACAGGAATTATTGTGAAAGCTGTTGTTGCTCCTACACTAAATATGGCAATTTCTGATAAAGAAATTGATTTAGGGACTTTAGATCCAGGTTGAACTGTTGCTTCAGGAACTTTAGACCTAGAAATAGGTACTAATGCTGCCTCTGGTGTGCAAATAAGTGTTAAGTCAGGAAGTGGTTGATTAACTAATACAGCAAATGCTGCTATTCAAATTAATAACTTAACAACTGATGGTAATGCTGAATCATATGTTTTTAAATCAGCTTTAAATGCTGCTACTGATTCAGGTGTAACAGGGTTTTCAGCTACAGCTGCTTTAAATACTGAAGTTAATGATAATGCTACTGAACACACTGTATATTCAACAAATAAACCTGAAACAACAAATGGTGTTAATGATGTTACATTTACTGTAGAATCTGCTATTAATTATGGAACTCCAGCTGGTAATTATCAAGATACTTTAACTTTTACTGTTTTAGGTAATATATAAAAAGTATTTTAAAAACTAAAAATAAAAATTGTAAATTACAATTTTTATTTTTTTTTGATTTTTTGGCTTTTTTTATTATTATGTATAACAATTTTAAAATTTAATTTTTATATTATGCATAATAAGTTAAAAATATTTTTATTTATATTTTTAATAAATATATTTTTTAGTTCTTTTAGTTTTTGAGCAATTAATTATTCAGTTACTCCAATAAAACAAAGAATAGAATTAGATCCAGGCGAAAGTGTTATTAAAACTGCAAAAATAACAAATAGATGACTTGAAACTGTTACTTTAAAAATTTCTGTTTCAGATTTAACAGCTGAAAATATAACTTGAAATCCTATTTTATTAACAAGAAAAAATGAAGATAATTTTGAACAAACACTTGCTCCTTGGATAACTCTACAAACAGATACTATAACTTTGGTTCCAAATCAAGAAAAAGAAATATATTTTTCATTAAATATTCCTAATAATGCAACTCCTTGAGGTCATTATTGAGCAATAATTTTTCAAGATAATAATACAAATACTCCTTGAGTTAATGCTGCAAATGTTAATGTTCATTATTGAAGTATAATTATTTTAAAAATAAACTGAGAAGTAGTTGTAAATTGAGAAATTTGAAATATAAATATTAATAGTTGACTTTGAAGTTCAAAATGACTTGATAAGTGTCCTTTTTGAGATTTTACACAATCTAATTATGATAATAAATGTGTTGATTTAGAAAAACTTGATACATTTATTAATCCTGAAAAAGAAAACAAAATTGAGAAAGAATCAGAAAATAATATAGAAAAATTAAAAAAAGAATTAGAAAAATTAAAAAAAGAAAAAGAAAATATTGAAAAAAATTTTGAAACTTATAAAAAAAATTGATGAGAAAAACAAACTATTGAAGAATTTGAAAAAGAAATTCAAAAAAAACAAAAAAATATTGAAAAAGAAATAGATAAAATTTCTAAAGAATTTTGAGTAAAATTTGAAATTCCTATCACAAACAAAGGAAATTCTCATCTTTATCCTGAATGAAAAATAGTCTTGAAAGATGAAGATTGAAAAATTATTAAAAAAATTTGAAAAAAAGTTATTATTAACAAAAAATGATTAGTAATTTGAAATAAAATAGTTGATTATTTACCAATAAATAATTCTGATTGAGATGTTTTTCCAAAAAAGAAAAGAATAATGCAAGTGGAGTGGAAATGATTTCCTTATGAAACTTATAATGAATTTTGAGAAAAAAATATAAAATATTTTTCTCCTTGAGAATATTATACGAATAAAGCAATGTGATGAGATATTGTATTAATGCCTTGGGAAAAAATTTACTCTAAATTAAATAATAAAATAATTACAGCAAATACAGAAATTTTTTATATTGATGAAAATTGAAAAAAAATAATTACTAAAAAAGAAAATAAATTTCCAATTTCTTATGTTGAAAAATATATTTGATATAATTATTATATTTTAATTTCTGCTTGAATAATATTTCTTATATTTTTATTATTATTTTTACTTATATTTTTAAATAAAAGAAAATGTATAAATTGTAAAAAGAAAATAAAAAAAGATATGCCAACTTGTCCTTATTGTTGAATAATTCAAGATGGAAAAAATAAATGAAAAAAAGCTAAATTTAAAAAATAAATAATCTTCCCTCTCACCTGAATCCTCTCTCCCTTTTTGGGAGAAAGGGGCTACAAGAAGGAAATAAGGATTTTAAAAAAATAATAAAAAATATTATGTTAAAAAAAATAAGTTTATTAATAATTTCTAGTATAATAATATTTTCAAGCTTTATTTGAACAAATATTGCTTTAGAAAATTGTGATTATAGTGCTGATTGAGAATTAGTTGAACTTTTAAGTGATTGTATTGATGAATCTGGTGGAACTACATTTTGATGAGTAATTCCTGAAGGTGATTTGGATTTATGAACTTGAGATTGATTTTCTCAATTAATCTCAAAATTTGTAATAAATATATCAAAACTTCTTTTTATATTAGCTGTTTGAGCTTTGGTTTATGCTTCTTATTTACTTGTTTTGAGTGGTTGAGAAGATGAAAAAATAAAAAAAGCAAAAGATATAATAAAATGGACAATTATTTGATTTATTTGATTAATTTCAGCATGATTGATAATAATGTTAATAGTAAAAATGTGATATTTTGTATGAACTTAGATAATATTTAAAAAAATAATGAATAAAAAAATAGAAAATATTTTAGAAAAATATTCTGAAATAGAATTTGTTTACGAGAAAGATAAAAAACTTTTTCTTGATTTTTTGTCTAAAATTTCTAAAAAGATTGAATTAAATAATATTTCTAAGCTAAAAGATTTTCTTCAAATATTAGAATATAATTTTTTAGAATATTCTAAATTTGATAAAGAAATATTGTATAATCCTGTAGAATTGGTTAATTCTATTTTTGAAAATGATTTTTTTTGAGAAAAAATAGATAATCAGGAATTTGAAAAAATTTTAGAATGATTGAGTTTTTTTGAAAAATATTTAGAATGAAAAATTTTGAAAAAAGAATTTTTAGAAAAAAAATATTGAGTAAAAATAATTTTTATAAAAGAAGATATAGTTTCAATTTCAGCTTGAATTTTTTGAAAATGATTAACTAATTTTTCTGAAATAAGACTTATAGATAAAATAAAAAAGTTATTAAATTTTTATCCAATTATTTTTATTAAAAATATAAAACTGGATTCTATAATTGTTGTAAATAATTTTTATAAGCAAGATATTTATGGACAAAAAATAGTTTTGTGATGATTTGAAACTTTTTCTGATAACAATATTTATTTATCAAAAACTAATTTAATTGAAGCTTTTGACCACGAATTATATCATCAAGCGATGTGATATTATGATGATTTTAGTAAATGGCAAAAAATAAGAAAAAAACAAAATAAAAAATATTTATATAAAAATATAGAGAAAAAAGTTTTTGGTTTTGCAAGAAATTATTGAAAAGAAAATGTTTGAGAAGACCAAGCGACAATGGCAGAAGAATTAATTTTAAATTATAGTTCTTTACAAAAAAGATTAGAATCTGATAAAAAATTGAAACTAAAGTTGAAATTAGTAAAAAAAGCATTTTTAAAATTATCAGATTGAATTATGAATGAAAAATGGTGGATAGATAGAAAAAAATAAATTGAAATTTTTGTAAAATAATGTCTTTAGACTTTACATATAGTAATTATAAGAATTTTTCTTGTAATTACTATTTTTTTCAGATTATGTTAAAAAGCAATTTTTTTTTCAAAATATATATTAAAATCTACCATCAAAATAAATTTTTAATTGAGAATAGATTTTTTCTCCATTTTATCCAAATTTTCAAGTGCTGTTTTTTCATCAATTGCTCTGTAAACTGTTTTCAAATCACTACAGAATTCTTTTAAATCTTTGTATGAAATATATTTAGTAGAATTTCTAATTTGATGAATTGTTATTTAAAAGTAGAGATGTCACCTTTTTTTCAAAGTTAAAATGTCACTTTTAGAGTGTCATTTTTTTATGTTTTGAAATTAGTCATCCAAGGGTGTTTTTTTCAAGTTTTTTCATAATGAAATAAAATATTAATTTTTACAAGTAAAAAACAAAATTTTTATTTCAACTGTTTTTTTTCACTATAAGAGAAAAAATTTTTTAGTGCTAAAATTATTTCTGATTCTATATCATAAATTCATTTATTTTTTACTGAAAATCAGGCAGCTTGTGGATGTCATCAACCTCAAAAAATTCAAGCAAATTCAGCTACATTATATTTCATTTCTAAACTTCTAAAACTGGCTTTTACTCAATCTTTTCACATATCATATAAAATAAAAACTATTTTGGCTCAATCTATTGTAGCTAAAAATTCATCAATAAAAATATCTAAATCTTCATAAGTTGTTCAGGTTTCCAAAAAATATTCTCTTGGAGCAACTCAAAAAGCAATATTTCAATTATCTACTTGTTTCAAATTTTCTAAAATTTTTCACCATAATTTTATTCTACCAAAAGGATTTTTTTTGAATAAATTAATAATTATTTCTTGATGTCTAGCTTTATAATCTAAAAGTTTTGATGAAATTTCAAAAGTTTTTGGACTAATATTAGAGTTATAAAAACTATTTGTATCTGTAATAATTCCTGTTAAAAGCAAGGTTGCGATATCACTATCTATCAAATAATCATATTTCCAATTTTTCAAAATATCAAAAATTATTTCACAAGTTGAAGAAGAATTCGTATCAATTATATTCAAATCTCAAAATCAAATATTTGAAATATGGTGGTCAATTACAACTAATTTAGTTTTTTTAAAATTTTTTTTATTATCTTCATATTTTTCTCAAAGTCTTTTTTCATCAGCAGCATCAAAACTAATAATTAAATCTGGATCAAATTCTTTTATATCCAAATTTGGATCAATTATTTTATCAAATCATAAAAATTTCAATCTTTCAGGACTATTTGAAACATTTGTTGCTTTAATATTTTTTGAATAAATTTTTTCTAAAATATTATAAAATCATATAAGACTTCAAAATGCATCAGCATCCATATTCACATGATTTATAAGTAAAATCTTTTCTGACTTTTCAATTAATTCTTTTAATTTTTCTATATTTTCTTTCATAATTTTTTATTTTTATAAATTATAAAATAATAAATATATTATAATTATATTTTTAAAAATTGCAAAATATTTTTTTATTTTGCAATTTTCTTTTTTTTTTATAAAATAAAAAAAATAATTATTAATAATAAACAATGGAATATAAAATTTTTGGTTGTAAAGTAAATAAGTATTATACTGATAAATGGCTTAATTGTGAATATTTAAAAAATAAGTCAGGAATCTTTGTTGCAAGCTGTGTTGTTACAGATAAAGCAAAAAGAAAATGGGTAAAATTTATTAAAGATATTTTTAAAAATGAAGAATTAAAAAATTGAGAAAAAGTTTTTATTTCAGGTTGTTGAGCTTTTGAAAAAGGAGAAAAACATTCCAAATTTTTTGAAATTTATCCTGAACTTAAAAAATTTGAAAATAAAATAGAAATTCTTTGAGAAGATCCAGAAAAAATATTAGGATTACAGAATAAAAAGCTAGAAAATTTAAAAAATAAATTTAAAAACCAAATTTATACAAAAAAATTTGTTGTAATTCAATGAGGTTGTGATAGTTTTTGTAGTTTTTGTTTGACTGTTCAAAAAAGATGAAAACATTTTTATAGAAAAAAAGAAGAAATTTTGAAAGAAATTTTAGATTTTGAAAAAGTTGGTTGAAAAGAAGTTGTTTTAACTTGAATAAATTTGTCAGCTTGGGGGCTTGAAAATACTAATCCTATAATAAAAAAACAATTAGAAAATTTGGAAGAAGTAAAGTCTAAATTTTCTGAACTTTTAGAATATATTTTAGAAAATACTAAAATAAAAAGAATTAGAATTAGTTCTCTTGGACCAGAATTTATTGATGAAAAAGTTATAAAAATTTTTGAAAATACTAGAATTTATCCACATTTTCATTTTTCTATTCAATCTGGTTCAACAAAAATTTTAAAAAATATGAAAAGACATTATAACTGAGAATTTATGGAAAAATTATTAGAAAAAGTTAGAAAAATAAAAAGAAAAGATTGAGTTTTAATTGGAATTTGAGCTGATTTAATTATTTGATTTCCTTGAGAAAGTGAAGAAGATTTTGAAAAAACTTGTGATTTAATAGAAAAATATGAAATTACAAAAGTTCATGCTTTTCCTTTTTCTGCTCATAATTATTGAGAAAATGTTCCTGCTTGATTTTTTGCAAATCAAATAGATGAAAAAATAAAAAAACAAAGAATGCAAAAAATTACAAAAATATCTGATAAAGTTAGAAATAATTTTATAGAAAAAAATATTTGAAAAGAGCTAGAGGTATTAATTGAAGTTGAAAAAGATGGTAATTTCAAAGGTTGGACTGGGAATTATATAGAAGTAAATCAAGAAAATTTTGAAATAGTTTCAGGAAAAATTGAAAGAAATGAAATTATAATTTGAAAAATCTCAAAATAAAATTTGACTTTGTAGCTTTTTTTTATAAAATTCCCTTTGATTTGTCTTTAGATTTTAAAATTAATTATAGAAAATGACTACTATAAACCAATTGGTTAGAAAGAAAAGAAAAACACCAAAGAAAAAAAGTAAATCTCCTGTATTACAAAAAATAAGAAATACTATAAAAGGATGAAAACTTTTTGATTTAGCAGCTCCAATGAAAAGAGGAGTTTGTACAAAAGTAACAACTTTGACACCTAAAAAACCTAACTCTGCACTTAGAAAAGTTGCAAAAGTTAGATTAACTAATGGTTATGAAGTAAATGCTTATATTCCTGGTGAATGACATAATTTGCAAGAACATTCTGTTGTTGCAATTAGAGGTTGAAGAGTAAAAGATTTAATCTGAGTAAGATACCATATTGTTAGAGGTGTTTTAGATACAGAATGAGTTAAAGACAGAAAAACTTCTAGAAGTAAATATGGTGCTAAAAAACCTAAATAATAGGAAATCCTAAAAAAAATTTAAGAGAGTAAGTTTAACAATTGCTGAAAAACTTTTAAATTTTTAATTTATTTAATTGTTAAATATTAAAAAAAATGCAAGAAGAAAACAAAAAAAAAGGTGTTACTACAACACAAAATCCAATGATTGCTAAATTTGTCAACTATATAATGTTAGATGGTAAAAAATCTTTGGCTATAAAACTAATGAATGAAACTTTTGAAGAAATAAAGTCTAAATGACAAAAAAATCCTAAGCTTGTTTTTGAAAAAGCTTTAGAAAATATTATGCCTAGAATAGAAGTTAGACCTAAAAGAGTTTGAGGTTCTATATATCAAGTTCCTAAAGAAACAAAAGAAAAAAGACAACTTTTTTTAGCTGCAAAATGGTTACTTGATGCTACTAAATCTAAAAAAGGCGCTGCTTTTCCAAAATTATTAGCTTGAGAATTGATAGATGCTGCTAATGAAACTGGTTCTGCTTATAAGAAAAAATTAGATGTTTATAAAATGGCTGAAGCTAATAAAGCTTTTGCTAGATTTGCTTAAGAAAACCCCTAAAAAATAATATTATATATTTGTAATTTAAGAAAAAATGGCTCATAAGAAAGCTCAATGATCTACTAGTAATGGTAGAGATTCAAATGCCAAAAGACTTGGTGTAAAAAAATTCTGAGATCAAACAGTTATTTCAGGAAATATAATCATTAGACAAAAAGGAAATAAATATTATCCAGCTGAATGAGTAAGACAAGCTAGAGATTTTACTTTATTTGCTGTTTCTGATGGTGTTGTTAAATTTTTTGAAAAATCTAAAAAAAGATTTGATTGAAGAATTTATAAAAGAATATATGTATCTATTGTTTAAAAAACTGAAAAATAATTTTCAGTTTTTTTTGATTTTCTTTAAAAAATAGTTATACTAAAATTATATCTTAAAAACTTAATAAAAAAAAATATGATAAGCTTAACTAAACAATGAGAAAAACATCAACCTTTGGTAATAATTAAAGAAGAAAATGTTATTATAAAAGTTGGTAGAGAAATTGAACATCCTATGTTAGAAATGCATTTAATTGAAATTATTGATGTTTTAAAATATACAAAGGCTGGACTTTTGAGAGTAAAAACTTTTGAATTAAAATTTTGAGAAAAACCAGAAATTATTTTTCCTGTATCAGATATAAAAGCTTGAACTTATAAAATTCAGGCAAGATGTAATTTACATTGAACTTGGGATGATGATTTTGTAATTTAGGGACTGTGCAATAAACTGTGTAAATAGAAATATCTAAAAAATAGATATTTCTATTTTTTTGTGTAAAATAATATAAAAATAATTTTAATTTAATATATAAAAATAAGTATTATGAAAAAAATAAACTGAAATATTCTACAAGAATTACAAGATAAATTCTGAATAGATACTCTATAATGACAAGATATGATTCTAAAAGAACTAAAGAAAAAAATGTTAGAATCAGCTTTGGAATGAGAATTATGATACAAAAAGTGAAAAAGAAGAACTTCTTCTTGATTAGATAAAAACTATAGAAATTGACATTCATCTAAACAAGTTTTAACCTCAGATTGACCAATAGAAGTAAATGTTCCAAGAGATAGAAACTGAGAATTTGAACCTGAAATATTACCTAAAAGATCAAATGATATATCGGACTGGGAACAAAGAGTAATAAATATGTATTGATTATGACTCTCTAATGCTGATATTAAAGCTCATTTTGAGGAAATATATTGAGTTTGAATAAGTGAATCAAAAATAACTTATGTAACAAATAAGGTATTTGCAGAAATTGAAGATTGGAGAAATAGACCTCTAGACAAAATATATTCAATAATATACTTAGATTGTATTCACTACAAGGTAAGGCAAGACTGAAAAATAATTTCAAAGGCTTGCTATATTATTATTTGAATAAATTCTAATTGAGAAAAAGAGGTTTTAACTATGATTATTTGAGAAAATGTCAAGGTGAATTGTCTGAGACAAGAGAGGGATGCCCTGGGGTAAGTGAGCTAAATTTTGGCTTTGAGTTGTAAACTCATTAAAACAAAGATGAGTAGAAGATGTTATGATTGCAAGTATAGATTGATTAAAATGATTTCCAGAAGCTATTAGAGCAGTATTTCCTAAAGTAGAAATACAACTTTGTATTATTCATCAAATTAGAAATTCTACTAAATATATTTCATATAAAGATTTAAAAGAATTTTGTACTGATTTAAAAACAGTTTACAGAGCAATTGATGAAAAAACAGCACTTGAAAATTTGGATAAAATGGGTTAATGTAAAATAAGTGTGCTGAAAAGCACCTTTTTTTATCTTAAATTTCTTTCATAAATCCACAAAGAAATGAATGAAATAAGTCTATCAATTCTAAGTCATCTATGTCTTTGAATTTGAATAAAAATTAATCAATTTAATCATTCTAAATCATTAGTACTTCTTTTAATTTTTTCATTATTTAAATAACAAAACATATATGGAATAGCATTTTTTATATGACTTCTAGAAGCTCTTAATTTTCTATGAGT
>Ga0256834_1000839_pt1 | contig 21736 bp, 18 predicted proteins | sample 4281140metaG_FD_190536 | JGI IMG/M metagenome (GOLD analysis project Ga0256834, IMG submission 190536) | Hydrothermal vent microbial communities from East Pacific Rise, Pacific Ocean - 4281-140 | ecosystem: Environmental > Aquatic > Marine > Hydrothermal vents | place: Pacific Ocean: East...
ACCGACTATAATCTGGATGGCTACTACGGTTCGCTGTATGCACTTGAGACAGCGAAACAGGCTCTTTACAAACAGCAGGACAGTCTGGTCATCAATACCGTTTCCACGATTTATGATATCATCAATTATCAAAAACAGAGAGAACTGTTATCCAGCCAGATTGACGGCCTGAAACAACACATCTCCCTCACTGCAGTGAAAGAAAAAACAGGGCTGGCAACGGCCATGGATATGTACCGGGCCCGGCTTCGGCTGAAAGAAGTGCAGAACCAGTTGACCATCATTGAAAAGCAGTTTGATGCCCAGACGGATCGGCTGAAGAGTCTGCTTGGCACTTCAATAGAGGGAAACCTCACAGTCACCGCCCCCATAGATTATGAACCTGTGAAGGTCTCCCTTGATGAGGCTGTGTCCATTGCCCTTGAAAACCGCATCGAGATTGAGATGGCTGTACGTAAAAGTAATGAGGCAAAGAGAAAGATGGCAATTGCCAGACACAATATCCTGCCCATCATCGATCTGAACCTCGGCTACAAGAGGTATGAGGAGACGGATTCGGCTTTTCTTGATGAAGAGGACTGGATAGTCTCTCTCAATGGTTCAGCTGATCTTTTCAGATCCGAGGAGAGAACCGCCTATGAACAGGCCAGCATAAACTTTCAGCAGTCAACCATTGATATTGAAAGCAGCCGTGAAGATATCATCCGTGAGGTGCGGGCCCAGGTGAATCAGATGAAGAAAAAGGAACAGCTGATAGTTGACAGAGCAGAACAGCTGCGCCAGGCACAGGGAAAACTTGAGCTGGCCCGCTCCAAGTTCAACCATCAGCTGGCGGATAACTTTGATCTCCTTGAGGCGCAAACCCAGCGGCAGCAGGTGAAGACGGATCTTTTGATTGATACCATCGGATATATTATCGATACCTACAGGTTGCGATCAGTTCTGGGAACACTCATTGAACGATAGGTATGTTGTGAGCAAGAATATAACAAAAATATATATGCTGTGCGTCTTTCTTCTGCTCCTGTTCGCGCTTCTGCCAGGCTGTAACGCTTCGGGAGAAGGGGACCTGGAGCCGCTGCTGGTTGAGGCGAAAAGACGTGATTTCAGCATTGATCTTAATATCATAGGGGTGCTGGACGCTGAAAAGTCCCATATGATATCCTCGGGAATTGAGGGGGCAAACGGGAAGATAATCTATCTGATAAAAGATGGTGAACGGGTGGAAAAAGGAACCGTTCTCGTTCGTTTTGACAGGGCACTGTTTGAAAAAGAGGTGGCCGAACTTGAGTCTCAGGTTGAAAGCTATGGTGCAGCTGTGAATGCGGCGCAGCAGGTCGTGGCGTTTGAGAAAAATCAGGTGAAAAGGGAAATTGTCAGCGCCCGCTACGCCGAAAATATTGCCAGGCTGGAACTGCAGCGTCTTCAGCAGGGTGATGGACCCTTAAAGCTTTCCGTCCTGAAAGAGGAAAAGGAAAAGGTCGAACTGGAATTGAAACGGTATCAGTCGTTTCTTGTGGAGTTGGAGTCATTTCAGGAAAAGGGCTTTGAGAATCCCTCTGAAATAAGCTCCACCAGGGAAAAGGTGGCGGCCTATACGAGGGAACTGGCTTCCGTGAAGAAGCGATATGAGACCTATCAGAAGCATGTCCTGCCGGCCCTGCTTGAAAGCGGACGCGCCAAGGTACAGAATGCATCGATGCTGTTACAGCAGACCGAGCAGGGTGGGAAGTATAAAGTGGCCAAGGTGAAGGCATCCCTTCTACAGGTCAAAGGAGTTCTGCAGACCAAGAAGACTGCTCTGGCAAAGGCAAAGTTTAAACTGGCCCAGACTGAAATTAAAGCACCTTTCAGTGGTATTGTCATCCATTACAAGACATTCAGGAATGGTGAGAAACGAAAGCCGAGGGAAGGGGATTCGGTGTTTATGAATCAGCCCATTCTGTACCTTCCCGATGTGAGCAGGATGATAATCAAGACAAAGGCCCGGGAAGTTGATCTCCATAAGATCCGGCTTGGGCAGCAGGGGCGAATTGTGGTGGATGCCTATCCCGACTCAAAGCTTAGCGGAGAGTTGACGTTCATCGGCTCCCTTGCAACAGCAGATGATGCCAGGGAGAGCTTTGAAAAATATTTTCAGGTTATATTTAAGGTCAATGAAGAGGACAGACGTCTCCGGCCGGGGATGACATGCCGTATTTCTATTCAGGTGGATTATGTCAAAGATGCCGTTTCAATACCTGTTCAGGCCGTTTTTGAAGACGATCAGGGAAGTTTTTGTTATGTGAAGAAAAATTGGGGCGGTTTTGAAAAAAGAGCAGTGACAGTGGGGCGGCAGAATATAGAATTTGCTGAAATCACTGAAGGCCTTGAAGCAGGAGAGCAGGTAAGCATGACACGGCAGGAAATGTAGCAGATGCTGCTCGAAGTTGAAAAGGTATACAAGAGTTACCAGTTGGGCAGGAATACCATACCCGTTCTTCAGGGTGTTGATCTTGTTGTGAAGAAAGGTGAATTCGTTTCCATAATGGGGACTTCCGGGTCCGGAAAGTCAACACTGCTGCATATACTTGGAGGCCTGGACACACCTGACCGGGGTTCATACCGCTTGAATAAGAAAGATATGCTGAGCCTGTCTGATGACGAGCGGTCCTGGATTCGCGGCCACTGGCTGGGCTTTGTCTTTCAGACCTTTGATCTCCTTCCGGAGTTTGATTTAGTGGAGAATGTCAGCTTGCCTTTTCTCTATAACAGCAGTGATCCTGAAACCATGCGGAAGCAGGTAGAGAATGCCATAGAACGGGTGGGACTTGCACATCGCAGGAGACATCGGCCTTTTGAGTTGTCTGGAGGAGAGATGCAGCGGGTGGCCATTGCACGGGCACTTGCAGTCAACCCGAAACTGATTCTGGCCGATGAACCCACCGGGAATCTTGACAGCAGGAGCAGTCGGCATATTCTTGAGCTGTTTCAGGAACTGCACCGGTCCGGCACTGCCATAATACTGGTGAGCCACGATGAAAAGGTTGCCGCTGTCTCGGAACGAACGCTTCATATGATTGACGGATACCTCCAGTAAGATGATACGTCAGGGTCTGACTTTTGTTATCACTGCCTACCGTTCGCTTCTTATCCATAAGCTCCGCTCCCTTTTGAGTGTACTCGGTATTGTGTGCGGGGTGATGGCTGTCATGGTCATGATATCCACAGGTGAGGGTGCGAAAGAAGAGGTGCTGAGCCGGATAGAACGCCTGGGACTGAAAAATATCTATGTCAGTGCCAAGTTTCTCTCACAAGAACAGCAGAAACAGGTGCAGAGAAAAAAATCGTATGGTCTTTCGCTCTTTGATGTGGACTATCTTGCCTCCCTTTCCCCGATGATTACCCAGGTCGGTGCAGTACAGAAAGTGGCCCTGACACCGGTGGGAACCGGCATCGACATTACTCCAAATATCCTCAAATGCACTCCAAACTACAGCGAACTGCTCGGCCTTCCGCTGCGCTCCGGACGCTTTATCACTGTGCGGGATTCCCTTGAGAAACGCCAGGTTTGTGTTATCGGTGCAGTACTGTCAGGGCGGCTGGGCCGTGAGGGTCGTGTCGGTGGACTCATCAGAATAGATGATCTTCTCTACACAATTGTGGGGGTTCTGAAAAAAGACAGCCGGGAGCCCGCAAAAAGCGCAAAGGTGACAAATCAGAACTTTAATGATACGATTTTTTTACCCTTGAATATCCCACATAATTTGACTAAATTCGGTTCCTCGATAGCACAGTACTCGGAGCTGTCCTCCATTGTCCTGGAAGTGGATGGTCGGGAACATGTGGAATCTGCCGCCAGGCTTATTCACCGGGCGATGGAATATAATCACCAGGGGGTGCTGGATTATGACGTTATTGTGCCGTTGGAGCTGCTGGACCAGGCCCTTGCCGCACAAAAGACGTTCAATCTGGTTCTGTCTGTTATCGCAGCTGTGTCTCTTCTGGTCGGTGGTATCGGCATCATGAATATTATGCTGGCCACTGTCACAGAAAGAAGACGTGAAATAGGAATCAGAAGGGCTGTGGGAGCGACCCGCAGGGATATTGCATACCAGTTTCTTGCAGAATCTTTTCTGCTCACAATGTGTGGTGGCATACTGGGAGTTGCCAGTGGTTTTGCCTCTGTTTTTGTCATAGAAACCCTGGCTGGCTGGCCCATAGAGATAACGGTTCTGTCCATGACGGTTCCTTTCGTTCTGGCCTGTGTAACAGGGGTTTTCTTTGGGTATTATCCGGCAGTGCAGGCTGCTAAAATGGATCCGATCAAGGCACTGCGGACTGTCTAGTTGCATAACCGCTGCTACTGGTTTGGAGAAACATAAAGGTCATCTTGCAAAATTATTTTTTTCGTCTCAACTATTTGTGCTGTTTTTGCGGTGCATTGAGTTGAAACGAAAATGCTAATTTCTCAAGATACCATAGTGTATTTGAGAGAGCTAAAATGGAAAAGCTATGTGATCGTCTTTTAAAACAGGGGGTGCTTTCCCTTGTAATTGTCAGCCTGAGCGTTTGCAGTACATCGCTTATCTCTGTTGCCGGGCAGGTTGCTTCCCCGGACACTGAGGAGGAAGCAGGTGTTCTCCTTGATGACCAGAAGAAAGAGCCGGTGGCTGAGACTACTGAGACCAGTGCCACTGAGGCCGCTTCCCTGGAAGAGCCGCCATTTGAGGTGAGTGAACCCACGGTGACGGTCGATGACGGCGAAGGCATAGACGGCATGACCATGTTGTACGCCGGAGGGGCAATCGGGCTGGCAGCCATTGCAGTGGCCGCATTGGCCGGTGGCGGGTCGTCAGGATCCGGGTCCTCTTCACCATCGGCGCCGTCAACTCCTGTTGTCGGGCCGGATCTGAACGGGTCAAACTGGCTGGGATTTCTGGATATTAAAGATACTCGTTCAGCCGGGTATCAGAATATTTCCGCGACCATCATACAAAACGGTTCAGCCGTACAGATTAATACATCCTCAACTCTGGATTACGGACATCAGTTTAACGGCAGCATCGACAGCAGTGGGAATATGCTGATGTATGACTCTATTACCGGGGAAGACTGGACCACGCACTACAGTAAGGCAACGGCAAATAGTGTGGACCTGTATGACTATGTGAATAATCTCAAGGAACTGGACAGGATGTTGCTGAATCGCTGACTGTCGTCTTTGTGTTCCGGCGCCGGGTGACAGGCTGTGGCGGAAACCGCTGACGCGCCTGCCGGGTGGATGAAGAGTGGAACAAAGAAAGAAGGAACAGGCTGCTTTTTACAGGAAAATTGATATAATCAACACTCTCTGTTGTCTCTTGTCAGATTTTCGTCATAAATTCAGAGAATAGAAAAGAACTCAATGGATATACAGAAAAAAGTAGTCTTTGAACCCGGCTATCTTCTTGAAAAAATAGACGATGAAATAACTGTCTACCATCCGACGCTTGCCACTTCTCTTTATCTCAATGAGACCGGGGCGCTGATCTGGGAACTGTGTGATGGAGAACGATCCATTTCCGAGGTGATCGACATTCTTGTTGAAAACTATCCGGAGAACAGCCCGCAGATTGCTGATGATGTCAGAGCCCTCATCAGGCGTTTACTTGAAAAGAATATTGCTGTTTTACGTTAATACCAACTGCTTCGGCCATCAACATTTTGAAATCACCCTCCCATTACACGGTCACCTTCGCAGGACAGCATGTCACCATCGAATATGAGTCCGGGGAAGTTTATGAGTTCCTGTCCCTGCTGTTTTCCGACCTGCATGAGGAAGCGGCGATCGAATCGGAAACACTTCTGTGGATTTCGGCAGGTGAAGCCGAAGACGAATATGTACTGAGCGGTGTCGGCGGAAATCCGTTCGGTGGTTGTCTGGACGTACGGTTCGCCGCTGTTGTCTTTGATGCGGTGATCTACAATCTGCTCAATGACAACAGTCAGGGTATTGCCTTCCATGCCGGTGCTGTTGCCCATGAGGGGAAAGTTATTCTGCTGCCGGGAGAGAGCGGGTTTGGAAAGAGCAGCATGACCGCCTGCCTCCTTGCCGCCGGATGCTCCTATCTGACAGATGAGCTTTATTTTATACCCCTTGATGACTCTGCTCCACGACTTTCCTTCACCAGGCCGCTCTGTATTAAATCTGGTTCCGCTGAAGCTGTAAGGGAGTTGTTTTCAGAAGATCTGCTCGCTGCTGCACTGGGAGATCAGTATGGGTATATTATTCCCCATCGTCTTTTGAATCCGGAGTTCAAGAAGATCTCCGCCCCTCCTTCCCTGATATTGATTCCAAAATATACGGCGGATTCCCCCTTGAGTATTGAAAAGCTTTCCCCTGCCCAGATCTCCACCCTCCTTATGACCTGTGACGTGAACGGCAGGAACCTGGAGGATCATGGTTTCCGCCAGGTGGTACGGATGGCGCGGGCCACTCCAGCCTATCGGATTACCTATGGTTCATTTCACGGCGTTGCCGAGGCCATGAATACTCTGTATAAAGAATTAGGCTGGATATAGTCAACTGTGGAAAAGATCCTGGCTCTTTGTGCTCGCAACAGTGGTCATGAGCTGATGTATGAGCAGTTGAAAACTGCCCTTTCTCTTTATCCATCAGACGAACATTCCTGGACCCGGCTTATCCACAAGGCGGAACAGCATGGTGTCGCATCATTACTCTACAGGCACCTCCGCCATATCGACTTTCCTGTCCCCGTGTCCGGCAGGCGGATGTTGCAGAGCCTGTATCTCCGAAACAGACGATCGAATAAGTGCAGAAACAATGCCGTCCTTGAAATCGTTTCCGCCTGCGGCCGGGAAGGCATTGATGTGATGCTGGTGAAGGGCATTGCCCTGTGTAATTCTGTTTATGATGAAGTGGCGCTGCGGCCCATGCGTGATGTTGATCTGCTGATCAGAAAAGCGGATATATTCAGGGCCGAGGAAATTTTAATCGATCTGGGCTACAGCTCTGTGACAGACCATGCGGTGCCCGATGATTATTATCATCTAACCCCGTTGGAAAAAATCATAGACGGGCTTCCCGTCGGCATAGAACTCCATCATAATCTCCTGCCCTTTCACCCTCAATATCCCCTGTGGCCCTTTGAGAAATCCTTTCAGACATCCCGGCAGATAATGGTTGACGGGACACCGGTTCATACCCTTTCGCTTGAAGATACGCTCTACTATGCATATCTGCACGGCTTCCAGGCACCTTTAACCTATGAACCGTACAGGTTGATGCATGTGGCTGATATTGTCAGTCTCATTGAGAAATATTCAAAACAGCTGGACTGGCCTGGTATCCGGAAAGAGTCGGCAACTCTTTTGACAAGTATCGCCTGTTTTCACTTCCTGACTCCTCTGCCGTCTGCTGTCAGGAGGAAAGCAGATTTTGATTTCAGCAGGAAGCCATGGGGAGTTGGCCGTCCATTTACTGGCTGGCCATTACGAAAGATACGGGATACTGACTGGCGTAACATGTTTGATTTATTGGTGGAAACGCTTTTGCCGCCCCAGTGGTGGCTCCAGCTGTACTATGGCTGTCAGCAGGGTGCCGACTACTGGAAGGCACGTTGCCTGTATCATCCCAGGACGATCTGGCGCTGGATAAAGGTGTACTCTGCCGCCTGTTTTAAAAACAGAAAACCTCCTGCCACGGGTTGATCTGTTGACCGCAAAAGCAGCAGTGGTAACCTTTTTCGTTAAAAACTGTTCCGAAAAACCTTGAATATTTTGAATAAACATATGATACTATGTTACCGGAGAAGGATTGACCATATCCAATTACGAAAAAAACAAAAAACGAGGAATGTTGATGACAAAAAATCATGACCCCGGCCAAAACAGTTCTGAAGTGGTTTCAGTATCTGAGCAGTCTGTGAATAACGCTCCGGCGAATAACGACAGAAGAAAAATGCTCAAGAAACTGGCAGTTGGAACCATAGCCGTTGCAGGTTGCAGTGCACTCCCCAGCAAGTGGACAAGTCCGGTTGTTGAATTCGGTGCCCTTCCAGCCCATGCAGTGACAAGTGGAGAAGTCCAGGCTGAACCCACCACCACTGATTCTGGTACTGAGTATGGTGTTTACTGGGGCCGTTTCAATGGTAACAGGCCAACATGGTATTACAGCAAGACAATGGCAGAGTATCCTCAGCAGTTCACTGTTGTAATCGAAGGTTGCGCAACAGTTGAAGTAACCAGCAATGATGGTATCCGGTTTGAGAGTGGTGACACCATCATCAAACAGTCTGATGTTCCCGGCCGCGGCATGGCTGTGATCGGATCTGCTGCCTGTTACTCAAAAACAAGTTATATTAATTATTGATTTGTGATTGCTGAGGCGTTTTCTGCTGTTTAGCAATTAAAAGTAACGAGTAACACGGGTATAACGGCTTTTCTGGAAGAGCTGTTATACCCGTTTTTTTTTATCCTTTTTCAACCCTGGCCAGTGAGATGCGTTTTTTCTGAAACAGCTCCTGTCAGTTTTTCCCGCCACAACTCCTGCCATGCCCTGACGTTCCCATTTCCTGAATAAATGACTGTTTTCATACTTTTTGCTGCAGGCCTGCCGGATACTCCATGGAGACTGGCCTGTCAGGTATCTTTTTTTGGCGAAAACAGTGATTTGAAGCGGTGTTTATTGGTCTTTTATGCTAAAGTTTATGACAGCGGTCATCTTGTCTGCACGGTGACCGGAACGTTGATTTCAGGAAGGATGGTGCCAGTACCCCTTTTCAATGTCCTGTACAGCTTGACAAGGAAGCAGAAGCACACACAAGGAATATGTCTGAAGAAAAACATTTTGAACAACAGACACAGCGGCAGTTGAAGGATCGCAGTGGTGCCGCATGGCATCACTACGCCCGGCTTACCATCGGGGAACCGCGCCTTGGGGCAATGCTGCTTTATGAAATCATCACCGGTGTGTTCTGTAATTTTCCCGGAATGCCGGGATACTGGTTTCGTCAGAAACTCTATCCCTTTCTCTTTCGCTCCTTTGGAAAAAATGTGATAATCGGCCGTAATGTGACGCTCCGTGGTGCAATGAAAATCACCATCGGGAACAATGTTTCCATTGATGACAATGTGGTCATTGATGCACGTGGCGAAAAAGGGTCCATAAGCATTGCCAGTGGAACGCTTATTTCCAGAAATACTGTTTTGCGGGCCCGGAATGCTGAGATTGTGATTGATGAGGGGAGTGATATCGGAACAAACTGTATTCTGGCCACAGACAGCAGGCTTGTGCTGGGGAAAGATGTACTGGTTGCCGCATATTCCTATTTGTGTGCCGGTGGTAATCATGCCTATGATCGTACTGATATCCCAATTATTCAACAGGGGTTTGTTTCCAAAGGTGGTGTGGTGGTGGAGGACGACGTCTGGATTGGCTCTCATGCAATGATTATGGATGGAGCGCGTATCGGTCGGGGTGCCGTTATAGGGACTCATTCCCTTGTGAATGCTGACATACCTGAATGGTCCATTGCCTTTGGACAGCCTGCAACAGTTCGGGGCAGCCGACTGGTAAAGGTGGAAAAGAGTGATGCCTGATTGTTCAGCTGAGTATCAGAAAGGCCTGGATTATATGGCTCGTCGGGGGATGCAGGCGCTTTGTGACTCCCCGGTGACAGAAGATCAGCCGTTTCTCAGTGTCGCCTTTACAGCACCTGAGCTCTGTGCCCGCTGCGGAAGCTGCGTAGGTGTCTGTCCCAGTAATGCCATTGTTGTCGGTGAGAAATTTTATCCTGCATTGAATGCCGGAAACTGTGTGGCCTGCGGTTTGTGTGGAGACGTTTGTCCTGGTGGGGAGGTGCAGTACGCTGATCTGGCAGAACAGGTGTTCGGAGAGCCATTTACCGATCGTGGCTTTGACGGCTGGGTTGAGAACACCTATGTGGGGTTCAGCACTGAAGAAAGGATAAAAAAAGGTGGCGCAGGTGGCGGGGTGGTCACCGGACTGCTATATCATCTGCTCAGGACAGGCCAGGTTGACGGCTGTCTTGTTACCCGCATGAACCATACAACGCCATGGCTTGGTGAGCCCTTTATAGCCACCAGTTTTGAAGAACTCCGTGAGAGTCAGGGCTCCAGGTATTCCATCATTCCGGTGAATTCTCTCTGGTCACAACTGCGGGAACGGCCCGGCAGGTTTGCCGCCGCAATACTCCCCTGTCAGGTTCATGCGTTTCGCAAGTTGCAAAAATATGATCCGGAGCTGGCGGCAAAAATAACCACCGTCATCGGTCTCTTTTGCGGCGGATCTCTGGAGCCGGATCTCAGTTCCGAGATGCTGCTGGTTCGTGGTATTAAACGATCTGATATTACGAATTTCAAGTTCCGTGGTGGAGACTGGCCGGGGCAGATGCAGGCCGTATTGAGGGATGGCCGTGTCAGGCCGCTGCACTATTCAAACTACAAGGATGGTGCGTACAACTATTTTACCTCACTCTACATGCCTGAACGCTGCCAGACCTGCCTTGACGGCTCCAGCGAATTTGCGGATATCTCGGTCAGTGATGCGTGGACACGTGATGAAAACGGAGAATATAAGTTCAAGGAACACTCCCGGATTCTGGTGAGAACCCAGGTCGGGGATGAACTGATTGAGAGTGCAACGGCAGCCGGAGATCTGGTTATCCACGACGTAACAACTGATCCCAGCTACAAGACTCATAAGATGCAGACCCGTCGCAAAGGGTCGCTGGTACCCATACGGGTGGATCGTTGGCGACGTGCCGGAAGGAAAGTGCCGGTGTATGACAGGGCTATACCCGATGATGTGACCGTGAAGGAGCGGATCACCGAACGGCTCTCTTCCGCCATGTTGCGTGCTGGAAAGTTCAAACCTTTCCGTATTGTTTTTATGGGGTTTCTGACATCCATGCTGGCTGTTCCGTTAATCAAAGTACGTCTTTATCTGAAGAAGCGCAAGTATCAGAGGCGAAGTGCGGCAAAGCGTGGAGCACAATAGAATTTGTATTAAATACAGTATTTTGGGGAAAAGAGTGTGAGTGCTCTGTGAGAAGTAGGGAATGAAGTATCGATCAGATATAGATGGCATGCGCTGCCTTGCCGTCGTCAGTGTTATCCTGTTTCATATCAACAAAAATATCGTACCGGGCGGATTTTCCGGTGTTGATGTTTTTTTTGTCATCTCAGGATTTCTCATTACCCGTATCATAGTGGATGGGATTCATGCCGGAAATTTTTCCATGGCACGGTTCTATGCCCGCAGGGTCCGTCGTATTTTTCCGGCCCTGTTTACCACCCTGTTGTTCTGTATGGTGATGGCTGTCCTCGCCTTTGAGCCGAAGGCGTACGCCACTTTTTTTGAAGAACTCCCCTATGCCGTGTTTCAGGCGGCGAATTTTCTTTTTGTACAACAGGTCGGTTATTTTGAGGCCGCCAGTGAGACTTCTCCTCTCCTTCATACCTGGTCACTCGGGGTGGAAGAGCAGTTTTATCTGATATGGCCGCTCTTTCTGATGCTGGTATTCCGGTTCTGGAAAGATAAGGCCGGCCATATTCTCACAGGACTCATCTTTGTATCGCTTCTTTACAGTCAGTTCCTCTGCGTCAGCTCTCCCAAGGTTGCCTTTTATATGCTGCATTCAAGGGCCTGGGAACTTGCCTTCGGCGGTGTTCTGGCTGTTACAGATTTTCCAGTGCTGAAATCCCGAACTCTTATCAACCTCCTTGCTGCAGCCGGCCTTGCACTGGTTATGGCAGGTTTTGCTTTTCTTGAAAGTAAAACACAGTTTCCAGGGATCCATGCAGTTCTGCCGGTTCTTGGTACAGTTCTGATGCTCTACAGCGGCCGCTCGGAAGAGAGCTTTCTGTTTCGGGTTTTGTCATGGAAACCCTTTGTGGCCATTGGAATAATCTCCTATTCGCTCTATCTGTGGCATTGGCCTGTCATCGTTTTTGTGAAGACCCTGACAGGAACTGAACTCAGTTTTGCACTCGGAGCCGGAATCTTCTGCACAAGCCTGTTCATGGCTGCTTTTTCATATTATGTGGTTGAAAGACCCCTCAGATATGGAGCGTTGCCCCGGTGGCCGCTCCATATCCGGGCGGCAGTGCGCTCCATCAGCGGACCGGGATTCAGGTTTTGTGTGAATCTGACTCTCTTTATCGGACTACCGCTGCTGCTGACCTTTCTGTTTATAGGTACGACTCTCATAGATGAAAACCCTGCTGTTACGGTTATGAAGATGGATGTGGAGCTGCTGGAGAGTGTCAACGATCCTGCACGGGAGCACATTGCTGTCTACTGGCAGAAGAAAGGCGGAAATTATGAGGATGAGAATTCCTATTCTCTTGCCTATGACAATGCACATAAAGTTTCCAGAAACAGGTACCATTTTGAATTCAAGCTCCCTGACTTCAATACCCTGAAGAGTGTCCGGGTCGATCCCCTGACAGGGCCGGGGAGTATCAGGATTAATGATCTTGTGGTGGCAGGGGGCCTTTTCAAAGTCGGGCAGACGATTGATCTCCGTCACCTGGCAGACAGGACAGGTGCTGTCTCCGCTGATGTGGAGAGAATGGTCTATGAGGGCAATGGTCTGCTGGTGAGCAGCAGGGGAGATGATCCTTTTTTCATACTCTTCCATCCGCCCCCTGGCAACAGGTTTGATTTCCCTGTTATTTTCGGAATATTTCTTCTTCTGGGAGTACTTTTCCATGCCTATACCTCTTTTCTTGACGAGAGCCGAGAAAACAGGGCAGTGCTGGCGCTGGCGGGAGCAATCATTCTAGTGACCCTGCTTGTAACGCTGCGACTCCACTATTCCAGTTATTCCCAGTGGCGCTTTGATGCAGACAAAAATACAGAGTTTCTTCACTCTGCAACCGCCATGACTGAAATGGCACAGTTTTCTGAATCAGTACACAGGGATGTGGTCCTGCTTGGAGATTCCCATGCCGGGTATTATGCGCTTCCTGTCCAGAAGTGGAGTGAAGAGAATGGCTATAGTTTTGGAGTGTTTGCCCAGCCTGCCTGTCCACCCCTGTTGTATAACGGCATTGCCGGGGAGGATTTGAATGCCTTGAACAGCATGTATAAGACCTGCACCAAACGTAATAACCGAAATATCGCAGAAATTATTAAGGATCCTGAGGTGAAAATCGTTTTCATCTCCATACGGCAGTCATTTTATTTTTCCAACCCGGCAATGTTTCTTAATAAAAGAGGGCTGAAAGTACTCAACCGCTCGACAACAGCTGAAGATCTTTTGAAAGAATCTTTTGCAGCCACAATCCGCGCACTGGTGGATGCCGGGAAAAAAGTTGTTATTTTAGGGCAGACTCCCGTGTTGCGTGAATCTCCCCAGCAATGTCTGAGTCGCAACGTGACATTGCTTTCCCTGCCCTATAAGGAAACAGCATCCTGTGATCTGGACAGGGATTTCAGTGATAATAGACTTGTTGTGGGAAAAGAGTTTTTTCAGCAGCTTGCCAGAAAATATGATGCTGTCCATTACTTCTCTCTGAGCCCTCATATTCAGAGCATATTTGGTGAGGATGAAACCATACTGTATTATGATGACAATCATCTGAGCCATAACGGCTCATTGTACATCACACCTCTCCTCAAGGAGGATCTTCAGGATTTTGCCGGGTCTCTCTGAGCCTTCATGGCTTGTGATTCCTCCGATTCAGGAGGAATCGATTTTTCGCTTTCACCACAGTCCGAAACTGTTGCGGGTAAAGAATTATCCGATATGTGTCGATAATCACTACAATGGAAGTCCGATTTACGGAACAATGATTATTCACAGGGAGCAGAGAGGAGGTATCATGAGTATTACCCCGCTAGCAGGTTCAACGGCCTCAGAAATTCAAATACCCGGTCCCGGGCAGACCTTTCTTGAGAATATACAGGAAACTGAGGATCCTGCAGTTGTAACAGATTCGTCAGCAGAGGAAAACAGTCAGGCAACGCAAACATCTTTTTCAGATATCCTCAGCGATTTCCTGCCCCAGGATACAGGTCAGGAGATTAACGAAGAGCAGTTGTTTTCGACCATCATTGCCGAACGCCTTGAAGGGATGAAGGGCAGTGATGCTGTTGAGAGTTATCAGGATTCCTTTGAAAAGCATATGTCTGAGATGACATATTCCAATGGCTATGTCCCTGTGGAAGATGCCGCAAGGGCCGCCCTTGGTGATCTTGTTGATCAGGGGGTACTGACAATGGATGAGGCGGAATCAATTCATGCCCAGTCATTTCAGGCAGCCCAGCTTGATGATAATCCCAACGCTCTGTACGATTCTCTGGGTTCCACCATTGCCGTGTCCATGGTGGAGATGGCTCTTGAATCGTCTGGCGAAATGCTTGCCGCCTTTGATTCCGGCGAAAAAGATGCCGGGAAAATGTCTCTGAGTTATCAGCAGGACTCAGGGATTGCTCCTGCCACGTCTGCGGCAGGTGAGTCAGGTCAGGTGACAAATACCACCATTGGAGGCGGTTTTCTCTACAAACCGGTCTCTGAGAGTGATGGAAACCTGGTGGTGCTTCTGCCTTCCTCCATGTCCGGAAGTGTCTCAGAGGTATCGATACTGGACAGTAATGGAGAAATCCTTGATCAGGGCCGCGGGCTTGGTGATTATGACGATGGCAGGCCTCTTTTCCGCTTCTCTTCACCGGGGAGTGACTATCCGGAGAATATAACCGTTGCCGCCCTTATGACAAACGGAGAGGAGTATACCTACAGTATTCCATATCCGGGGCAGCGCTATGAGTAAAAGATGACTGCCTGAATCCGTGTGTGCGCCGGGGACTGCAGAATTCCGTTCGTGGAGGCTCAGCTCCGGCCATCCTGGCTCAGGATGTCACAATAATACACCCGAGACAAACTTGTCACAGCAGTGTCTCAGGCGATGTCTGGTGCTGATCTGCTGAAACAAGGAGAGATGCTTCCGGATTTTTGTCACGGACTCATGTTTCCCCTCCCCGCAAGTGAGCCGGTCCACAGTTCCCGCTGGAATGGCTTTCCCTTAAAATTTTCATCACTTTCCCGTCAGCTCGGTTTTCCGTTATGAATATGAAGAAATTATCGCCACCTGGTTTTGTTTTTCTTCAATTGTGTATATAGTAGGCCACCGAATCATTATAAATGATGTCTGAGCTGAGTCATCTGATTACTGACAAAACAGGAGAGTGGTTTTGGATCTTTCGATAGTTGTCCCCATATATAACGAAGAGGAGAATATTCCCCTTCTTTACGCCGAGATACAAGAGGTGTTAGACAATACCAGTTACAGTTATGAGCTGATATGTGTTGATGATGGCTCCAGTGACCGTTCTGTTGCCGTGCTTGAAGAACTGAGCTCCAAAGATGACCGTGTTGTGGTTATTGAACTGAGACGTAACTTTGGCCAGACCGCGGCAATGTCTGCGGGGTTTGATCATGCCAGGGGAGAAATCATTGTGACAATGGACGGTGATTTACAGAATGATCCTCATGATATACCAAATATGGTGGAAAAACTGAACGCCGGCTATGACGTGGTTACCGGCTGGCGCTTTGATCGGAAAGACCCCTTTATTTCCCGGAAACTGCCATCCATGATGGCCAATAAACTGATTTCCTGGATCACCGGTGTGGGGCTGCATGATTACGGCTGTACCCTGAAGGCCTTTCGCAAAGAGGTGACGGAAAATATACGCCTTTATGGTGAAATGCATCGCTTTATTCCAGCCATTGCCTCCGGGATGGGGATCTCCTTTACTGAAGTGAAGGTGAACCATCGGGCGCGTCGTTTTGGAACGTCCAAGTATGGGATCTCCCGTACCATTCGGGTGGTTCTGGATCTGCTGACAGTGAAATTTCTGTTGAGTTATGCCACACGGCCGCTGCATGTCTTCGGGACTGTGGGGGTGATATCAGGTGGACTGGGTGTGCTCATGGCGTTTGTCATGACTCTGCAGCGCTTTTTTGCAGGAGTCGGGCTTGCCGACAGACCATTGCTGCTCCTTGCGGTACTGCTGATTTTTATGGGAATACAATTTGTTACCATGGGCCTTCTTGCAGAACTGGTGGTGCGGACCTATCATGAGTCTCAGCATAAGCCGATCTATTATGTACGGCGTATCATTGGCCGAAACAGTGCGGAAGATGAATGATGTCTGCAGGAATTTCTGCACTCTCTGCAGATCTATTTAAGGAAGCGAAAACGATTTGAGCTCCATGCAGCTGGATATTGTCATTCCCAATTTTAACGGGAAAGTCTTTCTCAAAGACTGCCTTGCCTCCTTGCAGCGCCAGAGCTTTCAGGATTTTCGGGTCATTATTGTTGATAACGGCTCAACGGATGGCTCGCTGGAATTGCTGCGCCAGGATTTCCCTGACGTTGAGCTTATAGCCTGGGAAGACAACCGTGGTTTCAGTGTGGCTGTCAATGCCGGTATTGAACGGAGTAGCGCTCCCCTGGTTTTTCTGCTCAACAATGATACGGAACTGGACCTTCAGTGTCTGGCAGAGCTTGTGAGGGTGGCTGAAGAGAAACCGGAATATGATTTCTTTGCAGCCAAGATGCTCAATTACCATGATCATTCCCGACTCGATGGAGCTGGAGAGGCGTTTCTGCGTGGTGGCGTGGGTTACAGACTGGGCACCATGGAACATGACGCCCCCTGTTACTCCACTCCACGGCAGGTGTTTGGTGCCTGTGCCGGGGCAGCGTTGTATCGCAGGGAGTTTTTTGTTGATCTGGGCTCTTTTGACGAGGACTTTTTTGCCTATCTTGAAGATGTTGATTTAAATCTGCGCGCCAACAGTCGCGGCAGAAAGTGCTGGTATGTGCCTGAGGCCAGGGTGTATCATATCGGCAGTGCCACCACGGGATCGAAGATCAACCCGTTTACGGTACGTCTGTCCACCAGAAATAACTTCTGTATACTGATCAAAAACTATCCGCTTGTCCTTCTTTTCCGGTTCGCTCCGGCGATCTGTGTATACCAGTTTTTCTGGCTCTGTTTTGTGCTTAAAAAAAAGCAGTTTCCGGCGTACTGCAGGGGGATTGCTGGATTTCTGAAAATCATGCCCCGGATGCTTGCAAAACGCAAAGAGACCCTTGGCCTTGCAACTGTTGATGCAGGCGTCCTTGGCCATATCATGCGAAATGCCGAGGATGAGGTTCTTCAGTCCATTATGCGAAGGCGAAATGCTGCGAGGAGAAGTAACCGCCTCTTTTCTCTTTACAGACGTCTATTCCTTTAACCTGACCTGATATATGTTGCCAAAAGTGGCTGCCATAATCGTGTCTCACGATTCCGGATCAACACTTGAGCATTGTGTGCAGTGCCTTGAATCTCAGGAATACCCGTTGGAGCGAATCATTGTGGTGGACAGCGGTTCTTCTGACAGAGGGTACCTGCAGGTCTTCGACAATCGCCCGCGGATTCAACTTGTTTTTGCAGAAAATATCGGTTTTTCACGGGCGAATAATTGTGGAATTGACTCTCTTGCAGAGAGTGTTGATTTTGTGCTCTTTGTCAATCCCGATCTCTTTCTGCCCCCTGATTTTGTGCAGCGTGCACTCCCTTACTGTGAAAATGATTCAGCGATTGGAGTACTTGGGCCAAAATTACTGGCCTATGACTGTGAATCCGGTGGGCCCGATGGTCGAATAGATTCAACCGGCATTGCCAGGAAATGGTATGGACGCTGGTATGATCGCGGACAGGGCGAGATTGATACAAATCAGTATGATACCATGGAGGAGATGCCTGCCCTGTGCGGCGCCCTGCTGTTCTGCAGGATGTCTGCTTTGAGAACTCCCGGGCGGCCTGTTTTTGATCCGGATTTTTTCCTCTATAAGGAAGACATTGAACTCTGTCTTCGGCTGGGGAAACAGGGCTGGAAGATTGTATATCAGCCGGATCTTGTGGCGTACCACTGCAGGGGATGGCAGGGTGAACGTGCTGCAATGTCTTTTGAGCTTCGTAAAATTGCAGCAGGCAGTGAGGTTCTTTTGTATAAAAAGCATCCTTCTCCATATATCCTCTGGGCGCTTGTTAAATATCTTCTGGTTGTTTTTTTTCGGGTGTGAGAGGGGATATGACAAATGTGAAGCAGATGCTGATATCTGTTATTATACCAACTTTGAATGGTGCTGAGCCCTTTGCTGAGCTGTTGCAGCAGCTTGTGCAGCAGACTGTCACAGCTGATGAAATCCTGGTGCTTGATTCCGCGTCCGATGATAACACCTGCAATGTGGCAGAAGCGTATGGTGCACGGGTTATTCCAGTGGACAGGGCTGATTTTGACCATGGTGCCACAAGAAGTATGGCAGCGAAAAAGGCACGGGGAGAGCTGCTGCTGTTTTTTACCCAGGATGCGGTGCCGGCCGGCAGTGATCTTATCGAAAAACTGATAACACCGCTTCTGCAGGATGATAGTGTTGCAGTCAGTTATGGCAGACAGTTGCCGCTGCCCGATGCATCCCTCTCCGCTGCTGCCCTCAGGAGCTTTAACTATCCTGAACATTCAGCTGTAAAAGAGTTTGCAGACAGAGAACAACTGGGTTTGAAAACCGCCTTTGTCTCCAATTCCTGTGCTGCATATAGAAAGACATATCTGGAAGAGGTGGCATTCTTTCCGGAGAAGCTTATATTTGGAGAAGATACCTGTACCGCCGGAAGATTGCTTCAGAAGGGCTATAAAGTGGCCTATGTGGCAGGGGCAGAGGTCTATCATTCCCATAACTATGGGCTTGGTGAGGACTTTCGGCGATCTTTTGATATTGGAGTACTCCATGCCATTGAGCACTGGCTCCCTGACACCTTCGGGCGTGCCGAAGGCGAGGGGCTCCGGTATATACAGTATGAGCTGGCAATTATTCTGCAGCAGAAAAAGATTCATCTTCTCCCCCTCTTTTTTTGCAGAAACCTCACAAAATTCATTGGCTATAAGCTTGGGAGCAAGTATGATATCCTGCCCCGGTGCTTGCTGCCGCGCCTCAGTATGAATTCCAGCTGGTGGCATCGGGAATCAAAAGACTAACATATCAGATAGCTACAGGTTGTTTTACCGTTTATGAATATGCTTTCCACAAATCTCAGAGAACAGAGCTCTGTTATGGCCAGACTGCTGCATGTCATCGACTGCATCGTTGTTGTCGGTTATATGTGGTTGCTGCTCCTCTGGTATCGGGTTCCATGGACTCCGTATTATACCAGATTCGCCATTATCACCGCTGTTCTCTGTCTCATTACATTTCAATCTTTCCAGCTGTATCGCTCATGGCGAGGCTGGAAGTTTTTTCAGGAATTTCTTGTTATTCTCCGTGCGTGGGGCACTGTTGTCGGGATGCTGCTCTTCTATTTCTTTATCTTTAAGATTTCCCATGCCTATTCCCGCGTTGTCTTCCTGATCTGGTCCATTTCAACACCTGTGCTGCTCTTTGTAATGCATGTTGCAGCCCGGAAGATTCTCCGTCATTTCAGGTCACAGGGGAAAAATGTCCGGTATGCCGTGGTGGCCGGTGCCGGTGAGCTTGGCGTCTCCCTGGCCAAAGAGCTTGAGACCATTCCCTGGGCAGGAATTGATGTGATAGGGTTTTTTGATGATAAAGTTGAGGAAAGCGATCAGCTCAAAGAGATGGGTAAAACCATCCTTGGTGATATCAAGACCCTTCCGGGATATCTTGAAAGCAATGATATCGACTATGTTTATATCGCCCTTCCCATGCGGGCAGAAAAGAAGATCTTTACAATCCTTCGTGAATGTCGCTCTCTTGGTGCCCGCATCTATCTCGTACCTGACCTCTATGTCTATGGTCTGCATCATGCAGAGATGCAGTCACTTGGAAATCTTCTGGTCTTAAACTTCAATCCCAACACAGAGTGGAAGAGAAGCTTTGATGTGATTTTTTCCACCATGGTACTCACCTGTATTTTCCCTCTCATGCTGCTCATTGCCTTGATGGTAAAACTGCAGGATGGTGGACCAGTTTTTTATCGGCATCGTCGTATTACCTCGGCCGGCAAGGAGTTCGAATGTCTGAAGTTCCGGTCCATGGTGGTTGATGCTGAAGAGCGCCTGGAAAAAATGCTTGAAGAGGACCCGGCACTTCGTGAAGAGTGGGACAGCAGCTTCAAGCTGAAAAAGGATCCGCGGATTACGCGACTTGGTAAATTTCTACGAAAAACCAGTCTTGACGAGCTTCCTCAGTTTATCAACGTTTTGAAAGGTGAGATGAGTGTGGTCGGTGCCAGACCCATAGTCGGCAAGGAACTCACTGATTTCTATAAAGAGAGTGCCGGACGCTACTGTTCCATGAAACCCGGAATCACCGGGCCATGGCAGGTGGAACGGCGCTCAGACAGCAGCAGCTATGATGAACGGGTGGGAATGGATGACTGGTATATCCTTAACTATTCTCTGTGGACAGATATCAAGATTATCTTTAAGACCATCAAACGGGTTTTTGATGGTCGTGGTGCTGTGTAAATTACTGATTGATTCCTTTGAGTAAAATGGCTGGAGCATCATCTGCTGCCTGATCAAGGCTGCCAATGGGGATCTCCTGACGTTCCGCCTTCCTGATGGTGTCTGAATCGGGAAAAAAAGCAATGGGAGTCTCTCCCAGGCCATCTTCCAGAAAGCTTTTGTCATCATCATCCCTCACCAGATTTCCCACAAAACTGATGCGTGGAATTTTGACGTCCTCTGCCAGTTTTTTTACCTTCTGTGCCGTGCGGATGGATGATTTTGACGGAATAACAACGATCAGCAACTGGTCAATTCCTGCTATTGTCCCCCGGCCAAGGTGCTCCACCCCGGCTTCCATGTCGAGCAGTACCACCTGATCTTTAGAGAGCAGGAGTTTGGTGAGCATGCGTCGCAATACATTGTTCTCCGGGCATGCACAACCCTTGTCTCCAGTCTGGATGGCACCGAGTACCATGAGTTTCATTCCGTTATGCTCCACCATAAAGTCAACAAGGAGATCATTGACCTCCGGGTTCATATTGTACATGGGAGAGCCTTCGGTTTTCCCGGATCGTTCAACCAGCAACCTGGTCATTTCTGCTATGGGACGGATTTTTTCAGGATTTTCCACCCCAAGGGTTTCCGCCATATGAGGGCTGGGATCGGCGTCAATGACCAGCACATCTTTCCCGGATTTCTTGAATTCTTCGGCCAGCAGGGCCATTATTGTGGTCTTGCCAACCCCGCCTTTTCCACTGATTGCAATCTTCATATATGCTTTTCCTCTGAAGCTACCCGCTTTTTCTTGCAAGCTGATTTAGAATGGTTATATCATAACAGGATATGTAGCGTATTTGTGTTATTGCGTAAACTAAAAGAGGAGTTTTACTATGGAACATGTGAGTAATCAGGTAACGCTGAGTCAGGCAAAACAGGAGGCATCTACGGTCTTTCTTGCGAAAGTCTTTAACTGGATGGCGATTGGCCTTGGTATCACCGGAGTTGTCGCCTGGTTTATGGCATCAAGCGGTCTTGCAGCACAACTGGTTGCCGGGCCCTTATTTATGATCATACTCTTTGCTGAACTGGGGCTTGTTTTTTATCTCTCTGCAAGAATTAATAAGATTCAGGCAGGAACGGCGACGGGGCTTTTTATTGGCTATGCAGGGTTAAACGGCTTGACCCTGTCCATGATCTTTCTGGCCTACACCAACTCTTCCATTGCCGCGACTTTTTTCATCACTGCCGGGATGTTTGGTGCC
>Ga0256834_1000840_pt1 | contig 21709 bp, 32 predicted proteins | sample 4281140metaG_FD_190536 | JGI IMG/M metagenome (GOLD analysis project Ga0256834, IMG submission 190536) | Hydrothermal vent microbial communities from East Pacific Rise, Pacific Ocean - 4281-140 | ecosystem: Environmental > Aquatic > Marine > Hydrothermal vents | place: Pacific Ocean: East...
GAGGCGAATTCTACAGTGTTCTCGCTGACTGTCAACCGCTTTATTAACTCTAAAGCTTCTTTATAAAAACAGCCAAATCCCAACACTTCTCTCAACTCAACTCCTTGTTAAGAGCGGCGTATTCTACACGCCACACAAACACTGTCAAGCTAATTTACAACAAAAAAAACCAGCTTAATAAGCTGGCTTGAATATGGTGGGCCGTCTGCGACTCGAACGCAGGACCAATGGATTAAAAGTCCACTGCTCTACCAACTGAGCTAACGGCCCATAAACTTTTGATTCGAAAGATTTACTAAAAAATAGATCTAAATATGGTGGGCCGTCTGCGACTCGAACGCAGGACCAATGGATTAAAAGTCCACTGCTCTACCAACTGAGCTAACGGCCCATATAATGGGTGGGTATAGTACGCTATCTTACTAAAAATTCAACACTTATTATCCAGGCATGCGCATATCATGCGCACGCCCGAAAATAGCTACTACAACTAGCTATCATCAACCTCTGAATCACTCTCATCATGATCACTAACAGGGCGATCTACCATCTCAAGATAAGCCATCGGTGCAGTATCACCTGCGCGAAAACCACACTTCATGATCCGCAGATAGCCACCTGGACGGCCCACATAGCGAGGACCCAATACATCAAATAACTTACGGACCAATTCTTTGTCACGCAAGACAGAAAATGCACGACGTCGATTAGCAACGCTGTCATTTTTAGCCATGGTCAAAAGAGGCTCAATAACGCGACGAACCTCTTTAGCTTTTGGCACAGTTGTTTTTATCAACTCATGGTGCAGCAATGAAGCCGACATGTTGCGCAACATGGCTTTACGATGACTGCTGTTTCGGCTTAACTGCCGCCCAATATTACGGTGACGCATAGTGAAATCCTTAAATACAGCTTAATATGTTAAACCTAAGCGGATGCTTTGCCTTCAACTCCGGCTGGAGGCCAGCTATCTAGAGTAAGGCCAAGCGACAACCCTCGTTGAGCAAGTACAGTCTTGATCTCAGTAAGGGACTTTTTACCTAGGTTAGGTGTTTTGAGCAACTCGACCTCAGTACGCTGAACCAAGTCACCGATGTAATAAATTTGCTCTGCCTTCAAGCAGTTTGCAGACCGGACTGTCAGCTCAAGATCATCAACCGGACGAAGTAGAACTGGATCAATCTCTGGCTCCTTTTCTTCCGGCTTTGCTGCCTCAATAGCTTTCAGGTCAACAAAAGAGGTCAGCTGGTCTTGGAGAATTGTCGCCGCCTTGCGAATCGCATCTTCTGGGTCAATCGTGCCATTTGTCTCAAGTTCAAGAACCAACTTATCAAGGTTAGTACGCTGCTCAACCCGGGCCGCCTCAACATTATAAGAGACCCTACTCACTGGACTAAAAGAGGCGTCTAAAAGAAGATGCCCAATTGCGCGCTCAGCCTCATCACCAGATTGACGCTGGGTTGATGGCTGATAACCACGACCTGACTCTACTTTCAAGCGCATCTCGAGCGATCCTTTTTTAGACAATGTCGCAATGACATGCTCGGGATTAACCACTTCAATATTGTGTGGCAACTTAAGGTCAGCCGCAGTGACAGCACCCTCACCTTTCTTCGAAAGGGTGATTTCAGCGGTTTCGCCTTCGTGCATTATAACTGCTAGCCCTTTCAGGTTAAGAAGAATTTCAATAACATCCTCTTGAACACCCTCAAGCGCACTGTACTCGTGAAGCACACCATCAATCTCGGCTTCAACTACTGCAGCACCAGGCATTGATGAAAGCAATATGCGACGAAGCGCATTCCCTAAAGTATGACCAAACCCACGCTCTAGCGGCTCCAGCGTAACTCGTGCCAAATTATGGCTAACCTGTTGAACATTAACCAAACGCGGTTTCAACAAATCTGTTATTACCTGCATAATTTTCCTCGCAACATTGTTACCACCAAAGTATCAAACAGACTACTTACTTAGAGTAGAGTTCGACCACTAGGTTTTCATTGATATCTGAGGGCAGCTCAGAACGATCAGGGGCAGACTTAAACACACCCTCCATCTTCTTCGCGTCAACATCAACCCACTCAGCAAAACCACGTTGTTGCGCAGACTCAAGGGCTCCTTGAACTCGCAACTGCGCCTTTGCACCTTCGCGCACAGCCACAACATCACTCGGCGATACCGAGTAAGAAGGAATATTCACACGCACACCATTAACACTCACACCATTGTGACGAACCAACTGGCGAGCCTCTGTACGAGAAGCTGCAAAGCCCATACGATAAACAACATTATCAAGACGACACTCTAGTAGACGCAACAAGTTTTCACCTGTAGCCCCTTTAATGCGATCAGCCTCCTTATAATAAAGACGAAACTGACCTTCAAGAATACCGTAAATACGACGCAGTTTTTGCTTCGCGCGCAACTGAACACCATAGTTGGAAAGGCGTGCACCTTTTTGTCCATGCTGTCCTGGTGCATATGCACGATTTTCAATAGGACATTTTGCGGTGTAGCATTTTTCGCCCTTCAAAAAGAGCTTTTCGCCTTCTCGGCGACACTGACGACATTTGGGACCAATATACCTAGCCAAAACCTGTCTCCTATTAAACTCGACGCTTCTTAGGTGGACGACATCCGTTATGCGGAATAGGCGTCACATCTGAGATTGTACCAATCTTAAAACCAAGTGAGTTCAATGAACGCACAGCTGATTCACGGCCAGGGCCTGGGCCCTTTACATTTACATCAAGGTTTTTCACACCCATATCAAGCGCAACCTGTCCGGCACGCTCTGCTGCAACCTGTGCAGCGAAAGGGGTACTTTTACGTGAACCTCGGAACCCACTACCACCAGAAGTTGCCCAGCAAAGTGTATTACCTTGTCGATCGCTTATAGTAATAATCGTGTTGTTAAACGTGGCATGCACATGTGCAATACCATCAACAACATTACGTTTTACACGCTTACGCGCACGCGTTGGAGTCTTAGCCATTCTCTACAATCCCAAAATTATCTTTTAATCGGGCGACGAGGCCCTTTACGTGTGCGCGCATTGGTGCGCGTACGCTGCCCACGAAGCGGAAGACCGCGACGATGGCGAATACCACGATAGCAACCCATATCCATCAGTCGCTTTATATTCATGGAAACTTCACGACGAAGATCGCCTTCAAGGCTGAACTTTGCAGTTTCAGCACGCAAAGACTCGAGCTCAGGCTCAGCCAGATCACGAATCTTCGCATCAGTTGCAACACCCGCACCCGCACAGATTTGACGTGCACGTGTGCTACCTACACCGTAGATTGCCGTTAAGGCAATCACAGCATGCTTATTATCTGGAATGTTTACGCCAGCAATACGCGCCATTCTAAAATTCTCCTAATTAACACTGCGGCTGGAAAGCGCGCAATCATACTCAATACTTAAATAACTTGCAAGCGCTATTAACCCTGGCGCTGCTTATGGCGTGGCTCTTTACAGATAACACGTACCACACCCTTGCGACGCACGATCTTACAATTGCGACATAACTTTTTAACAGAAGCACGTACTTTCATATCAATACACTCCAACAAAACTCATTATTACTTTAACGGGGCGTACCCGCACGCCCATAACCCTTAAGGTTGGCCTTTTTCATCATGCCTTCATACTGCATAGACATTAGATGAGCCTGCACTTGGGCCATAAAGTCCATGATTACAATTACTATGATCAGCAGTGACGTACCACCAAAATAGAAAGGCACGTTCCAATAAAGGATAAGAAACTCAGGCAACAAGCAAACCAATGTAATGTAACCCGCCCCCACGAAGGTGAGGCGTGACATAATTTTATCGATATACCTGGCGGTATTTTCACCCGGCCTAACACCTGGAATGAATGCGCCTGATCGTTTTAAATTATCTGCCGTTTCACGTGGATTGAATACCAACGCAGTGTAGAAGAAACAGAAAAAGATAATCGCAACCGCATAAAACGTGACATACAACGGCTGCCCTGGAGAGAGAAGAGTCGCAATATCCTGCAACCACCCCATCCCTTCTCCCTGTGCAAACCAGCCCGCCACAGTCGCTGGAAACAAAATAATACTCGAAGCAAATATCGGCGGTATGACACCGGCCATATTAAGCTTTAGTGGCAAATGGGTTGTCTGCCCGGCCATCATCTTACGGCCTTGCTGTCGGCGCGCATAATTCACGGTAATCCGGCGCTGCCCCCGCTCTACAAAAACAACGAACGCGGTTACCGAAAGTGCCAGAAATATCAGCGCAATCACCATCAAGGAAGATATTTCACCAACCCGAGCCAGCTCAAGCGTACCACCAATTGCCGAAGGCAGTCCCGAAACAATCGAGGCGAAGATGATAATGGAAATACCGTTACCAATACCCCGCTCAGTCACCTGCTCTCCAAGCCACATCAGGAACATAGTACCCGCAACCAAGGTCAGTATGGTGGTCACCATAAACCCAGTGCCGGGATCAACCACCACAGAGAGCGAGCCAATCTTTTGCGACTGAAGGGCAATTGATATCCCTGTGGCCTGGAACGTAGCCAGGACCAGCGTACCATAACGTGTATATTGAGTTATTTTGCGCCTTCCAGCCTCACCCTCTTTTTTCAGTTGCTCAAATTTAGGCACAACCGAGGTCATCAACTGCATGATAATTGAAGCAGAGATATAGGGCATAACACCCAGTGCAAATAGAGTCAGACGCTCAAGAGCACCACCTGAAAACATGTTAAACATGTCAACAATTGTGCCCCGCTGCTGATCAAAAAGAGCGGCAAGCGCATCTGGATTGATACCTGGAACGGGGATGTGAGCCCCGATGCGGAAGACAATAATTGCCCCCAGCAAAAATAGAAGCCTACGCTTTAATTCGCCAAGATTTCCACTGCTTGCAGATGAACCCGCATTAACACCAGGAGCAGCCATTATGCTTCAATTTTCCCACCAGCTGCTTCAATAGCAGCTCGGGCACCTTTTGTCACACCCAGACCACGAATGGTGACTGCCTTCGTCACCTTGCCAGAAAGGATGATCTTTGCAGACTTTATATTGTCACGAATAATATTGGCACTCTTTAGTGCCAACAAATCAACAACATCAGCATCCAGCAGCTCTATCTCGTTAAGACGAATCTCTGCGGTAAACGCTGCTTTTCGTGAACGAAAGCCAACTTTAGGCAAGCGACGGTAAAGAGGCATTTGACCACCCTCAAAACCAATCTTTGGCAAACCACCTGAACGCGCCTTCTGACCTTTGTGTCCACGACCACAAGTCTTACCAAACCCCGAGCCAATACCACGACCAACGCGCTTAGCAGAAGTTTTTGCACCTTCAGCGGGCTTTAACGTATTTAAGCGCATCTTAGTTATCCTCAACTTTCAGCATGTAAGACACCTTATTTATCATACCTCGATTTTCAGGTGTATCTTGGACCTCAACAGTCTGGCGAATGCGACGAATACCCAAACCGGATACACACGCCTTGTGGGCAGCCAACCGACCACTTACACTACGCACCAGAGTCACTCTAATCGTATTATCAGCCATCTCTTAGTCCATAATCTCGTTAACTGTTTTTCCACGCTTGGCGGCAACTTCCTCAGGGGAGGTCATTTCAGCCAAACCCTTAACAGTAGCACGCACCACATTGATTGGATTAGTAGAACCAATGCATTTTGCAAGCACATTGTGTACACCAACCGCTTCAAATACGGCACGCATTGGGCCACCGGCAATAATGCCAGTACCTTCTGACGCGGGCTTCATGAAGACTTTTGCAGCCCCATGAGTTGCGGTAATAGAATGTTGAAGAGTACCATTGGTCAGGCTCACATCCTGGAGATTCTTACGAGCCTCTTGCATTGCCTTTTGAATTGCTGCAGGCACTTCGCGAGCCTTGCCACGCCCAAAACCAACCTTACCTTTACCATCACCAACAACGGTTAAAGCAGTAAAGCCGAATATACGACCCCCTTTAACCACCTTGGCAACACGATTTACTGCTACCAGCTTTTCCAACAAATCATCAGAGTTGGAATTATTTTGATCAAATCTAGCCACAATTAACCCCTTAGAATTCTAAGCCATGCTCACGTGCCGCATCTGCCAGCGCCTTAACACGACCATGGTATTTGAAGCCGGAGCGATCAAATGCGACCTTGGTAATACCTGCACTCTTGGCACGCTCGGCAACAACTTTACCAACAGCAACTGCTGAATCAGTGTTGCCAGTATATTTAACCTGGCCTTTGACATCGTTCTCGACAGTAGAAGCTGAACAAACAACCTCTGCCCCATTTGGAGCGATAACTTGAGCATAGATATGGCGCGGCGTGCGGTAAACACACAGGCGAGGCACAGCCAGCTCTTTAATTTTTGCGCGACCACGACGAGCGCGGCGCAAACGTGATTGTTTCTTATCCATCTCAGAGCCCCTAGATTATTTCTTCTTGGCTTCTTTCATTACAACATGCTCATCAGCATAACGCACACCTTTACCTTTATAAGGTTCCGGCGGACGAAAAGCACGAATGTTAGCAGCCACTTGACCCACAGCCTGCTTATCCACACCCTTAACTACGATCTCTGTCTGAGACGGTGCCTCTATAGAAACACCCTCAGGTGATTCGAAGTTAACAGGATGGGAAAAACCAAGTGTAAGGTTAAGCACTTTACCTTGCATTTGAGCACGATAACCAACACCAACAAGCGTCAACTTTTTCTCGAAACCAGCAACAACACCACTCACCATATTGGAAACCAGTGAACGCATTGTACCGGACATCGCAACCGCACCTTTTTGTGCTTTGTTGCGAGCCGAAAACGTCAACACACCACCGTCTTGAGAAACCTCAACAAACGCATGGATTGTGCGATTAAGAGTGCCTTTTGGGCCCTTTACTGTCATTAGGCCCTCTTTTACAGAAACCTCAACACCAGCAGGTATCTCTACAGGACTATTTGCTATACGTGACATTATCTACCCCTTACGCAACAAAGCAAAGAACTTCACCACCAAACCCGGCCTTACGTGCTGCCCTATCGGACATAACACCAGCAGATGTGGAGATAACACTTACACCAAGACCAGCCATGACCTTGGGAAGTTCGTCTTTACCTTTATATATGCGCAAACCAGGGCGGCTCACACGTTTCAACTGCTCAATAACCGGCTTACCAGAAAAGTATTTAAGCTCGACAAAAAGCTGTGCTTTTGCACCTTCACCCTGTAATTGGGCGTCAGTAATGTAACCTTCTTCTTTCAATACATTTGCAATCGCCATCTTCTTACCAGAATAGGGCATTGAAACGTTTGCTTTATTAGCACCCAGCGCATTGCGAATGCGAGTCAGCATATCCGCGATTGGATCTTGCATACTCATAATAATATCTCCTAACGTTAATCAGTATCCGGCCTTACCAGCTAGACTTAACTAAACCAGGTATGTCCCCACGCATCGCTGCCTCACGCAATTTATTTCGAGCGAGACCAAATTTGCGATATACACCGTGTGGACGACCTGTAATTTGACAGCGACTTTGCTGACGAACAGGACTTGCATCACGCGGAAGCGCGTGCAGTGCCTGCATTGCGTCACGACGTTCTTCTGGAGACAAGTTCACATCAACAGAACGCTTCTTCAAATCAGCACGTTTAACAGCATACTTTGCAACAAGCTTGGTACGCTTGTTTTCACGATTGATCATTGAAACCTTAGCCATATGAAAAAATCCCCTAGCTTTTGAATGGGAAGCTGAACGCTGCAAGCAATGCACGCCCCTCTTCATCAGTTTTAGCTGTTGTCGTAATCGTAATATCCATTCCACGCAAGGCATCGATCTTGTCATAATCAATTTCAGGAAAAATGATCTGCTCATTAATACCCATACTGTAGTTTCCACGCCCATCGAATGACTTACCACTCATGCCACGAAAATCTCTAACACGCGGCAGAGCAACATTAATCAACCGATCCATGAACTCATACATACGATAACTGCGAAGCGTTACCTTGCAGCCGATCGGCCAACCTTCACGCACTTTAAAGCCAGCAACTGACTTCCGCGCATTGCGAACAATTGGTTTTTGACCTGCTATTTTGGTCATATCACCAAGACCGCTTTCAAGAACCTTCTTGTTTACCAGCGCCTCACCAAGACCCATATTCAGGGTAACCTTAGTAATGCGAGGCACTTCCATCACACTCTTGTAGCTAAACTGGTCCATAAGCTGTTGAACAACAGTGTCGCGATAAAATTCCTGCAACCTAGCCATAATTCACTACCTAATCAAGCATCAATTAATTCGTTGTTAGACTTAAAGAAGCGAGCCTTTTTACCATCTTCCATCACGCGAAAGCCAACTCGATCCGCCTTACCTGTTGCCGCATTAAAAATCGCAACATTCGAACCGTCAATAGACGCTTCCTGTTCAACGATTCCACCAGCAACACCACGCATCGGATTTGGCTTCACGTGCTTCTTAACAACGCTCACACCCTCAACAATCAAACGACCATTGGCATGCACAACACTTACCGTGCCACGCTTGCCTTTATCCTTTCCTGTGAGAACAACTACTTCATCACCTTTTCTGATCTTACGCATAATTATTATCTCTCAAATCAGAGCACTTCTGGTGCAAGTGATACAATTTTCATAAAGCGACCACCACGCAATTCCCGGGTAACCGGCCCAAAGATACGCGTACCAATTGGCTCTAGCTTGCCATCCAAAAGAACCGCTGCATTACCATCAAAGCGGATCAAGGAACCATCAGAGCGACGAACACCCTTCCGTGTACGCACAACAACGGCACTATACACATCACCCTTTTTAACTTTACCCCGGGGGATTGCTTCCTTAATGCTGACCTTAATCACATCACCAACACCAGCATAACGACGATGCGATCCACCTAAGACCTTGATACACATCAACTTTCTGGCGCCACTATTATCGGCCACATCAAGGAGCGACTGCATCTGAATCATTGGCTTTTCTCCAGTTTTACTATCACACCGCGTCTCCCCACACTCAGGGCGCGCATAATAGCACTAATACAAAAAAAACCCAAGTCGAAAAAACAACCCAACCTGGGCTCTTAATAATTTACCGCAAAAACCACCCCAACAAAGGGGGTAGCATCTTATTTTGCCTTTGCAACAATCTCAACCAGAGTCCAAGACTTTGTCTTGGACAAAGGGCGACATTCACTGATAGTGACCGTATCACCTTCGTTGCAAGCATTCTGCTCATCATGCACATGCAGCTTGGTAGAACGCTTAACGTACTTACCATAAACTGGATGACGAACCTTACGCTCAATCATAACGGTGATACTTTTATCCATCTTGCTGCTGATAACGCGCCCAGTTTCTGTGCGCGAAGCTTTTGCCTGTTCGGTCATTTTAGGACTCCTGCGTCTTTTGATTCAGAACCGTCTTAACGCGTGCGATATTCTTGCGAACATCAGCAACCAAACTTGGCTTTGCAAGCTCGCCCGTTCCTTTTTGCATACGCAAGTTGAACTGTTCACGCAAAAGATTCTGAAGCTCAACATTTAGCTCATCAACAGATTTTTCTCTAAGCTCACTTGCATTCATTACATCACCGTCCGAGTTACAAACGTTGTATTCACAGGTAACTTTGCTGCAGCAAGAGCAAAGGCTTCACGAGCTAACTCCTCGCTAACACCTTCCATCTCATACAACATTCTACCAGGCTGAACTTCAGCAACCCAATATTCAACGTTACCCTTGCCCTTACCCATTCGAACCTCAAGTGGTTTTTTGGATATTGGCTTGTCCGGAAAAACACGAATCCAGATCTTACCGCCACGTTTGATGTGGCGCGTCATGGCGCGTCGGGCAGCCTCGATTTGGCGAGCAGTTAATCGACCACGAGTGGTCGACTTAAGGCCAAACTCGCCGAAGCTTACCTTATTTCCGCTTTGTGCAAGGCCGCGATTACGACCTTTTTGCATTTTACGAAATTTGGTTCGTTTTGGCTGGAGCATACCGCTTCTCCTTTAGTTATTTGCTGCTGTCTTTTTGGATGTGCCAGCGGTTTGCTCATGAAAGTTAACAATCTCACCCTTAAAGATCCAGACCTTAACACCGATAATACCGTACGTTGTCAATGCCTCAGCAAAACCATAATCGATATCAGCACGGAAGGTATGAAGAGGCACCCGGCCTTCACGATACCATTCCGTACGCGCAATTTCTGCGCCATTCAAACGACCAGCAGCCGCAATCTTAATACCCTTAGCACCTAACCGCATCGTATTGGTGACCGTACGCTTCATTGCACGACGAAACATTATGCGACGCTCAAGCTGTTGAGCTACATTTTCAGCAACTAACTGTGCGTCAAGCTCTGGCCGACGAATCTCCTCAATATTAACATTGACTGGAATACCCATCATCTTGGCCAGTTCAACACGAAGACGTTCGATATCCTCGCCCTTTTTGCCAATTACTACACCAGGGCGAGCCGTGTGAATAGTAATTTTCGCATTGCGTGCGGGACGCTCAATCTGGATACGGCTAACTGATGCCTTGGATAAGCGCTTCTTCAGGAACTCGCGCACTTTCAAGTCGGCTAACAAATAACTGGAAAAATCCCGGCTATTCGCGTACCACTTAGCGGTCCAATCCTTAGTAATACCAAGGCGGATACCTGTTGGATGTACTTTCTGACCCATACCTGCCTCTCAGTTATTTTTCAGCAACCGCCACAGTAATGTGGCAATTACGTTTCAGAATGCGGTTTGCCCGCCCTTTTGCACGAGGACGAATACGCTTATAGGTAGTTGCCTCATCAACGAAGATTTTAACAATCTTTAATTCGTCAATATCTGCGCCGTCATTGTGCTCTGCGTTTGCAATTGCTGACTCAACAACTTTCTTCACAATAGTTGCTGCTTTTTTGTTGCTGAACATCAGAATTTGCAAAGCACTATCCACTGACAGACCACGAATCTGGTCTGCTACCAGACGGGTTTTTTGCGCAGAGATGCGTGCATTACGATGCTTGGCAATGACTTCCATCTTCACACCCCTTATCTGGATTTTTTATCAGCAACATGACCACGATAGGTGCGAGTAGGAACAAACTCACCTAACTTGTAGCCCACCATGTTTTCAGTAATGAAAACGGGGACATGTTGACGACCATTATGTATTGCAATGGTCAAACCCAGCATATCGGGAAGAACCATTGAACGACGCGACCAAGTTTTAATTGGTCGTTTTGTGCCAGCCTCAACCGCCTCACTAACCTTTTTGGCTAGGTGGTGATCAACGAATGGACCTTTTTTGACTGAACGTGGCATTGCTCGCCCTCTTTCCAGTTAAACGAAATTACTTGTTACGACGACGTACGATAAACTTATCAGTACGTTTGTTTTTACGGGTTTTGTAACCCTTCGTCGGAACACCCCAAGGAGAAACAGGATGACGGCCACCAGAGGTTCGCCCTTCACCACCACCGTGCGGATGATCCACCGGATTCATCGCAACACCCCTAACCGTTGGTCGACGGCCTGCCCAACGGGCAGCACCAGCCTTACCTAATGAGCGCAGAGCGTGCTCGGAGTTACCTACCTCGCCAATTGTTGCCTTGCAGGCAACTTGAACCTTACGCATCTCACTTGAACGAAGGCGCAACGTTGCATATTCACTGTCACGCGCAACCAACTGAGCTGACGTCCCAGCAGAACGCGCAATTTGCGCTCCCTTGCCCGGCCGTAATTCAACACAGTGAATTGTCGTGCCAACAGGAATGTCACGAATCGCCATCGCATTGCCTGGCTTAATTGGCGACAGCTGGCCAGATACAATCTCTGAGCCTGCAGCAATGCCTTTAGGAGCAATAATGTAACGACGCTCACCATCAGCATATTTAATAAGTGCAATATTGGCACTACGATTTGGATCATACTCCAAACGCTCAACAACACCGGGAATACCGTCTTTATTACGCTTAAAGTCGATTATACGATAGTGCTGCTTGTGGCCGCCCCCACGATGACGCGTGGTAATTCGACCATTATTATTACGACCACCAGACTTACTCTTCTTCTCCAAAAGGGGAGCATAGGGCTCACCCTTATGGAGGTCTGGAGTAACCACTCTTACAACAAAGCGGCGCCCAGGTGATGTCGGTTTAAGTTTTACGATCGCCATGATACGAATCCTCTACGAATTACTCGACGGCGCTAGTGAAATCAATCTCACTACCGGCCTTAAGTTGGACATACGCCTTCTTGTAGCCAGAGCGACGACCTTGGATTGCACCAAAACGCTTACGCTTGCCTTTGACATTAGCCACCTGAACTGAATCAACCTCAACCTCAAAAAGAAGCTCAACGGCCTTTTTGATTTCAGTTTTGTTAGCATCAGTAGCTACTTTAAATACGATCTGCTGGTCATTCTCGGCACATATAGATGCTTTCTCAGTAATATGAGGACCAAGTAAAACCTTCATCAAACGCTCTTGATTCATGCTAAAGACTCCTCAATCTGTTTGATTGCATCAACTGTCACCAACACCTTGTCATAACCAACCAATGACACCGGGTCAATTGACGCCGCACTAACAAGGCCAACCTTGTGCAAATTGCGCGATGCGAGATAAAGGTTATCCTCAATCGCATCCGGAACAATAAGAACGCTATCCAGACCCATTGCAGAAAGCTTGGCGACAAGCTCTTTCGTCTTTGGCAACTCAAGAACAAATTTTTCAACAACAATCAAACGATCTTGGCGCAACAACTCGGAAACAATTGAGCGCATCGCACCACGATACATTTTCTTATTCACTTTTTGTGAATGGTCCTGCGGGGCAGCAGCAAATGTCACACCACCAGACCGCCATATTGGACTACGGATAGTACCTGCACGCGCACGTCCAGTTCCTTTCTGACGCCAAGGCTTTGCACCACCGCCACTAACACCTGAGCGATTTTTTTGTGCTCGGCTACCCTGTCGAGCACCAGCCAGATAAGCAGTAACAACCTGATGAATCAAAGATTCATTAAATTCACGGGCAAAGCTATCATCTGAAAGCTCAACAGTCTTTTTAGACTCTTTACCTGTCGTTGTAACTAGATTCAACTCCATTACAAACTCCCCTGCGAACGCACTTTAACAGCGGGACATATAACAACATCACTACCTTTAGCCCCAGGAACTGCTCCCTTGACCAAAAGAATATTGCGCTCCACATCCACACGAACCACTTCTAGATTCTGAACCGTACGCTGCACGTTGCCCATTTGACCAGACATTTTCTTACCCTTGAACACTCGACCAGGGGTTTGACACTGGCCAATAGAACCAGGCGTACGATGAGAAAGAGAGTTACCGTGCGTCGCATCTTTACCAGCAAAGTGATGACGCTTAATAGTACCAGCGAAACCTTTACCAATTGTCACACCAGAGACGTCGACCTTCTGGCCTGCCTCAAAAATATCGGCTTTAATTTCAGAGCCAGCACTGAAATCAGTAGCATTCTCAGCATCCAAACGAAACTCCCAAAGCCCACGACCCGCTTCGACACCTGCCTTAGCAAAATGTCCAGCCATCGCCTTACTCACTCGAGAAGCCCGGCGAGTACCGATTGTCACTTGAACTGCACTGTAACCATCGACCTCGACTGCCTTAAGCTGGCTCACCCGATTAGGCTCTACTTCGATCACAGTGACGGGCAAAGAGACACCGTCTTCTGTGAAGACTCGAGTCATACCGCATTTGCGGCCAATTACACCTATAGTCATTGTCGTTATCCTCACGCATCGATTTCGATTGACCGACGCTTAATTCAACAAAACTCCAATATAACAACGCCGCACTGTCACGCAGACAGCACGGCGTTATTAATGAGGGGCGGATATTAACCTAATTTAATCTTCACGTCTACCCCTGCTGCAAGATCAAGCTTCATCAGCGCATCAACGGTTTTGTCGGTTGGATCAACAATATCCAACATACGCTTATGAGTACGAATTTCATACTGATCACGCGCATCCTTATTGACATGCGGCGAGACAAGAATGGTGAAACGCTCTTTCTTGGTTGGCATCGGGATTGGCCCCTGCACATGCGCACCTGTACGCTTTGCAGTATCAACAATCTCTCGTGCAGACTGATCAATCAAGCGATGATCAAATGATTTTAGGTGAATACGAATTCTTTGATTAGTCATATCTATTACTCAATAATTTTGGCAACAACACCCGCACCAACAGTACGGCCACCTTCACGGATTGCGAAACGCAAGCCGTCTTCCATTGCAATGGGGGCAATTAATGATACGGTCATTTGAACGTTATCACCCGGCATTACCATCTCTACGCCTTCCGGCAAGTCACATGCACCTGTCACATCCGTGGTACGGAAGTAAAACTGTGGACGGTAACCGTTGAAGAATGGCGTATGACGACCACCCTCGTCTTTGCTCAGAACATAGACTTCAGCTTCAAACTTGGTATGAGGATTGATCGAACCCGGCTGGCAAAGCACCTGCCCACGTTCAACATCTTCTCGCTTGGTGCCTCGAAGCAACAGACCAACATTGTCACCCGCCCGACCTTCGTCGAGCAGCTTGCGGAACATCTCAACACCGGTACAGATGGTCTTGACGGTATCTTTAATACCAACGATCTCAACCTCTTCACCCACCTTGACAATTCCACGCTCAATACGACCGGTCACTACCGTGCCGCGACCTGAAATTGAGAAGACATCTTCAACCGGCATCAGGAATGCACCATCAATGGCACGCTCTGGCTCCGGGAAGTAAGTATCCATCGCCTCAACCAATTTGATGATTGCTGGAACACCGATCTCAGACTGGTCACCCTCAAGGGCTTTCAGTGCTGAACCAATAATGATTGGCGTGTCATCACCGGGGAAGTCATAGCTATCAAGAAGCTCTCGCACTTCCATTTCAACCAGCTCAACCAGCTCTTCGTCGTCAACCATGTCTGCTTTGTTAAGGAAAACAACAATATGAGGCACGCCCACCTGACGCGAGAGCAGAATGTGCTCACGGGTCTGTGGCATCGGGCCATCAGCAGCGGAACAAACCAAAATCGCGCCATCCATTTGAGCAGCACCGGTAATCATGTTTTTCACATAATCAGCGTGCCCTGGACAATCAACATGTGCATAGTGGCGAATGTCTGATTCATACTCAACATGCGCTGTGGCGATAGTAATACCACGCGCACGCTCTTCTGGTGCACCGTCAATCTGGTCGTAAGCTTTAAACTCACCGCCATGCTTTTCAGCCATGCACTTGGTGATTGCCGCAGTCAGCGTAGTTTTACCGTGGTCAACATGGCCAATCGTACCGACATTAACATGTGGCTTGGTGCGTTCAAATTTTTCTTTAGACACGAGAGTTCCTCTTGATAAACCAACTATTTTTAAAAAATCTTATTCACTATTTCACTAGAGATACTGGAAGGCACCTCTGCGTATTTCTCAAACTCCATCGAATAACTGGCACGTCCCTGTGTTGCAGAACGAAGGTCTGTTGCATACCCAAACATAGCGCCCAGGGGCACCTCTGCACGAATGACTTTCCCCACCGAGACATCATCCATCCCCTGGACAATCCCGCGACGCCGATTAAGATCACCCATCACATCTCCCATGCTCTCATCAGGCGTCACCACCTCAACCTTCATTATTGGCTCAAGAAGAACAGGAGATGCTTTCAATGCCCCATCACGGAAACCGATAGAGCCCGCAACCCTAAATGCCATTTCGTTAGAATCAACATCGTGGTAGGAGCCATCAAACAAGGTAACCCTAACATCCACCATTGGATACCCCGCTAAAACACCCGACTCCATCTGCTCTTTCACACCCGCATCCACTGCTGGAATATACTCGACAGGAATAGCACCCTCTACAATTTCACTAACAAACTCATAACCCGAGCCTGACGCTAGTGGCTCCAGGCGCAACCAAACATGTCCATACTGGTTGCGAGAACCCACATCTCGGATAAACTTACCTTCAATCTCAACGCTCGAGCATATCGTCTCACGATAAGAGACTCTCGGCGCACCAACATTTGCATCAACACCAAACTCACGGCGCATACGATCAACAATTATTTCAAGATGGAGCTCGCCCATGCCCGAGATGATAGTTTGCCCCGAGTCAGGATCAACACTCACATGAAAAGAGGGGTCTTCCTGCACCAACTTACCCAGCGCAACACCCATTTTATCTTGATCAGCCAGCGTTTTAGGCTCAATGGCAACCGAAATAACGGGCTCAGGGAATTCTATCTCCTCCAAAACAACCTGCTTATTTTGATCGCAGAGTGTTTCGCCCGTCACTGTATGCTTGAGCCCAACAGCTGCAGCAATATCACCCGCACGAACCACATTAATATCTTCGCGGCTATTAGCATGCATCTGTAAAATACGTCCCACACGCTCACGCTTACCCTTAATGGGGTTAAACGCAACATCACCTGACTTCAAAGTACCACTGTAAACGCGAAAAAAGGTCAACGTTCCAACAAAAGGGTCTGTGGCAATTTTAAACGCCAACGCAGAAAATGGCTCATCATCATCAGGATGACGCTCCACACTCTTTTTTCCATCACCACTTAGCCCCACAATTGCAGGCACATCAAGAGGGGATGGCAAATAATCAACTACCGCATCCAAAAGCGACTGAACACCTTTATTCTTAAAGGCGGAACCACAGAGTACCGGCACCACATCTCCTGCCAGAGTTGCCGCACGCAATCCTTTCTTGATATCCAGATCAGACAACGATCCTTCTTCCAGGTAGCGATCCATCAACTCTTCAGATGACTCTGCCGAAGATTCCACAAGCAGCTCCCGATACTCTTCACACTGAGGAAGCATCGCTGATGGAATCTCTTTCAGCTCATAGCTCAAACCCATATCAGACTCGAGCCAATAGATCGCCTTCATCTGAACGAGGTCTACCACACCCTCGAAAGTCTCCTCTGCACCGATCGGCAGCTGCGTAGGAACAGGGTTTGCCCCCAGCCTTTGCCTCATTTGCGCCACGACACCAAGATAATCAGCACCAGAGCGATCCATCTTATTGATAAACGCAATACGTGGAACTGAATATTTATCAGCCTGACGCCAGACTGTTTCGGATTGCGGTTCTACACCACCAACCGCACAAAAAACAGCACAGGCACCATCAAGCACCCGCAAAGAGCGCTCAACTTCAATAGTAAAATCAACATGACCAGGCGTATCGATAATATTAATTCGATGCTCGTCAAACTGTTGATTCATTCCTCGCCAGAAACAGGTGGTTGCTGCCGAGGTAATTGTGATCCCTCGCTCCTGTTCTTGCTCCATCCAGTCCATGACGGCCGCGCCGTCATGAACCTCACCAATCTTGTGCGACTGACCGGTATAGAAAAGGATGCGCTCCGTGGTGGTGGTTTTTCCTGCATCAATATGCGCCATGATGCCAATATTACGGTACCGACCAACTTTGGTTTCACGCATCACTCAGTACCGCTCTAACAGGAAACACTTACCAACGGTAATGTGCGAATGCCTTATTTGCATCCGCCATGCGATGCGTATCTTCACGCTTCTTAACCGCAGAACCACGCCCCTCAAGAGCATCGGAAATTTCACCAGCAAGACGAAGACCCATTCCTTTTTCACTACGCTTACGAGCAGCATCCACCAACCAACGCATAGCAAGCGCAGTACGACGATCCACTCGAACTTCCACGGGCACCTGATAAGTCGCACCACCTACACGGCGAGACTTAACTTCCACTGACGGGCGAACCGCCTCGAGCGCCTTGTCCAGCGACTCCAATGGCTCGCCGCCTGACTTTTCAGTCACACGCTCAAGTGCACTATAAACAATTTTCTCTGCAACTGATTTTTTACCATCAACCATCAAGACATTAATGAGACGGGTCAATGTTTCACTCCCAAACTTGGGATCGGGTAAAACTCCGCGTTTAGCTGCCGCTTTTCTTCTAGCCATTACTTATATCCTGAAACGATTACTTAGGACGCTTCGCGCCGTATTTGGAACGCCCTTGGCGACGGCTTGTTACGCCCGCACAATCCAAGGTGCCACGAACAGTGTGATAACGCACGCCTGGCAGATCCTTTACACGACCACCACGAATCAGGATAACACTGTGCTCCTGAAGGTTGTGACCCTCACCGCCGATATAGGAAGTCACTTCCATACCATTAGTCAGACGAACACGTGCCACCTTACGCAGTGCAGAGTTCGGTTTTTTAGGTGTTGTGGTATACACACGGGTACACACACCACGCTTCTGCGGACATGCATCCAACGCAGGAACGTTACTCTTTTCAACTTGGCGCTTACGAGGCTTACGCACCAACTGATTAATTGTTGCCATATTTTTGCTCCAACCCTACAAAATAATTCGACAAGTGGGCACAGCCCACTTATCTGAGTCGCGGAATTCTAGTGATAAAACACCAAAGTGTCAAGCACTGTACATGTTCACAGCAACAAGTGCCTTACTGTTCAACACTCTCTTCTACCACCGCTGCTTTTTCTTCTACTATAGATGCTATATCAATACCCAACTGCTCTCGACGACGACGCTGACGCTCAGCATGGTAGGCAAGACCTGTTCCTGCTGGAATCAAACGACCCACAATAACATTCTCTTTAAGGCCACGAAGGTCATCAACTTTACCCCTCACCGCAGCTTCAGTTAACACTCGAGTGGTCTCCTGGAATGATGCCGCAGAGATAAATGAGTCGGTCGCCAATGATGCCTTGGTTATACCTAACAACACCGAGTCGTAAGTACACACTAACTTACCCACTGCGGTCATGCGGTCATTCTCATCAAGCATACGTGAGCGCTCAACCTGCTCACCCTTCAAGAACTTGGTATCACCTGCATTGGTAATTTCCACTCGACGCAGCATCTGGCGAACAATAACCTCGATGTGCTTATCATTGATTTTCACCCCTTGTAGACGGTAAACATCCTGAACTTCGTTAACAATATAGTTTGCCAACGCCGCAATGCCTCTCAAGCGAAGAATATCATGTGGCGCAGGCGGTCCCTCAGAGATCATCTCACCCTTCTCAACATGCTCCCCCTCAAAGACGGTCACGTGACGCCATTTTGGAATCAGCTCTTCGTAAACATCACCCTCATTCGGGGTAATCACCAGGCGTTGCTTGCCTTTAGTCTCTTTACCAAACGAGACAGTACCACTCACCTCTGCAAGAATAGCTGGCTCTTTCGGTTTACGTGCTTCAAACAGATCAGCAACACGCGGTAGACCACCGGTAATATCACGGGTCTTGGACGACTCCTGAGGAATACGTGCAACCACGTCACCCACACCCACTTCAGAAGCATCTTCCAAGCCGATGATAGCGCCGGCTGGCAAGAAGTAATGCGCGGGTATATTGGTTCCAGCGATACAGAGATCATCACCATTTTCATCAACCAACTTAACCATTGGGCGCAAGTCTTTGGCGGTACCACTACGCTGCTTAGGATCAATAATCACTAAACTACTTAGCCCTGTCACATCATCTGTTTCACGAGAGACGGTAACCGACTCGATGAAATCACTAAAGCGAACACGCCCTGCCACCTCGGTTACGATTGGGTGAGTGTGTGGATCCCAGTTGGCAACAACCTGCCCAGCCTCAACAGTAGCCCCATCTTCAACATTGAACACAGCACCGTATGGCACTTTGTAACGCTCGCGCTCACGACCATTGAGATCAAGTACTGCCACCTCGCCAGAGCGAGAGACCGCGACCATGTGCCCTTTAACGTGTTTAACCGTTTTAATGTTGTGCAGTCGAACGGTACCTGTCGATTTTATTTCAACACTGCTAATGGCAGCGGAACGAGAGGCAGCACCACCGATGTGGAAAGTACGCATGGTCAACTGCGTCCCTGGCTCACCGATGGACTGTGCGGCAATAACACCAACTGCCTCACCACCATTAACCTTGTGACCACGAGCCAGATCGCGACCATAACATGAGCCACAGATACCAAAACGAGCTTCACAAGTAATTGGTGAGCGCACTTTTACCTGGTCAACCGAGTGGCTCTCCAATATTTCAACCCAAGCCTCGTCCAGCAGCGTCCCAGCCGCAGCAATCAACGTATCACTATTATTTGCGATAACATCTTCGGCAAGTACACGCCCTAAAACACGCTCATGAAGAGGCTCAACCACATCGCCACCTTCAATCAGTGGCGTCATTGTTAAGCCACGAACCGTTCCACAATCATCTTCATTGACCACCATATCCTGAGCAATATCAACTAATCTACGAGTTAAGTAACCTGAGTTAGCCGTCTTGAGAGCCGTATCCGCAAGGCCCTTACGAGCACCGTGTGTGGAGATGAAGTACTGCAGTACATCAAGCCCTTCACGGAAGTTTGCGGTAATCGGCGTTTCGATGATTGAACCATCCGGCTTGGCCATCAGGCCACGCATTCCAGCAAGCTGGCGCAACTGAGCGGCACTACCACGAGCGCCTGAGTCAGCCATCATGAAGATAGGATTAAATGAATCTTGCTGCACCGTATTACCATCACGATCAACCACCTCTTCGGTTGACAGCTTATCCATCATCGCCCGAGAAATCTGGTCATTTGCATGGGACCAAATATCGATAACCTTATTATAGCGCTCACCGTTAGTGACCAGACCAGAAGTATACTGAGATTGAATCTCTTTAACCTGGGCCTCAGATGCTTCAAGAATAGTCACTTTTTCATCAGGAATAATCATATCATCCGCACAGAATGAAGCACCTGCACGTGTGGCAAAGGTGAAACCGGTATACATCAATTTATCTGCGAAGATAACCGTCTCTTTCAAACCAACATTGCGATAGCACTCGTTAATCAGGCGTGAAACCGCCTTCTTGACCAACACTTGGTTAACTAGGTCAAACGGGAGGCCATCGGGGAGAATTTCAGAAAGCAGGGCACGACCCACAGTTGTATCATGGAGCTTAAATGAACTCTCACGATTACCTTCTTCATCAATCACAACCTCGCGTATGCGGGCTTTAATCCGCGCATGAAGATCGACAGCTTTTGATTCATACGCACGATGAACCTCTTTGGTGTCCGCAAATATCATACCTTCGCCCTTGGCGTTGATACGGTCACGGGACATATAATAGAGGCCGAGAATAATATCCTGCGAAGGTACGATAATCGGCTCACCATTGGCAGGTGATAACACATTATTTGTCGACATCATCAGGGTGCGGGCTTCCAACTGAGCTTCCAGTGAAAGAGGCACATGCACTGCCATCTGATCACCATCAAAATCAGCGTTGTACGCGGCACAAACCAATGGATGCAAGTTGATCGCTTTACCTTCAACCAGAACCGGCTCAAACGCCTGGATACCAAGACGATGAAGCGTAGGTGCTCGATTAAGCATAACCGGGTGCTCGCGGATAACCTCTTCGAGAATATCCCACACTTCAGCGCCTTCACGCTCAACCATTTTCTTGGCAGCTTTGATTGTCGTGGCGAGGCCACGGCGCTCCAGCTTGCTAAAAATAAACGGCTTGAACAGCTCAAGTGCCATTTTCTTAGGCAGACCACACTGGTGAAGCTTAAGGAAAGGACCAACAACGATGACAGAACGCCCT
>Ga0256834_1000841_pt1 | contig 21697 bp, 24 predicted proteins | sample 4281140metaG_FD_190536 | JGI IMG/M metagenome (GOLD analysis project Ga0256834, IMG submission 190536) | Hydrothermal vent microbial communities from East Pacific Rise, Pacific Ocean - 4281-140 | ecosystem: Environmental > Aquatic > Marine > Hydrothermal vents | place: Pacific Ocean: East...
ACTTTTACTTCTGCTTTAGCTTAAACTCATACATCAAAATTGCAGATGCAACAGAAACATTAAAACTTTTGATACCCTCAATCATTTCAATCTGCACACACTCATCACAAAAATCTATAACTTCTTGACTAAGCCCTTTATCTTCATGTCCCATCAAAAGTACCCACTTCTCAGGAACTTTTATATCTTTTAGAGGTGTTGAAAAGGGTGTGAGTTCAGATGCAAATATTTTATATCCTCTTTTTTTGAGATTTTCTAAAGTTGAAAATATATCATCATAAATATGAACTTTTAGTAAACTAATATGTCCCATAGAGACTCTTAAAGCTCGTCTTGCATATGGATGAGGAGCTTGTTTTGGTAAGATATATGAGTCTACTCCAAGAGCTGCTGCACTTCTAGCAACTCCTCCGATATTTTCAGCCGATGTGCTATTTTCTAGCATGATGATATGATCTCCTAAAGTCTCTAATGTACTCTCTTTTGGGCGAATACCACACATCATGACATTGTGGTGTATCTTATGTCCTACAATGCTTTGCATAAGTTTTTTATCTGCTACAAAAAGGTCTGGGATATTTTTTGTTGAAATTAACTCTTTTGACTTATTATAATACTCTTGTGTGGCTAAGATGCTTTTAATTTTTAGGTTGGTTTTTAAGAGCATATCTACAACCTTTGGGCTGTCTGCTATGAAGAGGTTCTCTTTTGTAAAAGCGTTATCCCTAAGTTGGCGATATATTGCTAACTTAGGGATATCTAAATCTTTTACTTTTTGGATATTTATCTTTTATCCTCTAACTTCTTTTAAAATTTCATCTAAATGAAGCTCTTTGTTTCCTTCACTTTTTTCAGCACTTTGACACTGTTCACAAGCTGTTCCTGCTTCTGTTTTATCCATAATTCCCTCAACGGTTGTTAAATTATGTTCTTTGATTGCATCTACAATCTCTTTTAATGATATACTCATACACGAACACACCTCATAATCATCTTCAAAATCTTTTAACATTTTACTCTCCTAATCATCACCAAATAAAGCTTTGAGTGCATCTGCACCACCTTCTTGATTTTTGCTATTTGCACCCTCGCTAGTGCCTGCACCTGCTTCAACTAGCTCTATCTCATAACCTGTTAGCATTGAAGCTAGACGGATGTTTATACCACTTTTACCAATAGCCTTTGACTTTTGGTCACTTGGTATAGTTACTATCGCTTTTTCACCTTCAATTCTAACAGCTGAGATAATTGCAGGAGATAAAGCACGAGAAACATACATCTCAGGAATGTCAGAGTATTCGATGCAGTCTATATTTTCACCATCTAGCTCTTGGCTTACTGCATTTATCCTTACACCTTTTGTTCCAACTGTTGCTCCAACCGCATCTACATTTGGTGTTACAGACGATAGGGCAACTTTAGCTCTCTCTCCTGGAATTCTAGAGCTTGCGTGTATGATAACTAATTCATCTTTTATTTCAGGTACTTGTAGCTTTAAAAGTTCTTCTAAAAACTTAGGACTTGTTCGTGAAAGTTCTACTTGCATCCCTAGTTTTTTATCGATAAAAACTTTTCTAATTACACTTCTAACAACATCTCCAACTTTGAACTTTTCACCTTTTATACGGCTTTTCATGGGTAGTATTGCTTTGACTTCTTTATACTCTAAATAAGTATTTTCATTGCTATCTACTCTAACAACAGAGGAACTTACAGCTTCTCCTACTCTTTGTCTATATCTCTCAAAGATATTTTGCTCCATAATTCTTTGTATGTGATACTCTAGCTCTCTATACAAAATAGCAGCAGCTGTTCGTCCCATATCATCAAGTGAGATTGTGTAGGTGAGTTCATCTCCTATCTCTATATCAGGATCTACCTCTTTTGCTGAGTCAATATCTATAAATTTTTCAATATCGTCAATATTTTCTTCAAGTTTTTTACTATCATTTTCAACTACAAGTACTTTTTGCATAAGAGCTAAATCTTTTGTTTTTTCATCTATCTCTACTGCATATTCATTCTCTTGTACAAAAACTTTTTTTGCTGTTTGGATAAGTGCTGTGGATACAGCCGCTTTCGCCTCTTCGTGTTTTAAACCCTTCTCATGTGCGATAGACTCAATAATATTTCCTATCTTTTCCAAAGCTGTTCTCCTTTTTGTTTTGCTGATAAAGTTTTTTTGAATTATCTCTGTTTTGTAGGGTTGGCATTGTATCGTAAAAGTTCTTAATGTAAAAAAAGATATAATCTGTACAATAAAACAAGGGGTATGCGGATGAAGTTAAAATTGGCAAAAAATAAGATAGGTGATGAGAGTAAGTCTGTTACTTTAAATGAAATATCAGACATAGTCGCAAAGGAAGGGCAGAAGATTTTCTATTTTGATCAAGATAATTCACATAAAAATCTTGTGAGTTTGGTTGAGCATTTTGAGGCTAAAGGGCTTAGTGTTTATCTTAAAGAGATTAAGTTTGGTTTGGATGAGAGTGAGTATATGTACGAAGTCCATATACTGTAAGGTCTATTTTGTCTAAAAAGCTGTTTATCGAAACTTTAGGTTGTGCTATGAATGTTCGAGACTCTGAACATATCATGGCTCAGCTCTCTCAAAAAGAGGATTATACATTTACCACTGATTTTAAAATAGCAGATTTAATCATCATAAACACCTGTTCTGTTAGAGAAAAACCTGTTCAAAAATTATTTTCAGAGATAGGACAGTTTAATAAACATAAAAAACAAGATGCAAAGATAGGAGTTTGCGGATGTACAGCTAGCCATTTGGGTGAAGAAATCATCAAAAGAGCTCCTGTTGTGGATTTTGTTTTGGGTGCTAGAAATGTTTCTAAAATTACTGAAGTTTTAGATAAAAAAGGTGCAGTTGAAGTAGATATAGATTTTGATGAAAGTACCTTTGTTTTTAGTGAGTTTCGCTCATCCTCTTACAAAGCGATGATAAATATCTCAATAGGATGTGATAAACAGTGTACATTTTGTATAGTACCTCACACTCGTGGAGATGAGATATCTATTCCTCCTGAGCTTATAGTTTCAGAGGCAAAAAAAGCTTCAAAAAACGGAGCTAAAGAGATATTTTTGCTTGGACAAAATGTAAACAATTATGGTACAAACTTCTCTGATAATAGAAAAAAAGTCGATTTTTCTGATCTTTTAGAGATGGTTAGTGAAATTGATGAGGTTGAGAGAATTAGATTCACCTCTCCACACCCACTGCATATGGATGATAAATTTTTAGAAGTTTTTGCAAAAAATCCAAAGATCTGCAAATCTATGCATATGCCACTTCAAAGTGGCTCTACAAAAATTTTAAAAGATATGAAAAGAGGATACTCAAAAGAGTGGTTTTTAAATCGAGCCGTGAAGTTAAGAGAGATGGTTCCTGATGTACGCATAAGCACTGATGTGATTGTTGGATTTCCTTACGAGAGTGAAGAGGATTTTTTGGAGACTTTAGAGGTAGTAAATGCTGTGAGGTTTGAGCAGATGTTTAGTTTTAAATACTCTCCAAGACCACTTACAAAAGCAGCTGATATGGTTCAAATTGACCCTTTAGTTGCCTCAAGAAGATTAAAAGAGCTTCAAGATAGACAGACTGAGATTATTGATGAGATTTCATTGGAGCAAAAAGATAGAGTATTTGAAGTCTATTTTGAAGAGCTTCGTCAAAATGGTGGTGTAGCAGGTAGAAGTGACAATGGCTTTATGGTTCAAGTTCAAGGAAGTGAAGAGTTGTTAGGTAAAATGCTTAGGGTGAAGATTACAAATCCTAAAAGAATGGTATTGTATGGAGAAGTTGTTTAGTAAAAAGAGAAAAAGGGCTTTTATGTTGGCACTTTTGCCTCCTATCGCCTATTTTTTTATAAGAGTTTTATATCTTAGTTGTAGAAAAGAGTATCATATCCCAAAGACTATTCCTAAATCTCCATTTTTAGTGGCTTTTTGGCATGGAGAGATTTTGATGAATCCTTTTATGTATAAAAAAATCTTTAAAGATGTTAACATGTCACTTCTTATAAGTGATCATTTTGATGGAGAGATGATTGCTAAAAGTGTAAGTTATTTTGGTTTCGATACAATTAGAGGTAGCTCTACAAGAGGTGGTATTAAAGCTTTGAAAGAGAGTTTTAGAAAGATAGATAAAGGTTTTTCAATAGCTATCACACCAGATGGACCAAAAGGTCCAAGACATAGTGTTGCTGATGGAATTGTAGCAATTGCTCAGAAAAAGGAGCTTGAAATTGTGACATTTAACTATAGTGCATCTTCATTTTGGCAGATGAAAAGTTGGGATAAGTTTATAATTCCAAAACCTTTTTCAAAACTTACCTTCTATGCAAGTGAGCCTTTTTTAGTGACAAATATGAGTAAAGAGGATGCAAAAAAAGAGATTAAAAATAGGTTGGAAAATTTTGTTTAAAAAACTTTTTATTACTATTTTTATCATTGTCTCCTTTATAGGACTCTACTTTGTTGGATTTTCACAGTCATATAAACTCTCTTTAGAGGCTAGGGTTAAGTATGTTATGGGAGATTATAAGGGTGCTAGGATTTTGGCAAAAGAGGCATTTGAGTTAGACCCATACAATAAAATGGCTTTTTCGATATTGGCTCAGAGTAAAATTTCTGCAAAATTTCTTGATTATATTGAGGATGCTAAAAGGTATCTTTCAAAGATTGAAGAGTTAAGTTCTCGTGGTGATTTTTCAAAGGCTGACAAGATAAAGATAAAGTTTTATTGTGAAATCATGATTGAAAAGTACAAAAAGTTAAGTCCTACCGTTATGACTGATAAAGAGCTATACAAAGCTAGTACCAAAGAGTATGAAAAATTTGTGAAGATATATGAAGAGTTATTTTAAAGAAAACATAGAGACTTATTTATATTTTTTACTCCATGTTAGAGGTTATAGTCCACATACTATCAAAACTTATAGATTAAATCTTTTAGAAGCAGTTGAGTATGTTAGTATCGAGTTTGATGATAGTTATAAAATAGATTTAATTCCTTATAGAATGAAACTAATAGGAAAAAATAAAAAGACTATCTATAAAAAAGTCTCTATATTTCGCTCATTTATAAATTATCTTAAAGAGCAAAAAATCTCAATTTACCTCAAGAATGATGATAATATAAAGGTTCCTAAGTCACTTCCAAAGCCTCTATCTGCATCTTATATAAGTGAAGCAATTCAAAGCTCCAAAGGTAGTGATAAATTGATGATAATACTTTTTTATACTTTAGGGCTTAGGGTTAGTGAACTCTCAAAATTAAAAATAGAAGATATAAAAGATGGATGGGTGAGGATTAATGGTAAAGGTGATAAAATCCGTGATATTCCTCTATTGGATGAAGTAAAAACAGAGCTTGAATTGTATCTTGAAACATTTAAGCCTTTAGTTTTTATCTTTGAAAACGATGGAGTAGGTTTGAGTGAAAATAAGTTACGGTATAAATTATCTTGTGTATTTAAAAAGATTGGCATAAAAGCTTCACCGCATAAGCTTCGCCACTCTTTTGCAACAGAACTTTTAAATAGTGGAGCTCGTATTACAGATGTGAGTGAACTTTTAGGTCACTCCTCTTTGGAGACGACACAAATTTATACAAAACTAAGTAGCTCATTGAAGATGGATAACTATAAAAAAGCACACCCTATGTGCAAGGAGAGAGATGGGCCTGTTTAGTTCGGTAAAAAAACATTTTTTAATTCAAATTATTGGTATAGTTTTGGAAGAGGATAAGTGTGGCATTTATGTTAAAAAAATTAGAAATGAAAAAGTAATTTATTCAAATATAAAGTATTTTAATCTTGAGTCAAAAGATAATTTAACTAAAGAGATAATTTCTTACATCAATGCTTTACAAAGTGAGCATGAACAGACTTATGTTGCACTATTTTTAAATACACTTGGACAAGGTGCGATTTGTGGGTGTGGCAAAGATGCATTTGAAAAATTTGGAGTAGATTCAAAAAGTGTTAAAGGTGTCTGCATAGATAAAGAATTCACTATATATGCATCTGTTATAGATATAAATTGGGCAGATAAAGTTTTTAAAAAAGTTGGTTTGGATTTTATATTTTCTCCTTTTCTTATTTTAAACTCATATGCAAAAAAAGATATTAATACTAATGAAGTTAAGCTGTATATATTAAATACTAACAATGGACTAACTATGATGATAATGAGTGGTAAGAAGTTTTTATATGGTTCATTTTTTAATGTGGCAATTGAAGAGGATGTGCTTTTGGAAGATTTTGAGAGTGCATCTAGTGAAGCTTTAAGTGTTGATGATGAAGAGATATTTGAGGAATTAGATTTTGATGGTGTTGATGACGATGATACACCTTCTATGAGTATCGATGAAGTTGCAGATTATGAAGAGGTGATTTTACAAAATACTTTAAGTGAAAAAGATGCACGATTTGTTAGATATCTGGACATATCTTTAAAAGAGTTTTATAGTAGTGATAATTATGATAGTGAGTTTGTCTCTAGTGTTAAGATTTATGATTGTGCAGCGATGAATGAAGATGTAATAAAACATATAGAGGATGAACTTCTTTTAGGTATAAGTGCAGAAAATATAAATTTACTTGAAGCAGTTGTTGAAATTTCAAAAAAGGAGGTTCTATCAAATGCATAGTTTTATAAAACCTCGCAAAAAAAGACTTATAGATGAGATGTCGTCACTTTGGATAATATTTATAGCTTTAATGTCAATAGGATTAGTTGGATTTGGAGTTTATGTGAATTATAAATCATCATTTTATATTAAGATGCTTGAAGAGGGTGAAAAAAAACATCAAGCATTAGATAAAAAAGTGAAAGATTTAAAGAGTGATATACAGATTTTTAGTATGCAAAAAGAGCTAAGTTATGAAGTATCAAGTTCAAATTTAATTCTTAAAGATAGTATTAAAAATCTTTTTGATTTAGTTCCAAATCAAGTGACACTTACAAAAGTTGTGATGGAGAAGTATGCATTAGAGCTTCAAGGATATACTCGTTCAAAAGAGTCTTATAGATTGCTTCTTGAACCACCTTTAAAATCTATTTTTGATGAGAGTCGTGTGGAGTTTTCTATAAATAAAAAAGGCTTTTTTCAGTTTATTTCCCACAATAAAATGGAGGAAAAATGAGTAAAAAAAACAATTCTAGCGGAGCGGTTAAGTTTTTAATTTATATATTGATTTTTCTTATCTTGATTTTATCATTTGCATTTTTGTTTATAATACCGCAAATCACAAAGTATAAAAATGCCAAAGCAACTTATGTAATGGATAGTAAAAAGTATACAGTTTTGCTAGAAGATGAAAAAGAGTTATCAAAAAAACTAAGCTTAATTAAAGAGGAAAATAAGAAGATAATAGAGACTTTTTCACAAGAATTCAGTAAAGAAAAATTTACTACACATGCAAAGAAATATTTTGATGAAGTAAAGCTTACAAAACTAGATAGTGATACTCATAGCCAAGCTTTAAAAACTTATAAATTTTCAGCTAATTTAAAAGCACAAAATCCAAAGAAGTTTTATAATTTTGTAAAAGATTTAGAAAATTATAAAGGGGTTGTAAAGATTAATTTTCCTATTACTATTCTCTCTAAAAATAACCATTTAGAGATCAAGTTTCACCTAAGTGCATATTCTATGAATAGTAAATAATTAAAAAAATCTCTTACTTATCTATAATTATTTGTAAAATTAATTATATTTTGCTACAATAATGTCGTATTTACAAAAATCAAAAGGAGAAATGATGAGAATATTAAAAAGTTCTGTCTTATGTGCAGCAGTATTGGCTGTTGCTTTTAGTGGTTGTGCAGAGAAAAAAGTTTGCAAAACAGCGATAGTTGCACCAAAAACGGAGGTAGTAGCTACATCAACAGTTGATACAAGAGATTCAGAGATAAGAAATCTTCAAGCTGAATTATCAGAAGCTCGTGCAAAATCAGCAAAAGTTGTCACAGTGACTAAAGAAGTTGCTGGACCAAATGAGCTATACCCGCCAAATGCAGAGCCAGGTAAGTGTTATGCTAGAGTTTTAAATCCAGCAAAATATGAGATGCAAACAGAAAAAGTTCTTAAGCAAGAAGCTGGTGAGAGAGTTGTAGTTACTCCTGCAACTTATGCTATGGAGACTAAGAAAATTCTTGTAAAAGAAGCTGGTGAGAGACTTGTGACAATTCCTGCAACTTACAAAACAGTTACAGAAAAAGTTCTTGTAAAAGAGGCTAGTGAAAGACTTGTAAAAGTTCCTGCAACTTATGCTAAAAGAACAGAAAAAATTCTTGTAAGAGATGCTTATACTACTTGGAAAAAAGGTTCAGGTCCACAACAAAGAGTAGATCATGCTACTGGTGAGATTGTTTGTCTTGTAGAGGTTCCTGCTCAGTATAAAACTGTTACTACTAGAGTTATTAAAACTCCAGCATCAGTAAAATCTATCCCAGTACCTGCTGTTTATAAAACAGTAAAAAGACAAGTAATTGCAAATTCTGCATCTACAAAGTCTATTCCAGTACCTGCTGTTTATAAAACAGTAAAAACTAAAGTTGTTAAAACTCCAGCTAGTTCTAGCTCAATTGCAATTCCTGCAACATACCAAACAGTTACTAAGAGAATCAAAGTATCAGATGCGGTTTTAAAGTGGCAAGAAGTTAAGTGTAAAACTGTTAAGTAGTTTTTTTTAACATAAGGGTAAATTCCCTTATGTTATACTCATCAGATGAAGTGTATCATCTGTAAAATTTTTTCCTTAAAACTTATCTGCAAAAGCTGTCAGAAAACTTTTTTAAAACCAAGTAGATCTACCCGTATACTCCCTGATGGATTTAAAATCTATAGTTTTTATTTTTATAAGGATATAGAGGAGCTTTTAAAGACAAAACATACTCATATAGGCTCTTCAATATATGCTATTTTGGCTAAAAATGCTTTTTTAGAGTTTGCTAAAGAGTTTACATTTTCTAGTCAAATTTATGCAATTGGGATAGATGATCATGTGAGAAGTGGTTATTCGCATACGGCGATTTTAACAGATGCTTTAAAATCGAAAAATATAAAACCTGTTTTTAATAAATTAAGAGCTAAAAACTCTGTAAGTTATTCTGGAGAATCTCTTACATTTCGTTTAGAAAACACAAGAGATTTTGAGTACACCTTTAAGAGCGATATAGATGCAATTTTAGTAGATGACATAGTCACAACTACAACAACTATAAATGAAGCAAAAAACACTCTTAGAAAAAGTAAAGTTAACCCTCTATTTGCCCTTACTTTAGCGGATGCAAGAGAACAATAAGGGCTGTTTGGGTAAAATATATTAATACATAAAAAACGCTAAGGATTACCTGTGGCAGACAACCTCTTTGAAAATGATGATAATATTGAAGATATAAATATTGAAGACTCCATGAAAGCTAGCTATCTTGATTACTCTATGAGTGTCATTATAGGTAGAGCTTTACCAGATGCAAGGGATGGATTAAAACCTGTTCATAGAAGAATTTTATATGCTATGAATGATTTAAATATGAGCTCCAGATCTCCATATAAAAAATCAGCAAGGATTATCGGTGATGTTATCGGTAAGTATCACCCACACGGAGACAACTCTGTATATGATGCACTTGTAAGAATGGCACAACCATTTTCTATGAGACACCCTTTAGTTGATGGTCAAGGAAACTTCGGTTCAGTAGATGGAGATAATGCAGCTGCTATGAGATATACAGAAGCTAGAATGACAAGACTTTCAGAAGAGCTTTTAAAAGATCTAGATAAAAATACTGTTGATTTTGTGCCAAACTATGATGACTCTATGAGTGAGCCTGATGTTTTGCCATCTCGTGTTCCAAATCTTTTGTTAAATGGTTCAAGTGGAATTGCTGTAGGTATGGCTACAAATATCCCTCCACACAATTTAAATGAACTCATAGATGCTTTAATGGTTTTAATTGATGATAAAAATGTGAGTATTGATGAGTTAAGTGAACATATCAAAGGACCTGATTTTCCAACTGGTGGTATTATATTTGGGAAACAAGGTATCAGAGATGCTTATGCGACTGGTCGAGGGCGAGTTAGAATTAGAGCAAAAATTCACATGGAGAGAAAAGGGCAAAAAGATGTTATTGTCGTAGATGAACTCCCTTATCAGGTAAATAAAGCAAAATTAATTGAAAATAGTGCAAATTTAGTTAGAGATAAGCATATTGAGGGGATTAGTGAGATTAGGGATGAGTCTGATCGTGAGGGTATGCGAATTGTTATCGAGTTAAAACGAGATGCCATGAGCGAAATTGTTCTAAATAATCTTTACAAATCAACCACAATGCAGATGACTTTTGGTGTAATTTTACTTGCAATTATAAATAAAGAGCCAAAAATATTCAACTTAAAAGAGCTTTTAGTACTCTTTTTATCACATAGAAAAACAGTGATTATTAGAAGAACTATATTTGAATTAGAAAAAGCAAAAGCGAGAGCTCATATACTTGAAGGTCTTAAAATTGCTCTTGATAATATAGATGAAGTTATCAAAGTCATTAGAGCCAGCAAAGATACACCAGATGCCAAAGAGGCTCTGATGTCCAAATTTGGACTCTCAGAGGTTCAATCAGCTGCTATCTTAGATATGAAACTAAATCGTCTTACAGGTTTAGAGAGAGATAAGATAGATGCAGAGCTTGCAGAGCTTATGTTAGAGATTGAGAGGTTGTCTGCAATTTTAAAAAGTGAAACTCTTTTAGATAAGATAATAAGAGAAGAGTTAACAGAGATTAGAGATAAGTTTAGTGAACCTAGACGAACGGAAATTGTAGAAGATTATGATGAGATAGATATAGAAGACCTTATTCCAAATGAGCCTATGGTTGTCACAATTACTCATCGTGGATATATCAAGAGAGTTCCACTGAAACAGTATGAGAAACAACATAGAGGAGGAAAAGGAAAAACTGCTCTTACAACTTATGAAGATGATTTTATAGAGAGCTTTTTTACTTCAAATACTCACGATACTTTGATGTTTGTTACAAACTTTGGACAACTCTACTGGTTAAAAGTTTATAGAATTCCAGAAGGAAGTAGAACTGCTAAAGGAAAAGCAGTTGTGAACTTGATAAAATTGCAACCTGATGAAAAAATTCGTGCAATTATCCCTACAACGGATTTTGATAACAAAAGAACTTTAGCATTTTTTACTAAAAAAGGAATTGTAAAAAGAACAAATTTAAGTGAATTTAAAAACATAAGATCTGTTGGTGTAAGAGCTATTACTTTAAATGAGGGTGATGAGCTTGTTGATTCAATGATTGTTGAAGAGGAAGATAAGTTTTTATTTGTAGTAACTAAAAAAGGTATGTGTATTCGTTTTGTTAAAGAAGATGCAAGAGAGCTTGGAAGGACTGCTAGAGGAGTTACTGCTATCAAGTTTAAGCATGACGGAGATGAAGTCATAGGTGCAGCAGTTATAAGAGATGTAGAGCAAGAACTTTTAACTATCAGTCAAAAAGGTATTGGTAAACGAACTACAGCTGAAGAGTATCGTGAGCAAAAAAGAGCTGGTAAAGGTGTGATTGCCATGAAGCTTACAGCGAAAACTAAAGATTTGGTAGATGTTGTAATGGTAGATGAAGGTAAAGATCTTATGGCACTTACTTCAAGTGGTAAAATGATAAGAGTTGATATGCAGAGTGTTAGAAAAGCTGGACGAAATACAAGTGGTGTTATTGTGGTTCGTGTTGAGGGAGATGATGTTGTTGCAAGTATCGCTAGGTGTTTAAAAGAGGAGCCTGAAATTTTACTAGATGAGGAAGAGTAAAGCTACAAATGAGGTAGCTTCTCTTTTTTCCATTTGTTTATTCCACCTTGGATATTATAAGTTTTAAATCCTGCATCTGATAATATTCTTGAGGCAGTTATGCTTCTATTTCCACTTCTGCAGTAGATAAATATCTTGGTATTTTTGTACTTTTCTAATTTATCTATATTTTGCTCTAGTAGTTGTAGTGGTGTTAAGATAGAGTTTTTAATCTTTCCATCGCTTTGGATTTCTGCTGAAGTTCGCACATCAATAAGAGTGATATTTGCATCTGTTGACATTGTTACAAAGGCATCTTTGACCGATATATGTTCAAAGTTTTTGAGTATATACCCTTTTTGATAAGCCAGATATACGATAACTAATGCAAGAATTATCCAAGAAAATATATTTGTTATTTTTTTCATCAAGTAGATTATACTATAATTTTATTATGAAAACTTATCTAATTATAATTTTATTCTCATTTATGTCATTGTATGCAAGAGATTTATCTCATTGGCAGAGTCCAAATAATATACCATTTCCAAAAGATAATCCAATAACAAAAGAGAAAGTAGATCTTGGAAGATTGCTTTTTTTTGATAAAAGAGTTTCAAGTTCAGATACTATCTCTTGTGCAACTTGTCATGATCCAAAATTTGGTTGGAGTGATGGCTTGAAAAAATCTATCGGAGTAGAAAAAAGAGAGGGTAGAAGAAACTCTCCTACAATTATAAATAGTGCATATTTGAGTAGTTTTTTTCACGATGGAAGAGCTAGTTCTTTAGAAGATCAAGCAAAAGGACCAATTGAGACGGATGTTGAGATGGATATGTCTATGAAAAAATTGGTTAAAAAACTGAAGAGTATAAAAGGTTATAGGAAGCTTTTTGCTAATGCTTTTGGAGATGAAGGAATTTGTGAAGATACAATCTTAAAAGCTATCGCCTCATTTGAGAGAACAATTATAAGTTTAGATGCACCATTTGATAGATGGATAAAAGGAGATGAAGATGCTATTAGTTTAGTGGCTAAAGAAGGATTTGAAATATTTTTAGATAAAGGTAGATGTGCATCTTGTCATGATAGTTTTAAGTTTACTAATGAAAGTTTCAATAATGTGGGCTTGGGGGATATGGATGATTTAGGAGTGTATGAAATAAGTAAAAATAAGAGTAACATATGGAGAGGAGCTTTCAAAACCCCAACTCTAAGAGATATTGTTAAAACTGCTCCATATTTTCATGACGGCTCTGTAAAAAGTTTAAAGCAGGCTGTAAAATTTTGTGGAAATGGAGGAAGAGAAGGAGCTAAATTAAGATCACCATTTTTTAGAGATAGAAAACTTGATAAAGATGATGTTGAAAAAATAGTAGAATTCTTAAAAACATTGAGTTCAAATGATGCTAAGATACAAATTCCACTTACCTTTCCTAAATAAAATTTACCTATTTTTAAGCAAGTTTTTTGATAAATTTGCTATAATTTTCGCAAATTATAACTTTATATAATATTACATTAGCATATAAAAGTACGATAATTCAATACTTTTAACTAAATCGTTTGTTTTTTTTAATAGTTTTAGTTATTAGAAAAATTAATATAAGCGAATAAATTAAATTATTTATAAAATTAGACGATATAGTTAAATAATATTTCAAAGGAGATTAAACATATGAAGAAAATTTTGATTGCTTGTGCATTTTTAGTAACCACAAGTATCTCTTTGGTAGCAAAAGATTTTAGGAATTATATACATGAGATCTCACCAACTGTTGGTATGAATTTTTCTGATAACAGAGCATTGGTAGAAGACTCTTTAGCATTTGGTATAAATTATAACTCATATTTTAGTGAAAATTTTGGTTTGAGATTAGGTTATGAGAGATTTTTTGCAGCGGATGTAAAGGGTGAGAATCAGGATACAGATGTAAATAGATTTTATGCGAATTTAATCTATAAGATGTCAAATGAGTATTTTAGAATAACTCCCTATTTTCTAGCAGGTATGGGATATGAAGCTTTTGAAGATAAAGTTATAAGTGGGGGTCAGTGGCTTATAGATGTAGGAGTTGGTTTAAATGTTGCGATAAATAATCGTATAAGTATAGGTCCAGAAATTAAAGCGGTTAGAAAGTCTTACTCTAGTGACAATATGGATGTTACAGCTGTATTGGCATTCTCATTTAGATTTGGACTTGAGCCTCTTGCACCTAAACCTACAATTAAGACGGTTGAAAAGGTAATTGAAAAAGTAGTTGAAAAAATTGTGGTAAAAGAGGTTCCTGTTGAGAAGATAGTTTATAGAGATAGACCAGTGGATGTTACTACAAATGATAATCAAACACATAGCAATCAAGATATAAATGAAACTAAAAAATCTGAGAAAGTAATTGAGAAAGTAATTGAAAAAGAGATAAAAAGCCAAGTTAGTGATAATATTCCAAGTGATGATTCTAAAGATGATGAGAATGAAAATGATGAGAGTGAAAATGAAGATGTCTATAAAAATATAGACGGACATGCTTGTGATATTCCTAAATCAGTTAAGTATAACGATAGATGTGATAACTCATATTATATTCAAGTGTCAGCAGCCCTTATATGTAAAGGGTGTGATGATAAGTTTAGAAACTTTTCACTTATCAAAAAGTTAGATGAAGCAGAGTATACACATGAGATAAAAACTACTATTAAAGATAGTGGTACAAGAGTAGATAGGCTATTGGTTGGACCGTTTAAATGTAAGGTAGATGCATTTAAAGAGCTTTGCAATATTAAGCAAGATAAAATTGCTCCAGACGCATTTATATTTGCAAAAACACCTAAAGAAAAGTAATATTTTTTAGGTACTTTTTTATGAAATCATGGTAGCAGAAATGTTACGATGATTTTATACTTTCAAAAAAACATATCTTAATAATTTTTATGCTACTGTATTTAATAAAATAACCTAAGGTAACATGTTGAAAATAGCAATAGTTGAAGATGATATTAGTATGAGAAGATCTATTGAAATTGCTCTTAAAGAGTTTAAAGAGTTTGAAGTTGTTGCTTTTATGAATGCTGTGCAAGCTTTAAAAAAGTTAGATTCTACATACGATTTGATAGTTACTGATATAAATATGCCTAAGATGGATGGGTTAGAGTTTATCAAAAAAGTTGATTTTAAGTGTGATTTTATAGTTATAACTGGAAATGCAAGTTTAAATAAAGCAGTAGAGTCACTTCGTCTTGGTGTGAAAGATTTTTTAACTAAACCTTTTGAAGTTGAAACATTGGTTGAAGCTATCAAGAGAACAGCAGAATTTTCAAAAATTCAAGCAGAAAATGAGAGACGATATGAAGGAAAAGAGAGACGAATTGGAAAAGAAGATATTAGAGAAGACAAGGTAGAGAGACGGAGACAAGGTAGTGATAGAAGAAAGAGATTTTATGGTGAATCTAAACCTTTGTTGAAAATTTTGAATGTTCTAAGAAAAGTGGCTTTAACAAATGCTTCTGTTATGCTTTTAGGTGAGAGTGGTGTTGGAAAGGAGCTTTTTGCAAGAGAGGTTCACGATAAGTCTCCTAGATTTGCAGACCCATTTATTCCGATAAATATGGCAGCAATTCCTGATAATTTGTTAGAGAGTGAACTTTTTGGGTATGAAAAGGGTGCTTTTACAGATGCAACTGCTATGAAAAAAGGTTATTTTGAAACAGCAAATAAAGGAACACTTTTTTTAGATGAGATAGGTGAGATGCCTTTGGCTTTGCAGGCAAAACTTCTTAGAGTTTTACAAGAACATGAGATTTATCGTGTTGGTGGTACAAAAGCTATAAAGATTGATGTCCGTATAGTCTCAGCCACAAATGCAAATATCAAACAAAAAATTGCAGATAAAGTGTTTCGAGAAGATCTTTATTATCGTTTAAATACAATTCCTGTAAATATTCCTCCCTTAAGGCATAGAAAAGATGAGATAGAAGATATAGTTTGCGAGTATCTTTTTAAAGTTTGTAGAAAGTATGATTTTGAGTATAAAAGTTTTAGCAAAGATGCTATGAAGGCTCTACTTGATTATGAATGGCCAGGAAATATAAGAGAGCTTCTCTCAGTTGTTGAAAGAGCCATAATACTTAGTGAAGAAGATGTGATTTATGAGAGTGATCTATTTTTAGAAGGTAGAAAAAGTCAAAAAAGTATCGGGGATTTAGAAAAAGAGCTTATAATAGAGCTTTTAAAAGATTCTGGCAATGATTTTGATAAAAGTGCAGATAAGCTTGGGATTAGTTTGGCGAAGTTAGAAAAAAAGATAGATAAATATAATATTGAGGTTTAAAATGAGAAAATTTAATGTAGCAGTTGTAGGAGCTACGGGTGCTGTTGGTGAAGAGTTTTATGAGTTGTTTAAAGAGCATAATTTTCCTATAAATAAATTAGTTCCACTTGCAAGTGCAAGAAGTGTTGGAAAAACAATAGAGTATAGAAATAGAGAAATTGCAGTTCAAGAGCTTACCAAAGAGATATTTGAAAAAGAGGAGATTGACATCGCATTTTTTTCAGCAGGTGGGAGTATATCGGCCGAGTTTGCTGAAAGTGCTGTTGAAGCGGGCGCACTTGTAATCGACAATACAAGTCATTTTAGAATGGATGGAGATATTCCGCTTGTAGTTCCTGAGGTAAATCCCGAAGATATAAAGCAGTGGCGAAATCGTGGGATTATAGCTAATCCAAACTGTTCTACTATCCAGATGGTACAATCTCTAAAAGCTCTTGATGAACTTTATGAGATAAAAAGAGTTGATGTTAGCACCTATCAAGCAACAAGTGGAGCTGGAAAAGCTGGCATGGAAGAGCTTGTAAAACAGATGCAAGACTTTTTTGCCTTTAAATTAAGTGAGAGTGAATGTTCAGCTTTTGCTCATCAAATCGCTCTAAATGTCATACCTCAAGTTGATGTACCTATGGAAAATGGTTTTACAAAAGAGGAGATGAAGATGGTTAATGAGACTAGAAAGATTTTGCACAAAGATATAGAAGTTGCAGCAACTTGTGTGAGAGTTCCAGTTTTAAGAAGCCATAGTGAATCTATCACGGTTACATTTGATGAAAATGTAGTTGTTGATGTTGATAAAGTTAGAGAAGCTTTTGAAAATTTTGAAAACTTAGTAGTTAAAGATGATATAAAAAACAGTATCTATCCTATGCCAAAGGATGCGACAGATACAGATTTAACTTATGTTGGAAGGATAAGAAAAGATATATTTAGAGATAATATCTTACATTTTTGGAATGTAGCAGATCAAGTTCGAGTAGGTGCTGCTACAAATTCACTTAGAATTGCACAAAAATGGATAGATATGGAGGAGTATGAATAAACTATGAAAATGGTAGAAAAAATTTTTGAAAATATACTTTGGAAAGGTCGACTCTTTGTATTGTTAGCAGTTATTTTTAGTATGGTAGGGTCGATTATACTTTTTATAGTAGCTAGTGTAGACATATATGTGGTTGCTGCTGAGACACTTACCGTTTATTTTACGGGAGCTCATCCTGAAAAGTTTCATCAGATGGTTGTTGGTGGTATTATTGGGGCGGTTGATCTTTATTTGATGGCGGTTGTTATGCTTATATTTAGTTTTGGTCTGTATGAGCTTTTTATTTCAGAGATTGATCAAGTAAAAGATAGCTCTGCTTCAAAGATTTTACAAATTGACTCTTTAGATCAGCTAAAAGATAAGTTAGCTAAAGTTATAGTAATGGTTTTAGTAGTGAGTTTTTTTCAAAGAGTGCTTTATACTGAGTACAATGGAGCTTTAGAGATGCTCTATTTTTCAGGTTCTATTGTGGCACTTGCTTTGGGATTATATTTTTTAAATAAAGGTGGAAAAAATTAAATGGGAAAGATATTTGTAGATGCATGTTTTGGAAAAAAGACTCCGTATACTCCAGTTTGGATGATGAGACAAGCGGGTCGTTACCTGCCTGAATATATGAAAGTAAGAGCAGAGGCAGGGAATTTTTTAAATTTATGTCATGATCCAAAGAAGGCTTGTGAGGTTACAATTCAGCCTATTGATATTGTAGGTGTAGATGCTGCGATACTCTTTTCTGATATTTTGGTAATTCCAAATGAGATGGGAATGCATCTTGATTTTTTAGTAGGAGAGGGTCCTGTTTTTAAAGATCCAATAAGAGATGAAAAAGCATTAGATGCATTAATCGGTGGCGAAGAGGCTGCTAATAAACTTACTTATGTTTATGAAACTTTAACTCTTCTTCGAAAAGAGTTAGCTGATGATAAAGCTCTTATTGGTTTTACTGGAAGTCCTTGGACATTAGCCACTTACATGATAGAAGGGCAGGGGACTAAGACTTATAACATCGTAAAAAAAGAGATTTACTCAAATCCAGAGTTTATGCATAAGCTTCTTAGAAAAGTTACTGATGTTGTAAAAATCTATCTTGAGAAACAGATTGAAGCTGGTGCGGATGTTGTTCAGATATTTGATTCATGGGCTGCTGCTTTAGAAAAAGATAAGTATTTTGAGTTCTCTTGGAACTATATGAAAGAGATAGCAGCTCATATAAAAGCAAAATATCCACATATTCCTATCATCATGTTTCCAAAAGGAATTCCTGGGTATTTAGATAAGATTGATGGCGATTTTGATGTTTTTGGTGTGGATTGGGCAACTCCAATTGAGTATGCAAAAGAGATGCTTGGAGATAAGTATGTTCTCCAAGGAAACATGGAGCCTTGCCGTTTGTACTCCAAAGAGGCAACAAAAGAGGCAGTTACAAATATAGCAGAAGTTATGAAAGATGGTAGACATATCTTCAATCTAGGACACGGAATACTCCCTGATGTTCCTGTTGAAAATGCAAAATATTTTGTAAAACTTTGCCAAGAGGTAAGTAAGCGATAAAAAAATATACTTTTGGTCCAGTAAACTCCAGACGCTTTGGTCTCTCTTTAGGGATTGATCTTAGCCCTGATTTTAAAAGTTGCAATTTTGACTGTCTTTATTGTGAGTTAAAAGCAGCTTCACCAGTAGATGTGATTTTAAATCCTCCTAAAATTGAAGAGATAATCAAAGATGTAAAAACAGCTCTTTTAAAAGAGCCAAATATTGAAGTTATCACAATTACTTCAAATGGTGAGCCTACATTGTATAAAGATCTTGATATTTTAGTAGATAGATTAAATGAGATAAAAGATGATAAAAAACTTCTAATCCTCTCAAACTCATCAACGATAACAGATCCTAAAATTCGTGAAGTTTTAAAAAAGATAGATATTGTTAAGCTTTCATTAGATTGTGTTTCACAAATGTGTTTTAAAAAGATTGATAGACCAATGGAAGGTATCTATATCAAAGATATAATTTTGGGGATTAAAACTTTTGCTAAGAGTTTTGAAAATGATTTGGTCATTGAAGTTTTGCTTGTAAAAGGGGTTAATGATAAAAAACAGGAGATAGAAGCTTTAAACAGAGTGTTAAATGAGATAAAACCAACTCGTGTTGATTTTGGTACGATTGACCGCCCACCTGCGTTTGATGTAAACCCAGTAACAAGTGAAGTCTTAAAAGAGTTAAGCAGTAGTTTTGAAGGATTACCAATATCGATAATCCATAAAACAAAACCAAAATTTAAAGTCTCATTTGACAAAGATGAGATAAAAAATATGCTAAAAAGAAGACCTCAAAGCCAAAGTGATGTTGATTATCTCTTTAGTGATATCTCAAAAAACAATCTTTTGCAACTTGTAGATGATAAAGAGGTTTTGAAAAAGAGTATTGCAGGTGTGATTTTTTATTGTGATACTAATCTTATATTATCCAGATAGTCATCACCACCTTCAAAGTAAAATGACTCAATTGATAAAATTTTATTGTCAGGTTCAAACTGTTGAAGATATGAATTTAAATCAAATCTTAAATGTTTCCAAACACTATCTTGTGTAACATACTCATTCATGCTAAGAGGAAAAACAAACTCTAAAACAGATCCATTTTCCGTATCGAACCATTGTGAGGATGCATCTATCTTTCTTAAATCATAAAATGTATTAAAAGAAATCCATCTCTCTCCATACTCTGTTATAGTTTTTACACCTACAATAAAACAGTGATTTATTTTTTCGCCCCTTTTCTTCATCTTATCAAACTCTAAAATAGTTTGATAATCATTTTGGATAGGTAGGTGATAGGAAGCTCCATTGATATAACTTTCATAATCATCACCATCTTCCCCTATCCAATCTTCTCTAAGTAAAATTGATCTTTTACTTCCATTTGCACCTTTTGCAACATTTTCGATGGGATGCCCTTGCCATAGTTGCCAATTACCGATAGTTCCATCTTCTCCATCCCAATATATTGAATCACTATCATTAAAACTATAATAGTTTTCACCAGATCTATCAGAACCACATGAGATAAATATAAATGATGTAAATAGCAATAGAGTTAAATATAAAAAAGTTTTCAAAAGCTTTCCTTTGGTAAAAATAATTAATCTATAATGCCATAAAAAAGAGGAAAAAGAAAGGAAAAATTTACATTTGCAAAAAATAAACTAAATTTTATTACAAATGTAAACATATCAGTCTATATTTTGTATAATTATGACAAATACAAAAGGGGAATTTTATGGAGTATTATAGTTGGATTTTGGCTTTTCATATTATGAGTATTATCTCATGGATGGCTATGCTTTTTTATATGCCAAGGCTTTTTATCTACCATGTTGAGCACTCAAAAAATGGTTCAGCATTTACAGATGTTATCAAGATTCAAGAAGAGAAGCTTTGGAGGATTATAGGAAATCCTGCATTTTTTGCTAGTTTAGTCTCTGGAGTTATTATGATGGTTTTAAATCCTGCTCTATTTGAGAGCGGTGCTTGGCTTCACATAAAGCTAACGGCTGTTGCTGTCTTGATAGCTTATCATTTTTCACTGAACTATTTTAGAAAAGAGCTTTTAGCAGATAGATGTGAAAAAAGCGGGAAGTTTTTTAGATTTTACAATGAAGTGCCTACTCTTTTAATGATTTTAATTGTTATTATGGTAGTGATAAAACCTATGTAATTTTTTTTAAACTCTACATTTTTTTAACACTTTTTTATGTTAACATGTTTTCTAAATAAAATTTTAAGGAGCATGTTATGAGAGTGATATTAATTTTTTTGGTACTTTTCTCTTCGTATAGTTTTGCTAATTCAACTCTTTTAGTTAAGAGTGGTTGGCAGTTAATAGGTTTGAACTTGTCAGTTGATGATATGAAGTTGTTTGAAGCTAAAAATGTAGAACAAGTTTGGTATTTTGATGCAAAAACTCAGAAGTGGCTTGGGTATTCACCTGATAAGCTTATACAGAAAAAGATTGATGATAGAGATTTTGACAAAGTAGAGAGTTTAAAAAGTTGGCATGGTTTTTGGATAAAAAGCAAACAAGAGTGGATGTTGAGTATTGAAAATCCAGATACAGATGTAGTTTTAAAAGACAATAATATCTCTTTAGAAAAAGGCTGGAATCTCATATCTCTTCCAATTGATAGTGCAATCTCTCCAAAAGCTTTTGATGATGTCTCTATCTGGAAATATAGTCAAAATAAGTGGAAGTTTTTTGGTAAAGATGAAGACAATAAAGACTTTCCAACAATCTCACATATCTCAAATAGTGATGGAATTTGGGTAAAATCAGAAAAAAAACAGACAATTTCTATCTCAAAAAACTCTTCAAAATTACACTCTTTTGAAAATATGGAGCAGGTAAAGGCTTATATAAAGGATATGATTTTAGTAAAAGATAGACCGTATTTTGGTTATCATCCAATGGATAGAATGGAAGTTGGAGGTGAGTTTGATGCT
>Ga0256834_1000842_pt1 | contig 21675 bp, 15 predicted proteins | sample 4281140metaG_FD_190536 | JGI IMG/M metagenome (GOLD analysis project Ga0256834, IMG submission 190536) | Hydrothermal vent microbial communities from East Pacific Rise, Pacific Ocean - 4281-140 | ecosystem: Environmental > Aquatic > Marine > Hydrothermal vents | place: Pacific Ocean: East...
GGGAGCTTCTTCTATTTTAGTCCAAGTAGGTAGCTCATTATTGGCTTCCCAGCTTCCAAATTCTTTGTCTATTAGTTTAATGGTTTCTGTAAAATCTAGATCTCCACTCATACAAACAGCCACATTATTTGGGCGGTAGTAAGTATTAAAGTATTCTTTAATTTTAGTGATTGATGGATTTTTTAAATGATCTATTGTGCCAATTACGGTTTGAGTTCCGTACTGATGTTTTGTGTATAAATTTTTATTTAAAGCTTCAGACACTTTACGTCTATCACTATCGAGCGAGCGATTTTTTTCTTCGTAAACAGCTTCTAGTTCTGTATGAAATAACCTGTTAACGATTTTTCTAAAACGTGAGCCTTCAATTTCTAGAAATCTACCAATCTCGTTAGAAGGAATATCAACGGTATAAACCGTACGATCGTTTGTAGTGTATGCGTTTAATCCTTTACCGCCAATAAGCGATAACATTTTATCATACTCATTAGGGATAGCAAGCTTGGCTGCTTCGTTAGAGTAAGCATCAATTTTCTCATAGTATGCCTTTCGCTCCTCATTATCTGTAAGCGTAGCATAATGGTTAAACATAGCCTCAATACTGTCTAGCATTACTTTTTCTTTGGCGTAATCAACTGTGCCAAATTTATCGTTGCCTTTAAACATCATATGCTCTAAATAATGTGCTAGGCCAGTGTTAGAAGCAGGGTCGTTTTTGCCTCCAGCTTTTACAGGTGTATACACCTGAATACGCGGAGCATTAGCATAATAACTTAGATACACCTTAAGACCATTGTCTAAGGTATAGATTCTTGTTTTCATTGGATCTCCTTCTACATATTCGTAGCGGTAACCTCCTTCTTCGGCAGTTTTAGTTTGGTAAGGTTGCTCTGGTTCGGTACAAGCCCAGAAAATAGATGTTGCACAAAGTGCAAGAATTAGTTTATTTTTCATTGAGTGGTTTGTTAGTAGTATTTTAATTATAGCAAACAGCAATATATTACAAATAGTTGAAATATGAAACTGCTCTTATATAGGTGGAGCTATTTGATGTTTTACCGCAGTATTATTTTTTTTATGCCGTTTAGCAATTTATTTCGCAACACTCCCGATAGCTATCGAGAAGAGAAACCTTAGCTATGCAGAACAAAACCTCCAAGGTCTCTTTTCTGCTTGGTAAAAGACCTTGGAGGTATGATATATCCAAACAAGTCAGTTGACGAATTATTGCCAGATGGCACCATGGTTTTCTAGTTGTATTGCTATTTTCAAATCATTCACCTCGGTGGAGGTTGCCTTGTCTTACGCAAAGCAATGACGGAGTAGTTGGTGGCATCTTAAATGGATGCTTTATAACTCCACTAGTGCAGGTGTTCGCTTGTGCTATTACAGAAAATTGCATTGGAATAGTACAATTCAAAAGGCTGCTAAACAAGTAGTAAACTTTCATTCACAAAGAAAAACCTATCATTCACAAAGTAATTCGTGTCGTTCACAAAAAACGCATTGCATCTCATTATTAAAATTTACTATTTAGGAGCTTATTAATTAGTTGGAATTAAACCATATTTTATGAAACAAAACAAACTAAAATTGGGTATTGCGTTTCTGCTTTTTTGCATAGGCGGAATTACCCAAGCGCAAGAAGCAATTACAGCTACTGGAGGTGATGCCTCAGGCAGTGGAGGATCGGTGAGTTACACCGTGGGGCAGGTGGCCTACAGTTACGCAAGTAACGGAGGCTCGGTATCGCAAGGTGTGCAGCAAGCCTATAATATTACTACTGTATTAGGAGCGGATATGAAAAGCATAAGCTTAAATGTATCTGTATATCCTAACCCTACAGTTGATAGGTTAACACTAACTGTAAATGAAGATGATTTTGCTAGCAAAAAAGCATTGGTTGTTCAATTATATAATATGGATGGCAAACTATTAAGGCAGAAGAAGGTAGAAGGCGAAAGCACTTCCATTGAAATGAAGGAGCTAAGAACTGCTACGTATTACCTGCGAGTGCTTGATAATGAGAATACAGTAAAAACATTTAAAATAATTAAAAACTAAATATCAATTAATGGTAAATAGTTAATCAAACCTTCGCTGAAGCTACGGTTTGTAAATAGTAAAAAAACAAATATGAAAAAATTATACACACTTTTAGCCGCAGTACTACTTACTACTATGGTATGGGCGCAAAGTCCCAATAAAATGAGCTACCAAGCGGTGGTTAGAGATGGCAATAACGAATTAGTAAGCAATGCAGACATTGGTATGCAAATAAGCATATTACAAGGCAGTGCCGATGGTAGTTCGGTTTATACCGAAACCCAAACACGCACAAGTAATGGCAATGGTTTGGTAAGTTTAGAAATAGGGATGGGTAACACTTCTGATGATTTTTCTACTATTGATTGGTCTGCAGGCTCATACTTTATAAAAACAGAAACCGACCCAACGGGAGGTAATAATTACACCATTACCGGCACCAGCCAGTTAATGAGTGTACCTTATGCATTATATGCAGCCACTTCTGGCAGCTCCACTCCAGGACCTCAAGGAGCAGTTGGGCCACAGGGCCCAGCAGGAGCAGATGGAGCAGACGGTGCAGATGGTTCCGATGGAAGTATAGGAGCTACAGGCCCAGTTGGCCCTGCCGGAGCAGTAGGCCCACAAGGCCCAGCAGGAACAGATGGTGCAACGGGTGCTCAAGGCCCAATTGGCCCAGCAGGTGCTGATGGAGTCGATGGCTTAGGTGTTGCTCAAACAATTGCTAAATCAGGTAGTTTAGTTACACTATCCGATGGAGGAGGAAGCTTTATTGATGAAGTAAATGATGCCGATTTTGATCCAATTAACGAGTTACAAACACTGTCAAAAACATTAAATATTGTTTCCCTATCAAATACTGGTGGTAGTTTTATTGATGAAGTAAATGATTCAGATTCAGATCCATTAAATGAACTGCAAGATATTTCATTAACAGGGAATGAATTGTCAATTTCTGATGGCTCAACTGTAGATTTAACAGGTATTGGCTTTGATGGAGATTTTAATAACCTTACCAATGTTCCAGCTAATTTAGATGTTGATGAAACGGATGATTTTGATGGACAATATAGTAGTTTAAGTGGTGTGCCCACTAATGTAAGCACATTTACAAACGATGCCAGTTACCTAACTTCGTTTACCGAAACCGACCCTGTATTTGGTGCAGCTCCTGCTGCTGGAATAACCAATACATTAATGACCAATTGGAGCACTGCTTATACTTGGGGAAATCACTCTACAGCTGGCTATTTATCATCGGAAGTAGATGGTTCAGTAAGCAATGAGATACAAACACTTTCAGTTTTAGGGAATGATTTAACCATTTCTGGAACTGGAGGAAATACAGTTACATTGCCTGCAGGTGCTTCTTCTTGGGCAGTAAATGGAAGTGATGTTTATAGAGGTGCTGGAAATGTAGGAATCGGAATTGCAACCCCAGCATATAAACTGCAAGTAAATGGTACTTCAAAAATACAAGATCGATTAACTATGGGAACGAGTCTTGCTAACCCACTAAACCAAGGAGGGGCAATACTATTTCAAAAAGCTACTTCAGGAGCCGATGATTTTCGTATTGAAACTTATACGATTGATGGATTACAAATATCTGGAACAAGCTTGTTTTTTGGAAGCCAAACCAATGGAATTCACATTTCTGACGGAGACCACCAGCCTGTTGGTTTCGTTGGTATTGGAACAAATACTCCAACTGAAAAACTAGAAGTAAATGGAAGTATAAAAATTACAGATGGTACAGAAGGTGCAGGTAAAGTATTAACTTCTGATGCCGATGGTAAAGCAAGTTGGGAGAATTCAGTTGATGATGTAATTACAACAGGAGTAATAATTAGGGGTGCATTACCAATAGGAGCTAACTGCCCTGTTGGGGGAAGTTATACTGCACCTGCATCCACATTAGAACCAGGTGTTTATATGTACACATTATATAGTTGTGCTGGTCAAATTGGTCAATTAACGAGTGGATTTAACATTAATTTAGTATTTGTTTCTGGAACTGGAGATGCAAGTTATACGTGGCATAATTTTAATGAAGGCAGTTGTGGGGATTTTTATACAGGAGTTGTCAGGGTGACATCCACAAGCAATGTTGCTGTTAGATATTCTAGTAGTGGAGGTAGCTCTTTTACAGTACCTGGGGCTAATTCCGAAGGGGTTAGATACTGGAGAATTAATTAAGACTTCCATTCTCAGTATCTCTTGTAGAGGACGCTGAGCAATTAACTACATATCAATCAGGACTAAAGGGTTGCAGATAGAAATCTGCAACCCTTTTTCATTGCCATGTAGCAAGTCATTTCGTAGAAATCTTAGCCACCAATAAAAGAGTTGCAAGCTGGTTAACCCGAAAAATTCATTGTTAAGCTTCAAAATCAGGTGTAAAAGTGTTATTTTTAGGTAGTTACAACAAAAACAATCACTTTTAACCACACCCAATTTTGAGCATTAAAGATACATTGTTTTACAGAGGAAACAAGTCAATATCAGTTGATTTTTCAGCATCAGAAATCAGTACTGATGGTTCACTAATACTTTTAGAGAAAATAGAACGTGAACACAAATTAATAAATAAATTTGGGAAGCATTTACCAGATTTGCGCAATCCTAGATTTATTACTTACACTCGAGAGGCACAACTCAAGCAACGTGTTTTTATGATGATGCTCGGTTACGAAGATGCGAACGATGTATCTCATTTACAGCACGACCCCTTGTTTAAAGATGTTCTTCAAGGAGATTTAGCCTCTCAGCCAACCATATCAAGATTTGAAAACAGCATGAATAAGCATTCCATTTTTGAGTTTAGTAATGCTTGGGTAAACAACTACGTATCTAGTTTATCAGGTCGTAAACGCATTGTTATTGATGTTGATGCAACGGATGACCCTACGCATGGTAATCAACAAATGTCCATGTTTAATGGTTATTATGGTCAGTTTATGTTGAATGAATTATTTTTTCATGATGGAGAAACAGGACAACTAATTCTTCCTGTTCTCCGTTCAGGGAACAGCCATTCCAACAAATGGTATGTTGGGATTTTAAAACGTATTATCATCAAAATTAGAAAATCTTACCCTGAGATGGAAATTGTAATTAGAACCGATAGTGGTTTTAGTTGCGCTCCCTTCTATGAATTGGTGGATGATTATAACCTGCTATTTGTAACGGGTCAGGCAAGTAACTCTGTATTAAAAAAGAAAGTCTCACGAGCTGAAAAAGCGATAAAACACTTGTATTTAAACCAAGGGAAAAAGCATCAGCATTTTATGAGTTTTACTTACCAGGCCAAAAGTTGGCACAAAGAACAACAGTGTTACTCAAAAGTAGAAAGCACAGGATTAGGGATGAATATTAGACATTTCATTAGCAACATGAAAGAAAAGGAAGCCAGAGATATCTATTTTGGATTTTATGTGCTTCGAGGAGAGGCAAGTGAAAATAGAATTAAAGAAGTGAAGAACATGTGTTTCTCCGACAGGCTTTCTAATCACGATTATTGGGCTAATTTTTTCCGTCTTTTTATCAGTAGCCTTGCTTACGAGATGTTTTTGCTCATCAAACAAAAAATCAAGAAAACTAAATTTAACGTAGCTAAAAAATGGCAAATTAGTTCTATAAGAACCTACCTGCTAAAAGTTGGTGCAACCATAAAAATCACAAAAAAGAGAATTTTCTACCAACTATCTAAGGCCTTTGTTTACAAAGATTTATTCCGAGAGATTATTACTCAGTAAGGGTTGTTGTGTGTATAACTCAACGACCTTGGGATAAATCCCTCTAATTGGTAAAAAGAAGAAAAATTACTGTCTGAAAAAGACTCTGTCGGCTGTTTAGTGTCAATAAAATGTGTTCCTTTTTTTAGAAAAACACCAAAAAATTATTTTTGGTTGTCATAAAATAATTACCTGCCTCTAAGTACATTTTTATCCAGACAGTGAATAATGCGGGTTAATAAATGTTTTCATCTATATTGGTTTTGACCTTCAATCCTGTTTTTGTCTTTGTTGTACCTATTATCCCGAACTCAGGTTATTAAATTCACAATAATAATACTCTATTTCCATCAGGTATAGTAGCTTACAATATTTTGTTTTTTCTTTACTAATACGACTTCTTGTAATACCAATACCTGTAGCTTCACTAACAATTGAAACACCATTATATCCTATAGACTGAGCTTCTGTTGCTGCCTATATTGGTAAAAACGTTCATTGGTTTTATTTTTTATTGTTGCGTACTTGGCTCTTATATCTGCTACTTTATCCACTTTAAACAAATAAAATATTTAACTATTTCCTAATATCCGCAAGACCTGACAGGTTTTTGTTGATAATCACTAAGTTATAGCCATTTTCGGATCACTTAATTGGGGGAAACCTGTCAGGTCTAATCGATTACAAATCAGAAGATTACAAATAGGGTTGCGGATTTTAGGTATTTGTTTACAGTTAGTTAACTGTATAAATCATAAATAAAATATAAAACTATTCTGAAAATTCTAGCAATGGTAATAAATCTCAGTTGTGGAAAAAAAGTAATTGAGATTTATTCAAAAATAGAATCGGCAAATTCTTCTGCCCAACTAATTAATTCAATTCTATCAGAAGCGCTTAATTTTGAATCGGCATGTAGCAATAGATATGCTTCAACAGGCATTTTTTTGTCTTCAATTTCTTCCATTAAGTCGTCTAGTGCCTCTGCTTTGTCAAGTTTACTTAACTGCTCCCATTCCGAGAAATTTAGATGCTCCCTGCCGTCTTTAACATGTGCCCCCACAAAAAAGGATACTGGAGAAACTTGGGCATACCAAGGATAGGCGGTGTTGTTAGAATGGCAATCGTAACAACTGTTTGTTAGAATTGATTCTATGTTAGATGGAATAGTATTATTCATTAAAAGGTCGCTAGTAGTAATACTGCTAGTGGTAGGCAATCCTTTTGGCATAAACTGAATGAGTATAATTAGAGCTAAAATCCCTAATAGTAGTTTTCTTTTCATATAGAAACAACGGATTAATTATTCTCCAGCTAATTGCGAAGCGGTTGATCTAGCCCAGTCAATTAACATTTTATTTTCTTCATCGGTTGGTACTTTTTCAGGATAATTAGCCCTGAATTTTTTAGTTGGCATATCTCCTTTTTCTATTTCTTTCGCAATTTTACTTAGCTTAGAAACAAGTTTAGATGTTTTCATCGACCCTAGTTCGTCAAGCTTAAGCTTCATCTTGGCTTTATAATTTTTTGAGTCAACACTATGACAACCCGTACATGATTTCGCAAAAATGGCATCAATGTTTTGGGGTATTTCAATTCCTGTATTTTGGTTAATATTAGTTTTAAAGCTAGTAAGCAGTACAGTTGCTGTTGTTAGTACAAAAAGTAAGGAAATAAATTTGCTCATAGATTTATTGGAAAAGGAATGAAATTACATTATTCAAAAATAAGTATGTTTATTAATTAATTATTCTTAATGGCTAAGTTTTTTTCTTACATAAACAAAAGGTGGAAGAAAATATATAATGAGCAATATTGGGTTATAATTAGAGGGCTTGGCTTAATTTTGGAGTTAATTATCACTCAACAAAATGAAAATTAACTTAACACTAGTTATAGCATTATTATTTAGTATTTCTGCATTTTCTCAAATCAATCCTTCTGATAAGGTGTTTTTTGAGTTTGAAGAAACTGGCGGAGAAGTAAACGTAAATGGTGAAGATGCACTTGAGACATTAAACAGTTATATTGTTGGTAAAACAAATCTTCAAGTTGTAAACTCAAAAGATGGAGCAAAATATATGCTCACATTATCGGTAATCGAAAAAAATATGGGCAAAAGAAAAGGGAGGATTGTTATTACTGAAATTAAAAATGGCCAATTAATCTTTGACACTCAATGGCAAAAGGCTAATTCTAGTGCTTTCTATGGTTATTCTGGAACAAGAGCGGTAATTGGAAAAATGATTAAACAATTTATTCTAAAGCAATATCCTGAAATAGTCTTAAAGTGATTTTATTTTATCTTTTAAATAATCACGGCCAACTAGTTCGCTACAAGTAACCACAGCTCCAATAGTTACCCCAAGTACACCATGCATTACAATGTTTTGGCCTGTTAATAATAAGTTAGGTATTTTGGTTCGAGTATTAATATACGATTTTAGAGGTGAGTTATAGTCTCTTTTTATTCCATATAAGCTGCCATCTGCACCTATGTAATCGCGCAATGTAAGTGGAGTAGAAGAATTATACGCACTCATATTATTTCTTATATTGGGTAGTTTTATTTCTATCTCATTCAATAATAATTGAGATTTTTCTTCTTTAAAATCTTGATATTCTTTATTTCTAATGCTTAAATCTGTTGTTGTATTATAGGTGTTTGCCCATTTTTTAATTTCTTTAACCCGCATATAAGTAATAATTATTAGGCTTTTTGCATACTCAGGGTCTTTAGGCGATTGGTTATAATATATAGCAAAGCTCTTTCCCCAATCTTCAGGTTTATAATTCGTTAAGTTCCATACATCGTTTGAATTGATGTGGTATTTATTTACCTTTTCATATTTTAACGACTTTGGTTTTAACGTTATGTACAAAATAAATGCAGAGGTTGTATTCTCTAAGTTTAATACTCTATTAAGGTATGATTTACGAATACCTTTGGTATCCATTAAATTAAATGTTTGGGTTGGGTGAATATTAGAAATAAACGTTTTTCCTTTAATTAGCTCTCCATTTTTTAACTCGGCACTTTCAATTTTATTATTAACTCTATTTAAACCTACCACTTCTTTATTTCGTAAAATATGCCCCCCCAAAGCTTTAATCTGTTTTGCCAAAGCGTTGCTTATTTTACTGCCTCCTCCGATAATGCGGTATGAGCTTTCGATGTACGAATTTATAATTAATGCATGAATGTAAAATGGTGCTTTTGCTCCTTCGCCAGCATAAAGCAAGTTATTGGCAGAAAGAACTGCACGCAACTTTTTATCTTGGGTGCAGTCATTTATAACGTCTTTTGCTCCTTTGTAAAAGTGTTCTACTTCAGCTTCTATGCTTGTGTTTGTATTTATGTAATAGAGTGAAAATGAGTTACATACTTCTTTAATTTTGCTTATGTATTCATCAAGTCCTTTTTCTTCGTTGGGAAAGAATTTTAATAATTGAGTCTTAAAATTATCATACCCTTGTGCAATAGGGTATTCATTGGCATCATTGCTAAAAGAAATCAGATCAAAACCATCTATTTCCATTTTTTCAAGGTTTAATTCATCCATTAAACCTAAGTATTTAAAATATGGATATAAAGGTTGTCCTGGTTCAAGCCCTCCGATATAATGTACTCCTGTATCAAACTTGCTTTTATTAAAAAAAAATGTTTGTAATGTGCCTCCAATTTGAGCATTCTTTTCAATAATGCACACTTTATAACCTTCTCTGCTAAGTATTAACCCCGTTATTAAGCCACCTAGGCCAGATCCAATAATTACTATATCATAAGTTGGTTTACTAATTTTACTCATGAACAGTACCCTTTCTAATGTCAATTATTTTTTTTGGTTTTCTGGTTCCTTCAGGGTGCAGCATGTGTATAAGCTCTAAGTTGGAAACCCTAATAATTTTAGGAGTTACACGTAGGCTATCAACAAATTGCTTTTGTAATGTCTTTACTAATTCACTATTCAATCTATCTGAAAGGTAGATTTGAATAGTATCTGTATTAATTGTTGAACTCGATATTTCAATAACATAATGCTCAATTTGATCGAATGACACCAAAATTTCTTCAATACTTTGTGGAAAAATAGTAGTGCCTTTAAGCTTAATCATTTGGTTTTTTCTTGCTTCAATTGGGCCTAACCTCAATGTATTTCTTCCACACGTACATTTTTTGGTATGGGTTCTGGCTAAATCGCCTGTTCTATAACGTAATACTGGTGTACCTTCTACTCCTAATGGTGTAATAGTAACTTCCCCTAATTCTCCATTAGTTACAGGCTTTCCATCTTTGTCTAAAATTTCGATAATTACCAACTCAGGCAAAAGGTGGCCTCCACTATGTGCATCGCATTCAGTAAAAGCTGTCATCATTTCTGTAGAAGCATAGGTAGAGTACAAATTAATAGGCCATTTATCTGATAGCTTTTGGTAAAGCTTATTAGGTGTAAAGTCATTATTTCTAATGGGCTCACCAATACATATTGCTTTTAATATTGATGATTTATTGGGATTTATTTTATTGGCTAGTGCATATTTAACCAGCTTATATAAAAAGGAAGGTACCGCAATAGTTACGGTTGGTTTAAATTGTTTAATAAAAGCCCATTGAGGTGCTGGGTTACCAATTCCTGATCTAATTACCGAAGCTCCAAGCGATACAGCTCCTGTATAATAGGCCATACCAGCCATAAACATTTTATCAAGCGTTGTCGTAATTTGAATGGTGTCTTCTTTTGTTATTCCAGCAATTTTTAAAGACCTTTTTTCATTATATGCTAGCCTTTTAAGATCGTTTTTGGTTAATGCAATCACAATTGGGCTACCTAACGTGCCAGAAGTTGTAACATATTCAATTATTTCTGTCTTGGGTACACACTGAAAACTAGTATTGTTTTTGCCCATATCTACTTTTGAGGTAGTTGGAATCTGAGTTAAATCAGCAATGCTTTTGATAGAGATAGGGTCTATATTATTCGTATCTAGCAGTTTTTTATAATAAGCTGAATTGGCGTACAAATAGTTAATTTGCTTTTGCAAGGCAATTTCTTGTAATGCAATTATTTCTTCCGTTGGCTTAAAGTCAAGCCGATCATTAATTTTCCACATTTTATTTAAGCAGTTATTATAACAGTAGAGCTTGCCATGGAGGTGGTGTGTGATATGGAAACAAAAATATGCTTATAATTTAATTGAGTAAAACTTAGCAATGTATTTCCGCTTAATAGTATCGAAGGAGCTCCTTCTTTTGTTTTTGTAATTTCAATTTCTTTAAAGTTTGCCTCTTTGCTCCAACCTTTCCCAATAGCTTTCATATAGGCCTCTTTTGCTGCAAACCTAGCGGCATAATGCTGGGCAGGGTGCTTTTTAAGTTGGCAATATTCAATTTCTTTTATGGTAAAAACCTCCATTAAAAAACTATTTTTTTTAACCTTCTTAGCCATTCGCTCTACTTCAACAATATCTGTACCCAAGCCTTTAATCATCTAACTTTAATTTACTAATTTGAGCTTCAATAAATTCCCTGTCTTCTTGGTAAGCAATGTCCTTTTTTAAGGAAATCTCATAATTTTTAATTGCACTTTTAGCGTCTTTGGTAGCCGAAAAATAATTACCAAGTAACCTATAGGTTTCGTAATAGTTTGGGTTTACATTAACAAACTCAGCTATTAATGTTTTTTTGACTTCGGTATTTTCATTAGTTGCCTTTATAATTATTTCCTTAATATTTTTATACTTTTCGTAATGTTTAAATCCTTCTGAATATAAAAAAGGGTCTTCAGCAACCTCTAGTGAGTCAATTACTATCGGAAATTTAACTATGTTGCTACCCAACGAGGAAATGCTATTTAGTGAGTAAGCATTCATTTTATTTACTTGATATGGATAGGTGGATACCCATATAAACTTATTAACATTATCAAATATAACCGCATGGTGTGCTAATAGTTGATTTAAGGCCATTGGGTTTCCTAAACCAATGTTTCGACCTCGCATCCCCTTTTGGTCACGTAATATTTCAGCAACCTGCTTAAATCCTAATGAATCGGAAGAACTAATAAGTTCAGCAGTTCTTTCAAACCTTTTTACCGATTCGGAATTTGCTATATGGGCAATATTTAAAGGTATGCCTTTTAACTCGTTACTCTGAAAGTGATTCGTGACAATTATTGTGTCAGTTGCTGAAAAATAGACACCTGTTGAGTTTGGTGTTTTTTCTATTACAGCTATTCTCTGATCAATAACGGAAGATATGGTAAAAGATTCTGAAACGAAAGAAGTGTACTTATTGCTAATATCAATAGCTTCTTGAATAGTAGATGCATATTGTAATATATCTCTAGCAATGATTGAAACGGGCGTGCCAGAATGTGTTGGAATTTCAGAAATATCGGAATTGAGTGTTATGCCTAATCCTTTTTCGTTTATTCCAGAAACAACCCCAATAAAACTTGGCCAACTAACCGAAATGGACTTGTATCCTTTTGTTGGATTGCTAATTAAAATAACTTTATTTTTTGCAAAATCATCTCCAAAATAGAAATCGAAATTTCGCCCTATAATCATTTGCTGATGAATGCTATCGAATTGCCAACTGCCCAAGGCAGTACATCCTACAAGGTGCATGTTTTGCACAGCATGGCCAATGTCATGAGCAGCATGGTAATTAATAATTCGGTTATATTTTGGGCCTATATCATCAAACTTATCACTAAAAAATTCAGAAATACCGAATATTTCGGTTCTATACTCTATTGGGATATAAGAATCCAAATCTCTATTGAACCAAGCAATACCAAACGTTAAAAGTTTTTTTAAAAACCAAGAAGGAATTTGCTTGTCAATTTCATTTAAAAATACTTCCTCTTGCTCTTCTCCTAGTTTCTTCTGTAAGATACCTAATGTTCTTCCTCTGTCATATCCATTCCCTTCAATATAACATTCCCAATTTCCATATTTATTTAACCTTAGCCAACTGTTGTTTAAAACAAAATGGGTGGGAGATATTTGAACTAAATTTTGTTCATTTATTTTAGTATTAGACTCAACGGGAAAGGAATAAATTACTCTATGTACAAACCAAGTTGAAGTGAGAACAAAAATAATGAGAACAAATAGGAGGATTTTTTTTATACGACTCAACTGTGGATAGAATTTTTTAGTTAAAAGATGCTTAAATTAAGCAATAAATTACTTAATTTTTTGTTATTCTTGTTACAAAAATACGACTATTATGAGAATTCTTTTTTCCTTTTTGGCAATGCTAATGTTGCCAACTTTATTAAACGCTCAAGCTTTTCCAGTTGAAAAATATAAATCTAATAAGGTTACTTGGTACGGCATTGATTACACTAAAATTAAACTAATTGGAGATGATGGTTTTAGTGATACTGATAATATTGTTAAAACTTACTTTAACGCTTGGAATAATTTTGTGCTATCAGAACCTAACAAATATAACGTAAGAGGTTATTTGCACAAACCTGATATAAATATTGACTTGGAACTGGTAAAAGAACATAATGCATTGGTTGACGCTAATTCACTAATTGTTAGTAAAACTAATTCAATTAGTCAGGGTGAAGTGAATGAACTACTAGATGCGTATGATTTTAAGAGCACTGAAGGAATTGGCGTTATGCTTATTGCCGAGTATTATAGCAAAAATGATGTAAAGGCTTCTTACTTATATGTAGTATTTGAAATACAGTCAAAATCAATACTATTTTCAAGGAGGTATTATGCAGCACCCAAAGGGTTTGGATTTAGAAATTACTGGGCATATACGATTTATAGAACCCTTAAATCTATTGACCAGGATATGAGATTGTTGATGAGGTAAGAGCATTGGAACGTTCAAAAGGTTATATTTCTGCTCTAGGGGCTAAGTTTGAAGCTCAAAAAATTGCTTTTGCTCCTGTCGTATTTCAGGTAACAAAAGTATTACGAGATAAAGGTGTTCTTACCTATTTAAAAAAGAATAGGCACGGCAGTATTGAGGAGCTAGCTAAAGCTTTGGGTATATCTAATTATGGATTACGAATTTTACTTGAAATGGCGCTGGCTGCGGAAGTTGTACACTCAAATGGTGAAGATATTTACTCACTAACCAAAATTGGGCATTTTATTGAAGCAGATGAAATGACCAAAGTAAATATGGATTTTGTTAACGATGTGTGCTACAAAGGCCTATTTCATTTAGAGGAAGCTATAGAAAAAGGTATCCCGGCAGGATTAAAAGAGTTTGGCGATTGGGCTACTATTTACGAAGGGCTTTCGGAATTAGATGCTAATGTGAAGGAGTCGTGGTTAAATTTTGATCATTTTTACTCAGATGATTCTTTTCCAGAAGCACTCAAGATTATTTTTAAAGATAAGCCTCGAACTTTGTTAGACGTTGGAGGAAATACAGGCAAGTTTTCTATTAAATGTTGTAATTACGATAGTAATATTACGGTTACGATAGTTGACCTGCCCGGCCAAATTGAGATGGCCACTCGAAATATAGAAATGCATGAGTTAACTAATCGGATAAATTATTTTCCGTTAAATGTGCTTAAACCTGATAAACTTTTGCCCAAGGCTGATGTAATTTGGATGAGTCAATTTTTAGATTGTTTTTCCGAAGAAGAAATTGTTTCAATTCTGTCACATGCTGCAAAGTCCATGGAATTCAAATCAAAGTTGTACATTATGGAAACCTTTTGGGACAATCAGAAATTTCCTGCGGCTACGTTTTCATTGGTGGCAACCTCGGTATATTTTACCGCTATGGCCAATGGGAATAGTAAAATGTATGGTAAAAGTAGATTTGTTAAATTAGTTGAAAAAGCAGGATTAAAAGTTATGGAAGAGGATTTTCCAATAGGTGTTAGCCATACAATATTAACATGTAAACTAGCTTAGTTTGGTTAGAACCATTAACGTATTAGATGAGTTTGCAGACTGTGAATCAAAGACTAAGCTAAAATTATTCTCCTTAGCCCAGTTTTCAATAAACTGCTTGGTAAAAAAATAAAGATTGCCTTGAGTCTTATTAAATTTAAGATACTTTGTTGACCATTTTTCTGATTTTTTAGTCCAATTATGCGCGTTTTTTAAATCCGCCAATCCATCTCTAATTAGTAATAATCCTCCTGTATTTAGACCATTTACGCATTTATTAAGCACCTTAAGTTGTTTTTCTTTGTTTAAATAGTGTAAGGTATCCGCTAAAATTATGGCATCTGCATCTTTCGGAACTATGTTGGTAATGTTGCAAGTTTCAAATTCAATGCCCTTGGTTTTTAGGTACGAGTGTTGGGCAATATCTATTTTGTCATTGTCGTAATCGTATGCTAATATTGAATAAGCTGAATTACGTAGTTTTAGGTAATAGCTTAAAAAACCATACCCACAACCAAGATCATAAACTCGCTTATTGCCAGCCCCTATTAATTTGTAGTAGGTTTCATAATTACGTTTTTCAAACTTCCACTTAACTCTAAAATACCATTCTAAAACAGGTCCTTTGTATTTATATGAATATAATAAAGGATAGTATTGATAATCAATTTCCTCGCATAATTCTGCTACTTCGGTATAAGATTTTTTAAAATAGGTGCTAATTAATTTTGTCCTTTCTTTATAGCCAGTACCAAAATTTTTGTCGTCATACTTTATTCGAGGAAGAACATAAGTGCTTAAAAATCCGTCTTTTAAATTATAATCGTGCTTTGGCATTATATAAGAAAAACCGTGCAATACAATAGGGGTTATGTCAAGGTTTAATGTATCTGCTAAATAAAATGCACCTTTATGAAACCGACCCATTTTGCCATCGGCAGATCTCGTTCCTTCTGGAAATACAATAATTGAATAGCCATGATTAATAAGTTTTTTAAGCTTCTCAAGGTTGTTATCTAATGAATCGAATGTTGGAATATAGTCTGCATATTTAATGGCATTTCCGAATAGGACAGAATCGTACACCCACTTATTTACGAGCATTATTACATTTGGGTGTAGCCTTGCTAGTGCTAGTATATCGAAGAAAGAAGTGTGGTTTGCAATAATTACACTTGGTTGTGTAAAATCTAACCGGTCTAAGTTGTAATACCTCTTTTTAGTATTAAAAAGAATATCTAGCATAGTGCCAGTAATCCATTTGAGCATTTTATGAAGGGTGTCTTTTTTCCAGCTCTTAGTTTTAAAAGGAGTAATACGAATTAAAAAGCCCAAAAACACACCCAATAAACTGCCTAAAATAAATATAGAATACCCAATTATACTCATAAGAATAACTCTTATAGTAACTGGAGGTTTTCCATGATTTGTTCTACGTGTTGTAAAAAAATGAAATAGCAGAGGTTGAACAAAAAAGGATATAAATACAATAGTTAAAATACCTGTAACACTTATAGCGGCTATTGATTTTATGGCAGGGTGTTTGGCAAAAAATAAAACTCCCGTTCCGATAATAGTAGAAAGCGAAGATAAAATAATTCCAGATTTATAATGGCTTAATACCTCTCGTCCATACTTGTATTTAGATTGAAGACCATCTGTAATAAAAATAGCAAAATCGTCTCCTAATCCAAATATGAAAGTAATGATTATAATATTTATAAAATTAAATTTAAACCCGAATAAAGCAGAAATTCCAAGAATCCAAATCCAACTTATTGCAATAGGAATAAACGTAATTAATGTAAGCTCGAAACTGCCATAAATAAGAAGCATAGCTACAAAAACTAAGACACTTGCAAAAATCAATAAGTAATTAAAGTCATCTTTTACCGCTTCTGTTAACATCGACATTACACTAGTTCCATCAACTAAAATATAGTTAGGGTTGTTGCCAAATTGTTTTCTAAATAGGTGGTAGTCGCTTTTCTTAATTACTATACTGGTAATTAATAATTTTTCTTCATTCTCAGATACTTCATTTGAGTGGAGTACTAATTGGCTTAGTGTGTTACTCTCTTTAATAAACTTAAAAGAATCTTCAGGTTTTAAAGTTTTACTAATCCAAGTATTAAATGGGGCAAAGGCATCTTTTTTAAAACCTAAAGAGTCGGCAGTTTGCTCTACTTGGTTCCAAGTGGTTTCTCCATTTAATTTCCAAAAAGTATTCCATTGATTAATTTTTTTTACTTGTTCATCTTTAGATAATACAAAAAGACCCAAGGACGTAATTTGTTTAATTTCTATGCTATCATTAAGTGCAATAAGCTCAGAATAAAGCTGTTGATTTTTGTTAGCTATTTCATTGTCAGAATTTCCTTCCACTAAAAAATGCACCCTTTTTTCAGTGTCGGGGTTAATGTTTTGATGTTTTATTTCTGCTTCTTTTAATTGTTTAGGGTAATAGTTAATCTTATTAAGATCGCTTTCGAACTCAATTTTTGATGCGAAAAAAAAGAAAACAATAGTTATTATTAAAATAGAAGAAGCGACTAATTTAGAGTGCTTAGAAGGCTCTAAATTTATTTTATCAACAAGGGTGTCAAGTTTATTCGATTTAGTGATCGATAGCTTTTTTTCGAGGGGCTTTAGTAATTGAGGGAGAATAAACAAAACAAAAATTAATGCTCCTGTTAAGCTCAGAGCCGTAAATAAACCAAAATCATGTAGTACTCTGGAATTTGCAAATGTGAGCGATAAAAAAGCAATTATTGTTGTACTGCCGCTTAACAATAAAGGTATAAAAATAGTTTTACGGGTTTCAATAGCATTATTGCTTTGTTTAAATTGGGCAAAAAAGTGGAACGAATAATCGATTACTATGCCTAAAATTACCGCTCCGGCACTAAGAGCAATGCCAGATATGCTTCCTTGCCAAGCATAAACTCCTGCAATTGCAAATAGCACTCCAAAAGCACCCGGTAATAAAAAAAGAGCGAGGGTAAATAAGTTTCTAAAATAATAAAGCAGGAGAGCTATGATGCAAATTATGGCAATAGTAAGGGTGAATTTAATATCCTTCTCAATTTGTTTGGCGTTTGCATCAGCAATTAAAAAAGTTCCAAAAAAATCTACTTGATATTGCTCATTTAAAGAATTCCAATTATTTCGAAAATCACTCAGTGTTTTGGCTAGCAAACTATTTTGATCACTTTCAGATGGGTTGAATGCTAATTCTCCATATATGAATAAAGTACGTTGGTCTTCTGAAATAAATAGTCCCTCGTTTTGAAGGTAGTTATTAGATAAAGCATTGGACTTAATTTTGGAATAGCCATATTGCATAAAATGCAATGGGTCTTTTATTGTCCATTCTTTGAGAGCCAAGCCTTCAGGAGAATACAATGATTGTTTATTTTCAACCATTGTTTTCCTAATGTTGCTTGAGGCAAGACTAAGCTTAATGCGATTATAGTCAGAACTATCTAAAAATAAGTAGAGGTGATTAAAAAAATAATTACTAACCACTGAAGGGTCTAAATCGCTTTTGTACTGCAAATTATTAATATGCGAACCAGCCTTTAGCTTAAGTGCCGTTACAAGCTCTATGGCTTTTTTTTCGGTAATATATGCATTATCCGTTGATGGGTTAAGAGCCAAAGAAAAGACCACTGATTTTTTCCCTTTGTCTAGTAATGGTTTAATCTTTTTAAATGCCGCAGCGTTAGGAATAGCCGTGTCAAGGTCTTCAGAGATATGCAAATTTGAGAAACTCCACCAACCTAAAAAAAATAAAAGGATTAGAAGAGTATAAACAAAAAAATTCGACATTTAATAAAATTTAACATTTAGCCAATCTACCCAAGTTATTGGAGCCTATTGGATGGCAAAAATAATATATTAGCAGTTTAAAGCTAATTTTAATTGTAGCGCAATGAGTTTTTAATATTTTGTATATTTATTTGTACTTTGCTATTTTTTTGAAAGTTAATAACATTTAGTTGGAAAGTATTACACTAGATAAATTAGAAATGCTATTGTTTTTTGGAGAAGACTATGTTTTATCCGAGCAACAGCACCGTAAAATTTTTGAGTCATTTGAGTTTCTCACAACTTTTGCAAAAGAAAAAGTTATTTATGGAATTAACACAGGCTTTGGCCCCATGGCTCAATACGTTATTTCAGATAACGAACTTAACCAACTCCAATATAATTTAATAAGAAGCCACTCAAATGGTATTGGCGATTCTTTACAGCCTTCTTATGTAAAAGCAGTAATGATTTCTCGATTGCACACTTTAGCACTCGGGTTTTCAGGGGTTAGCCCGGCTTTAACCAAAACCTTAGAGGTATTTATTAAAGAAGGTATTTATCCAATTATACCAGTACACGGTGGTGTTGGCGCCAGTGGCGATTTGGTGCAATTGGCGCATCTAGCATATGCACTTATTGGCGAAGGAAAAGTGTTTTACAAAAATGAAATGTTAAAAACCACAGCGGTATTAAAAGAGTTATCGATTAGGCCAGTTGAATTAAAACTAAGAGACGGGTTGGCCTTAATAAATGGTACATCTTGTATGAGTGGCATTGCCGCCATTAATCTTATTTACTCCAAGCGATTAATTGACTGGGGTATTATGGCATCGTCTGTAATGAACGAACTAACAGCTTCGTATAATGATTCTTTTTCAGCAGAACTGAACGAATCTAAAAAGCATGCAGGGCAGCAAACAGTGGCAGCATCTATGCGGGCACATTTGCAAGATGGTAAAGTACTTAAAAAAAGAAATGAACATTTATTTAATGAAAAACATATTAAAGGCAAAGAATATTTTTCCGAAAAAGTACAAGAGTATTATTCTTTGCGATGCGTGCCTCAAGTTTTAGGCCCGGTGTTAGATGCATGGCAAAATGCAAAAGAAGTAGTTGAAAATGAATATAATTCGGCAAATGATAACCCCATAATATGTGCTAAAAGCCAAAATGTGTACCACGGAGGTAATTTTCATGGCGACTACATTGCTTATGAAATGGATAAGCTTAAAATTGGTATTACGAAACTTAGTATTTTAATGGAACGCCAACTTAATTACCTGATGAATGCAAAGTTGAATGATAAATTTCCTCCATTTCTAAATAGAGGTAAACTGGGGTTGAATTTTGGGCTTCAGGGCATGCAATTTTCTGCTGTTTCAACTACGGCAGAAAATCAAACTTTGAGTAATCCTATGTCTGTTCATAGTATTTCTAATAATGGAGATAATCAAGATATTGTGAGCATGGGTACAAATGCTGCTTTATTATCTAAAAAGGTAATTGATAATGCATTTGATGTTCTTACAATGCACTTAATCGCTGTTGCTCAAGCAATGGATATTAGCGACAATTTCGATAATTTTTCAACCTCAGCAAAAGCTCTTTACGCTTTTGTTCGGGCAGAAGTACCCGAGTTAATTGAAGATGTATCTTTAAACCAAAATATGGAATCGCTGAAAAAAAAGGTGATGACAAAATTTATCAATAATTAAAATTACTCCAGATTATTTCTAAATAAACAATATAGTAAAACCAACATAAATTTATGAGAAAGTGTGGATTAGTAACGGGTGCTTCAAGAGGGTTGGGTAGAGCTATTGCAGTTACCCTTGCAAAAGATTTGGGGTTACATATACTTATTAATTTTGCTGGTAATAAAGAGGCTGCAAATGAGACAAAAAAACAAATAGAAGCTGAAGGAGGTTCCGCTGAGCTCATGCAATTTAGGGTAGAAGATGGAACATTGGTAGAAAAAACTTTATCAAACTGGATTTTGAATAATAAAGATTCTAAAATAGAAGTATTGGTTAATAACGCAGGGATAACCAAAGACAATTTAATGGTTTTTATGGAAGAATCTCAGTTTGATGATGTTGTAAATGTATCCTTAAAAGGAATGTTTAATGTTACAAAGAGCGTGTTAACCCACATGGTAAGAAACAGGTACGGTCGAATTATTAATATTGCTTCGTTGTCTGGGTTAAAAGGAGTTCCTGGGCAGGTAAATTATTCTGCTGCCAAAGGAGGAATGATTGCCGCCACTCGGTCTCTTGCTCAGGAAATTGCCAAAAGAAATATTACTGTTAATGCGGTGGCTCCGGGGTTTGTTGCAAGCGATATGACCCAAGATTTAGATGTTGAAATGCTTAAAAAACTGGTGCCGATGAAACGCTTTGGAGAGGCAAAAGAAGTTGCTGATTTGGTGTCATTTATTGCCTCTGATAAAGCAGCTTACATTACTGGAGAAATAATTAATATTAACGGAGGAATTCATAGTTAAACTAGACTAGTTGCTGGAGAGTATGACAAATAACCAATTAAAAAGAGTAGTAGTAACAGGAGTGGGAATTTATTCTTGTTTGGGAGAAAATGTGAGTGAAGTAAGAGATGCTCTTATAAAAGGTAAAAGTGGAATTGGGATAGATCAGGAGCGCAAAAAATTTGGATTTAGATCAGCACTTACGGGCATAGTTAGAGAGCCAGACCTAAAAGGGCAACTTAAAAGAAGGGAAAGAATTGGTTTGTCTGAAGAAGCTAAATATGCCTATGTATCTACCAAAGAAGCACTTGATATGGCAGGTGTAGATTTAGAGTATTTAGAAAATAATATTGTTGGAATTTTATTCGGCAACGATTCATCTGCCAAAGCAGTGATTGAAGCAGTTGATACAATAAGAGCTAAAAAAGACACCATGCTGGTAGGCTCTGGCTCCATATTTCAGTCGATGAATAGTACTGTTACCATGAACCTTGCTACTATTTTTAAGCTAAAAGGAATTAATTTTACAATTAGTGCAGCTTGTGCTTCAGGCTCTCATTCCATTGGCATTGGGTATCACCTAATAAAATCGGGCCTCGAAGAAATGATTATTTGCGGAGGAGCACAAGAAGTAAACAAATATGCCTTTGGCAGTTTTGATGGGCTAGGTGTTTTTTCTGTGAATGAAAAAGACCCAACAAAAGCCTC
>Ga0256834_1000843_pt1 | contig 21669 bp, 19 predicted proteins | sample 4281140metaG_FD_190536 | JGI IMG/M metagenome (GOLD analysis project Ga0256834, IMG submission 190536) | Hydrothermal vent microbial communities from East Pacific Rise, Pacific Ocean - 4281-140 | ecosystem: Environmental > Aquatic > Marine > Hydrothermal vents | place: Pacific Ocean: East...
ATGCGGCCTTTAAGATCTGTTTTACTAACAATAATGTCATTATTATTAAAAAAACACTCAACTCCTGTAGGAGTAATTTTTTCTGCCATAATCTTTGAACCTATAACTAAAACTTGGTAAAGCATGTGCATTAACACCTTAAGCGTGCATCACATGTTTAAATTAAGGTACATAAAAAAAACAGCATGTACAATTTTAATAAGAGATCATACAAATGTATTAAACCTTGGGAGTATAAGAGGCAGGCATATTCAAGTACTAGCTTATTGTTTGTATTTGCCCATTACTATGCATTAGAATAACTTTTATATCAGTAAACTGCCTTAATATATTCCTTATTTGCTCTATATCCATTAAGTAAAATGCGGTTGAAAAAGCGTCGGCTTTCGTAGCAGTTTCAGCAATAACACTTAAAGAAATATAATAATTCTTACTTTTTCCACTTTTGGGATTAATGATATGATGTTGTTTTCCATCCTCACTTAAGACAAGTCCATATCCACCTGTCGTAGATATTGCATTATTATAAAGTGGTATAATTTTAAAATACTTATCCTTTTTTATCGGATCATTAAGACCAATTTTCCATGGCTTATTAGATTCATTACCGCCCAGAGCTCTAATTTCTCCTATATCAATAAGAGCATTTTTTATTCCATTAGATTCAATTAAATTTGTAATTTTATCTGTTATGTAACCTTGCGCTATACCATTTAAACTTATGGCCATATCAGGGTTTTCTAAAACTATTTCTTGGGGGGAGATTTTGACTTTTTTGTAATTAACAAGAGCTAGTGCATCTTTAAGTTTAGGGCTGTCTATACCGTATTTTTTTATAATCTCCCAAACGGGCTGCAACGTCATATCAAAATAACCATCTGATATATCACCATATTTACGAGCTAATGACATTAGTTCTACAAGCTCCAATGATGGATGCTTTAATTTCCCATGCTTGTTTAAATAGCTAAGCTCTGAATCATCAGAATAAAGGGTAAATATAGATTCTAGGCGCGAAACCTCATCCTTACATAGGCTTATAACTCTATCTATAACAGCCTTGTTTTGATGGCATAGCTGGATATTTATATCCATCCCCATAGCAGAGCCATGCCACACCCATTTTTGCAGCTTGGGTGCTGAAATAAATTTATTTACAACCAATATAGGAACAGAAATAATTACAGCAGAGATGATTCCAAATTTTACGAAATCTCTTCTACTTATAAGAGCGGTGTAAGGTTTAAACACTTAAGATAACTTGCGTTTATTTATTGCTGGTATCATCTTTTTTATCATTCTTTGTGACATTCTTATTGGTATCGTCATCTTCATTTAACCCTTTTTTCAGGTTTGAAATACCTTTACCGATATCACCCATAACATTGGGTAGCTTACCAACGCCGAAAACTATAATTATAATAGCTAGTAATAAACCTAATTGCCAAACACCTATACCCATTTTAAATCTCCTTTTATTTCTGTTAATTAATCTATAGAAAAAATATAATCTTTCGGTATAGAGTTAAAGTTTTTTATTTCGCCACCATAGCTTTTTATAAAGTCATTAGCCTTATCGGTATTAGTGAATGGTACAATAGACGCTCCGCCCATACCATTAAGCCTTTTGCTCTCAATAACATATATAGCATCATAAGCATTAGCCCATGTATCTGGCTCTGGGCTATCCCAATTAGCGATCCCCATATCATTAACATATATAGCTAATATACGTTGATCTTCTTCTGGGCTATTAATATAAATGAACAAATCACGTATAGTGGAAAACCACAAAGGTTTATTTGGTTTATTTTTCAAAAAAAGCTGAGCCTTGGACGCTGTATGGTTTGTTATCGTCATATTACAGAAATGCCCAATATTATCTTCAGGCTCTTGGGGCTGTACGTTTGCAGCATAGCTGTTAGAGGCGAAAGATACGATAAACACGCAGAGTATAAGCAAGTATTTTGTAAACATCGAATTAGAATTCCTTTTTATTGAAAAAGATATTAGCAATGACAAGCGGCAAGCATAGCCATGCTATAAGTATAAAATACATCTGAACTATATTTAAAGCCATGTACTCCGTAACACTATTCAGGCCAGAAAACATGCGTATATTTTCAAATCCTGTAAGATTGATAATTCTATAAATATCAGCAGGATTAAACATCATCAATATATGCAATGTTTTTTCATCTATTATATTTTCAAAATTAGTGAGTATCATTATTAATGTCAAATCAAATAATAATACAAATAATAACCAAACAAAAAGCCCGATACCTGCCGCTGTGGCTCTTTCCTTAACAAAGCAACTTATCATATAAGATAATGATATAAACACTCCGCCCAATAATATTGAGCTAAATATTAGTTGAAGAAAAGCTAGAATATCCTGCATTATCGGCATGCCATGCAGCATTGTTGAAATAAGGACAGAGCAGCCAAAGCCAACAATAATAGCAAAACTAAGTATGCATAAATGCCCTAACAGCTTACCAGATAATATTGATAAGCGTGAGACAGGATATGAAAGCAATAAAAGTAGAGTTCCCCGCTCCGATTCCCCTACAATAGCATCATATGAAAGCAAAATTGCAATTAGGGGGATTAAGTAAATTGATAAGCTAGATAAGTTAACTATTGCAACAGAAAGGCTTGATGCGGCAAGATGTGAGGATGAGCCTATCGATAGTGTTAATGTAATGGATAGCACTGCCAGCAATAATGTAGTGAAAATAATCCACTTGTTTCGCAACGAATCTTTAAATTCCTTATTGGCTATAATAAAAATATTTTTCATTAAACTGCTATCTTTTGCGTTGATTGTTCTGAATTTTGATCTTGGCACATTTTTATATAAATATCAGCTAAAGACAATGGTAAAACATCTATATCTTCAAATGAAAGATCGCACGCTGTTATATATAATATAAAAGCTTTTTTAACCTTATCTGAGCAAGATATATAAAATGTATCATTACTTTTATTTAATATTTTTGTGCCACTATCAGCAAAGGATGATAAATATATCTCCCAATTAGCCATTTGCGCCTTATCTGAAATTTTTAAATTTATATGAGAGGGCATATTTGATTGCCGTCGTAAATTGTCGAGGGTGTCGTTTGCTATCAAATTGCCAGAGTGCATAATTGCGATTTTTTCTACTTTATTTTCCAGCTCACGCAAAACATGGGATGAAAAAACAACAGATGTGCCTTGGCATATAAGTTTATTAATGATTTCAAATAACTCCTCTCGCCCTACTGGGTCAAGACCGCCTGTAGGCTCATCAAGGAAAAGGAGCGATGGATTGCCTAATAAAGCTTGAGCAAATCCTAAACGCTGGCGCATGCCTTTTGAATAAGTTCTTATCCGTCTTTTTTGAAACGGAGCTAAGCCCACAAGCTCTAAAATACCATTTACTTGCTTTAGCGGAGCATTCTTAAGCCTAGCGTAATAAACAAGCGTTTCCTCTGCGCTCATTTGATCATAAAAAGAAATGTTTTCAGGCAGATACCCTATGTCACTTTTCTTGCATGTAATACTAACCGTGCCAGATGTTGGCTTTATTAAGCCCTGTGCAAGTTTAAACAGAGTTGTTTTACCTGCTCCATTATGTCCAAGCAATGCTATGGCTTCGCCCTTATTAACGCTTAGTGATACGTTATTAACAGCGTTAAAATCACCATATGATTTGGTAACTTGATCAACAACAAGAGCCGCTTCACTCATAATTTAAGTTCCTTTTCTAATGCCTCTAAAGCTGAATGTTTTTTATAATGTGTTAAAGGAAAACTATCAGTAACGCCGCCAGGATAAAGTAATGGAAACTGATCTTGTGTCCATTCTAAAAGCTTCATAACAGGGCTGGCGAGTAAAAATTTTGCCGAGGGAATAGTCCAGATAATTTGATCAGACATACTGTTTGGTTTATATATTGAATCAGAAATGCCGTCGCCATTTAAATCAAAGCCATTATTATCACTCCAATAATTCCCACGACCATTTTCAGACCACTCCTGATAACGTGTGCCTACATATTTAACCTGATGTCGGTTGTTAATAAATACATTCCCAGAAATAATATTATCTTTTGAGCCAGCGGTATAATGGATACCTATTGAGCAGCCCTCGAAATAATTATCTTTGATTATATTCTTTGTGGAATTATAAAAGAATGTGCATTTCCCCTGCCCTCCTTTTAATCCTTTGATAGCGTTATTTTTAACAATAGAGCGATGAGTGAAGTTAAACATTATCCCGTGATCTCTATCATTAATTGAAATATTATCAAAAACATTAAGGTTCTTTGAATACATTAAGGCATAAGCGATGCGGTTGTTATATGACCGATTACCACTGACTTGATTGTTATGAGCATACATATAATGTATGGCAAAACGCAAATTATGAAAGCTATTACCGCGCAATATATTCTTGCTGCTTATTGTAATGAAAATACCATCGCGACCATGTTCAAGCTTATTATTCTCTATGATAGAATTTTTTACATTCCACATGCGAATCCCATCGCCTCGTTCCGACCATTGGCGGTTTTGACTGCCGTAAATAAAATTATCAGATACTAAAACAGATGGTGATCCATGCAATGAAATACCAAATAAGTTGCCTATAATGCGGTTGTTTTTAATAATACCGCCCTTGGCACTACTAGACATATAAATGCCCGCATCCTCATCGGCAACAACGATTCCTGAGTTTTTTATGGTTAAGCCAATAATTTTTACATTCGGCGCAATAACTTTTATCGTACTGCCCATGCCTTCACCCATAATCACAGCTTTATGTGGATTATCTGATATTAGTGATATAGATTTTGAAATATGAATATTTCCATTATATATTCCAGATTCTAGCTTAATAACATCCCCATCTTTCGCGCTATCTACAATTACTTGCAAATTACTTGCGCTAGAAACATGAGTTGTTTTAGCTTCCACATTTTTCAGAGCTATAAAAAAGAACAATATTAATAATAAACAAAAATACGGGGACGCAAGCCCCCGTAAAATCGTATAATTCACATTATAGCTTAGTGACATTAAAGCGGTTATCCTTCAACGATAAAACGTCCACGCATTTCCATATGCAAGGCATGACAGAACCACTGGCAATAATACCAATATACACCAGCGCGTGTTGCCTTAAATGTAACTGATTGTGTTTGATTTGGCTGTATCTCCATAGCAACACCGTAATTGGTTAGCGTCAAGCCATGGCAGAGATCTTCAACATCATCCATGTTTGTAACATAAATAGTAACCTCATCACCTTTTTTGACCTTGATTTCCTCTAAACCAAATGTTGGAGCAATAGAAACTATATATACACGAACCTTGTTACCATCACGAATGATTTTGCTATCCTCTTCAAGTACAACGCCATCTGCTTTGGCTTGTTGCCTTGCAGTTTCCCACCATGGATCATTACGATCCCAAATGTGAGACGGATTGATTTTAGAGCGGTGAACAATTGTACAATCATGCGGCTCTGATACTGTAGGGCCATCATGAACAATTTTCATTTTGCTACCAGAAATATCAATCAATTGATCGTTTTCAGGCTTCAAAGGACCAACATTTATATAGCGGTCTTTAGAAAACTTGTTCAAAGACACCAGCCACTTACCATCAGCGTCCTTAGTCTCTCCCATAGATGTATGGTTATGACCAGGTTGATATTGTACATCCAGTTTTTGAATTATCGGATTAACGTCCTCGCCTCTATGCGCTGCCAAAGCCTTATCCACATTCCATTTACAGATCTGTGAATCAAGGAATAATGTTGTGTAAGCGTTGCCTTTGTTATCAAAGGCCGTATGGAGAGGTCCAAGACCTAACTCTGGCTCAGCCACAACACAATCACGTGGCTTTATTTTACCAGCAAAAAGCTCAGGGAATTTAGCAACAGCTAATACACTAACAGTAGGGGAAAGCTTACCATTAACTACGATATGCCTTCCGTCTGGGGCGGTATTAACACCATGAGGGCTGTTTGGTATATCAATATAACGAGTATATTTTTCACCATTTTCTTTAGTTCCATCAAGTACAGGGACTTTAGAATCGCCAATTGTCTTGAATTTACCAGCCTTAACAGCCGCTTCCACAGCCGCTACATTAATCACAACAACATGATCTCTCTCAGCTTCCATCATTTCACCAAGAGTAACGCCATTTTCAGAGTTGTAACAAGATGCAACTACATACTCACCATTATAATCAGTGTCATTATTATCAAGATTACCAGAAACAATAACCTGCCAAGCAACTTCCATTGTATCGCCATCAATGGCAGAGAACATAGTTTGATACTTCGCTACATCCTCAAGATCACGACCATCATTAGGGGATGGTATACGAAACTCTCCATTAGCAAATACATAACCTGTACGCGGGAATTTCTGAACTCTTAAACCGTGAATTGCCTGAACATTAGGAACTTGTATAATTTTATCTGTACGCATGACATCACAACGAATACGCGCAACACGTGAATTTGCTTTATCATTAATAAAGACATAACGTCCATCATATGTGCCATCGGTAAAAGATGGATGAGGATGGTGGGTGTCTCCATTTAAATATAGACCGCCATTAGCATCAGCAAGCTCACGCCCTTCAGGAGTTAAGCCTTCCGTTAAAATTTCTTTACTCTCGTTAGTTTGCCCCCAACCAGTAGCACCACAGTAATTAAAAACAGGGATGCTCGCTAGCTCACGCATGGATGGAACGCCCATAATACGAATGTCTCCAGCTTGACCACCACTCCAAAAACCATAATATTCATCAAGATCACCTGGCGCAATATGTGATTTGTTTTTAGACGGGCTAGATGCAACAGCTTTGCTAGCTGTACCAACCCCTCCAGCACTAACAGCAAGAGCAGCAACACCTGCTACCGCAGCGACTTTAGTTGTTCCGCCAAGTAATTCACGGCGACTTAAGCCTTTTTCTTCTTTAACAGTATTGTTCACATTATCTTTCATAACATTGCCTTTAGGTTTGTTTTTAGGTTTATTTTTAGGTTGGAATCAATATATCAGCACAATATGCATTTGTAAAAAACTTTTAACATTGATTTAGGTCAAATTGTTAATCCTTCTGCTTTTCTGATATTCAATCCATTTACATGATAAAATGGAAACTTCATAAAGAGCCAAAAGAGGTATTATCAGGCCTATCTGACTAATTAAATCGGGCGGCGTTATTATGGCCGATACACCAACAATAGCGATTAGTGCATATTTGCGTTTAGACGCAAGCATTTGCGCCTTAACAAGGCCAATCTTAGCTAAAAGACTTAGTAAAACAGGTAATTGAAAAGCAATACCAAATACGAAAATAAGATGTATAACCAAAGAAAGATATTCGCTTATCCTTGATTCATGTTCAATAGGCAGCGATCCGTTGCGACCCATATCTTCAAAACTTAAAAAGAATGACCATGCTAATGGAAAGATGTAATAATATACTAAAGCCGCTCCTGCTACGAAAAAAATGGGGGCAACAATTAAAAAAGGTAAAATAGCAATTTTCTCTTCTTTATGTAATGCGGGTGATAAAAACAGATAAAGCTGACATAACATAAAAGGAAGCGACACAAACAAAGCCATATAAAAAGAAATTTTTAAATAGGTGAAAAAGGCCTCTGCCAAACCTGTATATATAAGGCGCCGCCCTGTCTGCCCCTCATAAATATCGGCCAAAGGCTTTACTAAGAAATCATATGCATATTCAGCAAAGTAATAACTAAAGCAAAAAGAAATTATAAAAAAAATCAAACATAAGCCGATTCTGATTTTTAATTCTCTAAGATGCTTGGCAATTGGTGCTTTTTCTGAAGATTTAATGTCAGACATTATCAATTTTTTCTTCTTCCATCGTCTTGTTATTAAATTTTATGATATCACCAGATGTTGTTGTTTTAGGGAGTTCCTTAACGATTCTTTGCAGCTCCTCTTCAACTTGTTTCTTTTCTTCTTCTATTTTTTTTAAAGTCTCTTGAATGTCGAGCTCTTTTGTTGCTGCATTTAACGTATCTGTTATTTCATATTTAAGCTCAGCAAATTTATTAATCCATCCACGTAAAGTTTTTGCTAGTTTAGGAATGTCGTCCGCATCAAGCACAAATATGCTTACGATTGCAAAGAAAGCTAATTCTATAAAAGATAAATCAAACATATATTATAAATTTATTTAGGATCATTTTTGCATTCCTTAGCCTTACATTCCTTAGTCTTGCATGATGCCTTTGTTGTAGAGCTTTTAATTCGTTGTTCTCGTTTTTTGCGCTGCATAATTAGTGGCAAACACGTATTCTTATCATAGTAGATAACCTGACAACCAAGACAATACAAGCATTCATTAGCATTAATCTCGCCGCTATCATGGATTGCTTGAACCATACAATGGGTGGCGCATCTACCACATTCGCGGCCACATTCGTCACGTCTTTTTAACCATCTAAATAAACGATTATTAGCAGGAATAGCCAGAGCAGCACCAAGCGGGCATAAATAGCGACAGAAAAAGCGTTCATTTATTAATGCAGCGCCAAGTAGCAAGGCTGCGTACAAGGAAAAATACCATTCTCGGCTAAAATGTAAAATTATAACAGTTTTAAAGGGCTCTATCTCAGAGGCAAGTTCGGCCATAGCCATAGAAGATAGCGAAAGCGCAAGCAACCCAATAAATATCATATATTTAACAGTCCATAACCGCTCATGAAAATAGAAAGGGATTTTAAGTTGTTTTATACCAACCCACTTAGCCACACGGTTAAGCAATTCCTGCAACGCTCCAAATGGGCATAGCCAGCCACAAAAAACGCCCCTCCCCCAAAATAAAAGACTGACTGCTACTGATGACCAAAGAATAAACAGCATGGGATCTAATAAGAAAAACTCCCAGTTAAACCCTGTTAAAAGACTATGCGTAAAGGTTAAAACATTAACAATAGATAGTTGCGCTTGCGCATAACCGCCTATCCAAAACAACGAAAACAATAAAAAGCCTATTCGTATACGCTCAAGTAATTTGGGGTAATGCACTAAATAATCTTGTACAAAAAACACTATTGTTAAAAGGAACAGAGCTATACTTAATATAGTTATATCAACCATACGATCATGCCAAATCTTCTGCCATAGTGATTTTTCATCATCAAATGTATCTATAGTATATGTTTCTTCCTTATGATTATTAATATAGATATCTGGAAGATCATAATTTACGGAAAAGCTAGTAAATATTTTCTCAAGCGCACCAACATGGCGACTAACAAGCAGCTCTAACCGCCATGGCTTTGTTGGGTTGAAATCATTATCTTTAAATTCAGTATTGCGAAGTACAAATATTCCGATTTCCTGAAAATGGGGAGCATCCTCTTGAACAAAATCTCCAATTCTTTTGTAATCACTATCTCTAAATCTAAAACTGTTTTCACCTTGCACTAATAATATACGATCAAATATACCGCCTCTAACAAAGCCAGAGCCGCGAAAAGAAAAAGCTCCATTAGCCGCAATAATAATAGCATGCTCATTTTCTTTAAGTTTTTTCTCTTTAAGCCATTTATACTCATCATCGCCTAGCAAACTATTTCCTATAGAAGATGGGGTAATCAATCCTGTATAAAGGTCAATAAAATCACCGCTATCTTTATTGCTATCATATTCACCATAAAGATCATTAATCGGCCCTCCCATAGCTCCAAAGGCACTATTTACATCATCATGTGATAAGGTGATCCTGCTAATAGACTTGTCACTAATAAGCTCTGCCCATGTTTTTTGCTGGTAAATATCCTCTTTAAGAACCAGAACGTCTTCTTTCTTTTCCTCTGACACGTCACCAGCATTTAAAGAAGCTAAAAATTTCCGCCCAGAACGCATGATACTGTCATTAGCCACCATGGCTGTAACGGTAGCGCCACTAACAAGGTCAACGTCACTTGACGTTCCCTTATCTAATTTGTTTTTTTTCTTATAAATGTTTAAGCCAATATGCTGATCAATAAAGCTATCAAAACTGCTCATTGAAATACCAGCCAGCAAGATGGGCTCATGGTGTTCAATGACTTTCGCCCCTACGATATTTCCCTTAATATCGAGGCCAACAATTGTTTCAATTGGCTTACCAGAATATCCAATTGAGCTTACAATATCTGTTGTTAAGTAAATATAGCCTATTAATTTATTATTTTTATAAACGGCAGTTGCGGGGATAGAACTCTCTAATTGCTTATAATTATCACCTTCAGGATATATGTCACTAAGCTCATATGAGCTGATATATTCCAAGCCCTTAGCATAGCAATCACTAGCGGCGAAGCTTGTTAAAAAAAAGATAAGAAAAAAAGGTAAGAAATTTTTTATGTATTTCATTCTATTTAGCAGACTTAATTAGAAGGTTCGTATTATGATAGATTACCACAGTCAAATTTTATACTCGTGTACTTAAATATGTGTTGAAAGTCAAGATAATTGTATGTTGTATATTGTGAAACTTAACCTACGCCGTTTTAATATTAGATAAAAAAACCTCCACCTCTCCATTAAGGTTTTCAGATTTTTTACTTATGCTGTCAGTTGAAATTTTAAGCTTTGCAGAAGTGCCTTTTACACTTTCGGCTGACTTAATAACATCAGAAGCTATATTCTTAACCTCAACAACTTTAATAGAAGCCTGCCTTGTGCAGCGCGCAATATCTTCAGTTGAAGACGCTTGCCGTCCCATTGATTCGGAAACATTAGAGAGAACATCACTTATTCCTTTAATGACTTCCATAACATCAAAAATAACATCTGCTGTTTTTTGTGATGCTAATTGCGTGGTTTTCACCTGTGCCTCAATTTCTTCCGTTGCTTTTGCAGTTTGAGAGGCCAAATCCTTTACCTCAGAAGCTACAACAGCAAAGCCTTTCCCAGCATCTCCTGCACGCGCAGCCTCTATAGTTGCATTTAATGCCAAAAGATTAGTTTGTTCTGCAATATCTTTAATCATAACAACAACTTCTCCGATTTTTTCAGAGTTATCTTTTAAGCTCAAAATAGCCTGATTGGCATTGTCAATTTTTGCTACAGCGTCACTAGCCATAGAGCTTGAGGATTCCGTTTGCACTACAATCTCTTGTAAGGATACTAACAGTTCCTCAGCCGAAGCAGCTGCTACACTAACATTCTCATCAGATGTGTTTGATGCTGATAACAATATCTCCGCGTGTTTTTCCCCATCGCAAGAAATATTATTCAACTCAACAGACATATTGGCAAGGCCTTGAATTGCTGCGGAAATGTCACGAAGAAAAACCATAATATTTTCATCAAAATTATCGGTCACACCCATTAATTTATTGGCAAAGTTCTTTTGAGATTCCTCAAACAAACCTGCGGTTAAATTCATTGATCGTGCCCCTGTTAAAAGACTTCCATGCATTCCAGTTTCTATAATTCGACGATAATATTTTGCTTCATTAGTAGAACCCATAACGGCGGTAGCCTCACGAACGAAGGCATCGACATGATCTATAAATCTATTTGTTGAATTTTGTAAATCACGTATGATCCCACCATCTGATATATTAAGAACGCGAGCTTCAAACTTACCTTTTTTAAGTTGCTCCATAACATTTGCTGTGCGTTTTATTTCATTGCTCGCTCTTTGTATTAAAAATACAACCATAAAAAACGTAGCGACTATAAGCAGCCCGATAAAGTTAACATGGATACCACTAAAATGCATAATAGCACCTGTAATAAGTGATGTTACTAAAATTATTTGCGCCTTAGAGAGAGAAGATAAACTCATCATAACTAACTCCTTTTTCCTCTAATAAAGCCAAAACCATTTTAAACGAGGCATCCATACCATCTTTACGACTTTTATATCTGTTTTCCTCCTCCACAAGAGCTTTATATAAGGGGATTATTACATTATCAACAACATCACGCCGCGGAACTCTACGGCTTGAGTGGTAAGATATAATATTACCAGAACTATCATATGTAGGAGTTACATGTGCGAAAACCCAATAATAATCGCCATTTTTAGACATATTCACAACATAAGCGAAAATTTCTTTACCGCTGGCAAGGGTGTCCCAAAGTAATTTAAAAACACATCTAGGCATATCGGGGTGGCGAATTATACTGTGAGGCTGGTTCATGATTTCTTTTTCGGAAAAGCCCGCTATTTTTAAAAAGACGTCATTCGCGTAAGTGATTCGGCCTTTTACATCTGTTTTACTTACTATAATTTCATCTTCATCAAAAAAACGCTCTACCCCTGTGGGGCTGACTTTTGCTGTCATTTCATAAAATCCATATGTTATTGAAATTAAGTAATTAAGTCTTTTTTGTACGCTGATAGCCACGTATAATCTCATATGTATAGCAAATAATATAGTGTTTTTTAGTTAATTATTTAACTTTTTATAAAACGACCAAGGGCGGTCTGATGTTGTTTCGGCTACATTTTTAGTTACAACGCCGCCCTCGTTAATCCAAACAGCATAAGCACCATTTTTCCAGCTATCGAACTTATCTATTACAAGGCCAGCTTTACAATTATAGTGCATCGGCTGGGCTGAGATTATAATATCCGCCCAAGCGCATTCTTGTAATTGTGCGTAGAAATCGCGAATAAACGAGACTTTTTTACCATTGATATCAAAACGACAGCCCGATTCTCCGCAAGTGTAGAAATCACTAATATCACGCTCACCGCCTTTATATGGAAGCAATTTGGCAGATTTTTCCTCTAATCCATAGTATTTTTCCCAATTTTTACGCACAAAGCGCTCATTTCGGCGTGAAGATACATGTAACGCGCCCTCTTTTTGCTTAAAAGCGAATAATTTATGCGTAGAAGATACCAAAATATCTGGTTGAATCATATTTTGCGCCATCATAATCGCAACGGCAATAAGCGGCAAAGCCGCAAGTTTTCCCCAACCTTTCCACATAATTACAAACAGGCAAGAAAGCACAAGAATAACGAAAGACTCAAAGCTCCACGCAGACATACGCACCACCGCAGCAGGAAGCGACGCCGCCCAATAAGCAATATCAAGCATATAATCAATGCCCAGCCCAACAATTTGCAATGGCCAATAAGCAAGGCCAAAAACCATAAAAACCAAGCTTATAAGCGCAAAGGGCAATATAACAAACGCCAGCAACGGCACAGCTACAAAATTCGCAAGCGAGCCTAAATAGGAGACTTGCCCGAAATGATACAGCGCAAACGGCGCAGTTGCGATGCTTGCCACTAATGTAGTCATGCAAACCCCGATAAAATACAGCAAAACCTTGCGATGCCAGCCCGCTTGAGCGTTCCATTTCATCCAGTATTTACGGGTAATTTCATAGAAATATATAAGACAAATCACGGCAGCAAATGACATATGAAAACTAGCCGAGAGCAAGCTTTCAGGCGCGATTATTAACACCACAAGCGCGGCAAACGCCACTAAACGCAAAGAAATTGGCGAGCGATCAATAATAATAGCCAAAAACACTATCCCAATCATAAGCACTGCGCGTTGAGTTGGCACTGTTGAGCCTGCCAAAAACATATAAAAAATTGCACCGCAAAATGCAAAAACAGCAGCTATATTTTTAATCGAATATGTAAGAGCAAAATTTGGAAATAAACTTAATAACAGTCGCAAAAAGAAGAACATAGCCCCCGCAACAAAACCAACATGCAGACCTGAAATAGCAAGCATATGCGCCATCCCCGCATCGCGCACAGCTTGCTTATCCTCATCTGAAAGCGAGTTTTTCTGCCCGACTATCAGAGCAAGAGCTATGCTTGATTGCTCTGGCGTTAGGTTAGCTATGATTTGCTTTGCTATATAGTGACGCAAAGATTCGACGCTCCAAATACTAATATTTACATCCTGTATAATTTCAGGAGCATTATAAATAAAGCCAACCGCGCCAATGCCTTGAAAGTAAAGATAACGCCTAAAGTCAAAGCCCTCGGGGATTATCGGCGCAGAAGGAGCATTCAGCAACGCCAAAATCTTTATGCGTTGCCCGATCTTTATATCACCAAGCCCCTTGCGCAAGCGCATCCGTATCTTGCGCGGCGTTTTATCTGCGCTAAGGTCTTCAATATCTAAATCAGCAAGAACTAGCCTGCTGCCGTCGCCCTCTTCCAGCTTTTCAATCGAAATTACACTACCAATAATATCTACAGGGCCTATCTTTTTCTCTATCACGGGGGTTGCAATCAGGCTTGTGCGTAAATTTGCTGCTAAAAACCCAGAACAGATAAGCATTACCAAAAACATAACAAAAACAATGACATGCCCTGCCATGCTTTTATGTTTTATCGGGCGGGATAGCAAATAAACAGCCAATACAAAGCCCCACACAAAGATTGATAAAATCAATGGTGGCTCAAATGGCATATAAAAATATATCCCAATGCCGCAGGAAAAAAATACAGGTAGCCACAAGAAAAAATTTTCTTTTTGGTCAAAAACTCTACTCTCAAACCATGTAAAAATAGAGAGTATGCCTATGCTTTGTAGTTTTAGCATGATACAGTGCGCTGTTTTTTTATTAAGAGTAAGGTTTATATATTATGTCTGTTGTAACACGTTTTCCCCCTTCACCTACAGGATTTATGCATGTCGGAAATGCTCGCACTGCGCTTTTTAACTGGCTGTATGCGCGCAACATGGGCGGGAAATTTGTTGTACGTATTGAGGATACAGACAGAAAGCGTCACTCTTCAGCCGCCGTAGAAGCCATTATGGATGGCCTTGAATGGCTAGGGCTTGATCATGACGGTGAGGTTATATCGCAATTCTCGCGCCAAAAACGCCACGCGGAAATCGCGCAGAAAATGATTGATAATGGCCAAGCTTATTACTGTTATTGCAGCCCCCAAGAGCTTAGCGAAATGCGCGAGCTTGCAAAAAATGAAGGGCGTAAAACCTTTTATGATCGAAGATGGCGCGATACCAACCTCCCCATTCCCGAAGGCGTAGAGCCAGTTGTGCGCATTAAAGCTCCGCTTGATGGTGTAACGACTATTAACGATAAGGTTCAAGGCGAGGTTAGCGTCAATAACGACCAGCTTGACGATTTCATTATCCTGCGCAGCGATGCAACGCCGACTTATATGCTCTCGGTTGTGGTTGACGATCACGATATGGGCATCACGCATATTTTGCGCGGAGACGATCACCTCAACAACACATTTCGCCAAAAAGTTATCTTTGATGCGCTTGGCTGGGAAGTGCCTGTTTTCGCTCACCTGCCGCTTATTCATGGCGCGGATGGTGGAAAATTTTCCAAACGTCACGGCGCACAAAGCGTTCAGGAATATAGAGAGATGGGCTATCTGCCCGAAGCATTGGTGAATTACTTGCTGCGCCTTGGTTGGTCGCATGGTGATGATGAAGTTATACCGCGCGATAAAGCTATCGAATGGTTTAATCTGGAAAATATCGGCAAAGCCCCTGCCAAATTCGATTTCGCCAAGCTCGATAGCTTAAACGCTCATTACATCAATGAATCTGGGGCTGAAAGCTTGATTGAACAAGCCCTGCCATTTTATGAGCAACGCCATGGAATCACTCTTGACGAGCTTGCCAAATCCCGCATTACCCAAGGAATTGATGAGCTAAAGTCACGTGCGAAGACATTGCTGCAATTCGTTGATGAATCAGCATTTTATGCCAAAGCTCTACCGTTTGTTTATAATGAAAAAGCACTTAAAAATCTTAATGACGCGGATGAAATATTACAAGCCCTGAAAACTGCGTTTGAAAACACTGATGAGCTTACCTCCGATAAAGTGCAGGAAATTTGCAAAGCCGTAGCCGATGAATTTAAAGACAGTAAACTTGGTAACGTTGCAATGCCGCTGCGCGCTGCGCTCACAGGAACAACCGTATCACCTTCGATTTTCCATGCTGCGGAGATATTGGGAATGCAAGAAACATGCGCCCGCATTCAAGCTGCTATTGATAGATAAACTATAGCCAAAACGCTTTATTTGTAATATGATACCCTTCTATTCTCGCGCGGGATGTTCTTTCTCGCACTTATAAATCTAAGGATTAGTTATTATGGTGCATAACCCAAAAACAGATAAAACCTTTACCCTAACCAACGATCAAAGCGGCGAAAGCATTAAACTGCCCGTTTTAGAGGGAAGGCAAGGCCCGCCTGTTATTGATATCCGCAAATTATATGCGCAAACAGGGCATTTCACCTTTGACCCTAGCTTCACCGCTACGGGAAGCTGTAAGTCCCGCCTTACCTTTATTGACGGTGAGAAAGGTATTTTAGAGCATCGTGGCTATTCTATTTCTGATCTGGCAGGGAAAAGCAGCTTCTTAGAAGTCGCACATTTATTGCTTTATGGTGATTTACCAAACAGAGAGCAAAAAGACGAGTTTGAGCATCAAATAACCTATCATACCATGGTTGATGAGCAAGTTAACTTCTTCTATCGTGGCTTTAGACGTGATGCCCATCCTATGGCTATTATGTGTGGAGTTATTGGCGCATTATCGGCATTTTATCATGATTCCCTTGATATAAACGATCCAAAACAACGCGAATTATCAGCGCATCGCTTAATTGCTAAAGTCCCTACTTTGGCGGCTATGACGTATAAATATTCAATCGGCCAGCCATTTATGTATCCGCGTAATGATTTGTCATTCTCGGAGAATTTCCTATATATGTGCTTTGGTGTTCCGTCCGAGCCATATAAAGTAAACCCCATCCTTGCGCGGGCGATGGATAAAATATTTATCCTCCACGCCGATCATGAGCAAAATGCATCAACTTCTACTGTTCGCCTAGCAGGATCATCTCAAGCCAATCCGTTTGCTTGTATTGCAGCGGGAATGGCCTCTCTTTGGGGGCCTGCTCATGGCGGAGCTAACCAAGCGGTGCTTGAAATGCTGGATCAAATTGGCTCGGTTGATCGCATCCCTGAATTTATTGAACGCGCAAAAGATAAAGATGATCCGTTCCGCCTTATGGGCTTTGGTCATCGCGTTTACAAAAACTTCGACCCACGCGCCAATGTACTAAAAGCTGCATGTGACGAAGTATTGGAAGAGCTGGGAGTAAATGACCCGCACCTAGAACTAGCAATGGAGCTTGAGCGTATTGCTCTGGAAGATGAATATTTCATTCAAAGAAAACTATTCCCGAATGTTGATTTCTATTCTGGCATAATTCTAAAAGCCATGGGCTTTCCAACCAGCATGTTTACGGTGCTGTTTGCAGTTGCTCGCACAGTTGGTTGGATATCTCAATGGAAAGAAATGATCGAAGAGCCAACACTACGCATTGGCCGCCCAAGACAGCTATATACTGGCCCTGTCGCAAGGCCTTATGTAGAACTTGAAGATCGGTAAACTATTTAAAACCCACAACCTAACCATAACCTTTTCTTGAAAAAGGAAATTCATAAATATCAATATGCTAGGCTGATTCCTCGGCTTCGCTCGCTACTGCTTCTAATAAGAAAGTAAATTCTTCCTTGTAAGTTAGACCAAGCCTTGGTGTGATTGATTTTTTTCACCCCCAAGGCTCAGATAACTTATGCTCCCGCCCTAGCTCTACATAGTGCGGAGCAGACCATTTTATATAATCCAATTCCTTTTCCGTAAGATCACGCATATATTTTGCGGGGCTGCCCGCCCAAAGCTCGCCCGATGGGATGCTTTTATTCGGAGTTAACAACGCTCCCGCGGCTAGCATTGCATTGCTCTCAACAACCGCACCATCCATAACGCATGCACCCATTCCAACAAAGGATAAATCCTCTAACGTACAAGCATGGATAATAGCATTATGCCCAACCGTTACATCATCACCGATATATGTGCCTTGAAAATCCGTTGTTACATGAATGACTGTGCCGTCTTGAATATTAGTGCGCTCACCGATTTTTATATTGTTAACATCCCCGCGAAGAACGCAGCCATACCAAATATTGCTATCCTTACCGATTTTAACATCACCAATGATAGATGCACTCGGCGCGATAAACGCCGTGTCATGAATTTTTGGCATAATCCCTTTATATGGGAGGATAAAATTAATCATAGCAAGTATCATAAACAAAAAAATAGCTAGTTACAAGCTGTAGTAGTTTTTGAAATGAACAACTCCGCTGCAAGCAACGAGGTATAACGTCATTGCGAGAAGCACATCACTTCAAGAAATAGCGTTTCTTAATCTCGCCATTATCAAGTTCAAAGACTAGCGGGATGCCCGTGCCAAACTCTGCATCATTAATGCTATCGGGAGTTTCAACGCCTAAAATTATCAGCATAGCGCGGAGCGAATTTCCATGCGCTGCTATCAGTACATTCTTGCCGCTCTCAACCAAAAATTTGATATTGCTCTCATAATAAGGGCGCACGCGGTTTTCGACTACGTCCTTCAAACACTCGCCATTTGGGGGCTGCGTATCATAGGATCTGCGCCAAATATGGACTTGCTCGTCGCCGTATTTAGCGCGGGTTTCATCCTTGTTTAAGCCAACTAAATCGCCGTAATCGCGCTCACGCAGATCATCATGAATTATCATGCTATCGATTAGCTCGCCCTGCCCCGCCGCTTCCAAAGCCAAACGAGCGGTTATATTCGCGCGTTGCAAAGTACTGGTAAACACCTGATCAAAATCAATATTTGCAGCTTTAAGCAGCTCTCCCGCAGCCTTAGCCTCGGCAATTCCTTGATCGGTTAGAGGCGCATCATAAAAACCTGTGAATTTATTATCCAAATTCCATTGGCTCTGCCCGTGGCGCAGTAATACAAGATAGTTCGACATTATTTATAATCCTTTACTTTTGCGGCGAATAATGGCATTAATATCATCGTTTGAAAAGCTGTAATTTGAGCTGGCTTTACGGTTGACAATTAAGGGCATAATTTAAATGCTTTTAACAGTCCACCGAAGACCTTTCAAAAATAAAGCTTCAAGAACAATAATAACCACGTTTACATGGGTGAGCGTGGTATACGACATGTAACATAAGGAAATATAAATGTTTAACATATATAAAAAAGAAATAGATTTTGCTGGTAAAACACTAACACTGGAAACAGGTAAAATCGCACGTCAAGCTGATGGCGCAGTATTAGCAACAATTGGCGAAACATCAGTGCTTTGCGCCGTTACAGGACGCAAAAATGTTAAAGAAGGGCAAGATTTTTTCCCTCTTTCAGTTCACTATCAAGAAAAAACATATTCAGCAGGTAAAATCCCGGGTGGATTTTTCAAACGCGAAGCTCGCCCTAGTGAAAAAGAAACACTAACATCACGTTTGATTGACCGCCCAATCCGCCCGCTATTTCCAAAGGGCTTCCTTAATGAAGTTCAAGTGGTTTGTACGGTTGTATCTCATGACCTTGAAAATGACCCTGATATGATTGCAATGATCGGCGCATCTGCGGCTCTTACAATCTCGGGCATTCCATTCATGGGGCCAATTGGCGGCGTTCGCGTGAGCTACAAAGACGGCGAATACATCATCAACCCACCAATGCAAGATGTTGGCGACATGGAGCTTGACCTTGTTGTTGCTGGTACGCAAGAAGGCGTTTTAATGGTTGAATCCGAAGCTTCCGAGCTTAGCGAAGAAATCATGCTTGGCGCGGTTAATGCAGGTCACGAAGCATATCAAAGCGTTATTGCAGGCATTATTGGCTTGGCTGAAATGTGCGCAAAAGACATGTGGGATATTTTGGAAGAGCCATCAGTCGTTACTAAAATGGCTGCCGACCTCAAAAAGAAATTCGCAAAAGACGTTGAAAAAGCATATGCGCTTACAGATAAAATGGAGCGTCAAGACGCAGTAGGAGCAGCGAAAACTGCCGCTATCGAAGCGTTCACAGACAATGATAATGGTCTTGGCGAAGCCGTAGTAGCAGCCAAATTCAAATCTTTAGAAGCCGACGTAGTTCGCGGAAGCATCCTTAAAACTGGCAAGCGCATTGACGAGCGTGACACAAAAACTGTGCGCCCTATCGTTTCCGAAGTCGGTATATTATCACGTACACACGGATCGTGCTTGTTCACTCGCGGCGAGACACAAGCTCTTGTTGTTGTGACACTAGGAACTGGTCAGGATGAGCAAATCATGGATCGCCTTGAAGGTGAATACAAAGAACGCTTCTTGCTACATTATAACTTCCCTCCATATTCTGTTGGTGAAGCTGGTCGCATGGGTCCTCCGGGTCGTCGTGAGATTGGGCATGGTAAATTGGCGTGGAGATCACTCCACCCACTATTGCCAAGTGCAGAAGAATTTCCATATACAATGCGTAGCGTTTCCGAGATTACAGAGTCTAACGGCTCATCTTCTATGGCTACTGTTTGTGGTACTTCACTTGCTCTTATGGACGCTGGTGTGCCTTTGAAAGCTCCAGTTGCGGGTATTGCTATGGGTCTTATCAAGGAAGGCGATAAGTTTGCCGTTCTTTCAGACATCCTCGGTGATGAAGATCACCTTGGTGACATGGATTTCAAAGTTGCTGGTACTGAAAAAGGTATTACTGCCCTTCAGATGGATATCAAAATTACATCCATCACAAAGGAAATCATGGAAGTTGCGCTTGATCAAGCTAAAGACGGACGTATCCATATCCTTGCTGAAATGGCAAAAGCACTTACAGAAGGTCGCGGCGAGCTTAACGCTAACGCTCCTCAAATCGTCAGCATCCAAATCCCAACTGATAAAATCCGTGAAGTTATCGGAACAGGCGGCAAAGTTATCCGTGAGATGATCGAAGTTACAGAAACCAAGATCGATATCGAAGATGACGGCACAATCAAGATCGCTGCGACAAATTCCGAGAGCATCGAAAAAGCTATCGCCATGATTAAAGCGATTACTGATGAGCCTGAAGTTGGCGTTGTCTATACTGGTAAAGTCGTGAAATGTGTTGATTTCGGCGCATTTGTTAACTTTATGGGCGCAAAAGACGGCCTTGTTCACATCTCTGAACTTGCCGATCACCGCGTTGCTAAAACTACGGATATCATTAATGAAGGTGACGAAGTTAAAGTGCTTCTAACTGGCGTTGATAACCGCGGTAAAGTTAAGCTTTCCATGAAACAAGTGGATCAAGAAACTGGCGAAATCATCGTAAAAGAAGACGCACAAGCGGCTGGTTAAAAACTGACATAACCGTCATCTCGAACGCGAAGCGGAGAGATCTTATTTAATTGCAATATTTAAGATCTCTCATATTCATTCGAGATGACACTTTTTAAAAGGGTGTGTTTCTATGGTTAGATGTCTCATCGCATTACTAATCCTTATATATTCCGTCCCTTCTTCAGCAGAAGAAACAATCAAATTTAAATTTGATAATATAGACATAGTTTCATGGCATATGGATTATATGCAGCAATATAAGGATACCAAAATCGTAAGTTCACATAAAGAACTATATAAAGCATTAGGCACTGTTAGCTAATTATTGGGCGTAGCATGATTTTTATAGAAGCTAGAGCAGTGAAGCTCCACGGGGCAAGCCCCGTGGTATCACCGCTTCGCGCGTGACCTGCGGTCACAATTCAAGCTTCGCTTGTCCAGTATCTTCTTTTCCTTGGCTCTCAATATAGCGCTTAATAATACCTT
>Ga0256834_1000844_pt1 | contig 21659 bp, 25 predicted proteins | sample 4281140metaG_FD_190536 | JGI IMG/M metagenome (GOLD analysis project Ga0256834, IMG submission 190536) | Hydrothermal vent microbial communities from East Pacific Rise, Pacific Ocean - 4281-140 | ecosystem: Environmental > Aquatic > Marine > Hydrothermal vents | place: Pacific Ocean: East...
CGCTCTATCGCCTTCTCTATCGCTTCTGCACTCTCCATCTCCACCGCCAGTATTGCAAGTTTTATGCCCAATTTTTCTGCGTTGAGCATCGACCTGATCTTAAGTACTCCCTTTTTCTCGAGTTTTTCTACTCTCTTCTTCACTCCCATCACTGAGAAGCCTACTGCTTCGGCTATCTTTGAGAGTGGCGTTCTTCCGTCCTCCTGAAGCATTGAAATTATTTTTCTGTCTTTCTCGTCCATTGTTTACTTTGTAAACCAGTGGGGAGATAAATTTTTCTAAATTTGTTCGTCCAGTGTCGATCGTCAGCAAGGTTTTTTAAAATACGTCTCGAAAACGTCGGAGATAAATTAGACGTTTAACGTTATTAAAGACAAAAATACTGTACTCACTTTAGAATTTTTAATAAGCTTAAACTTCGTAACAATAAATCATTTAGTTTCGACCAAAGGAAGGATATTCGAAAAAAACATATAAACAAAGAGTTTAAAAAAGAGGTTTTTAACATCTGACCACACCAACCACCGGAGACACCAAGGCAGCAGGAGCTGAAAGAATGAGAGTAGAACTCTGCAAGAGATGCCTCAGGAGGCTTCAGTTTCAGAGGGAGGAGCTCGAGAGGGAGCTGAGAAAGCTACTGCTAAAGGCTGAGGTCAGGGAGGTCAAGGAGGAAGAGTGTGTTTACTGCTGTGGATTGTTTAAGAGGTTGCCAGAGGTGGCAGGAGAGATTGCGAATAAGCTAAAGGAATACGAGGTCAGAAGTATTCAGACTGGCTGCGTTTTGAGGGGGAGCCTAGGCGAGGTTGAGAGGTTCTTTCTTGAGCTGAAAGAGTCAAGAAGCGATGAGGATAGCAGGAAGTGGAGCATAAAGCACGAGATAAACGATGTCCTCACGAAGCATCTGACAGAACTGTTAAACGTCAGAGATGCAAGGAGGGAAAAGCTTGGAGACGCAACTGTAACTTTGGATGCAGAAACGCTCGACTACGAGGTCAGAATTACTCCCGTCTACATCTACGGCAGGTACGTGAAGAGAGTGAGGAACATACCCCAGACTAGGTGGATATGTTCAGCCTGCAACGGAAGAGGCTGTCAGATCTGCGGTTTTTCGGGGAAAAAGTATCCCACGTCGGTGGAGGAGCTCATAGGACAGCCCTGCGTGGAGATCATGAGAGCTAGAGATGCCGTACTCCACGGTGCCGGGAGAGAGGATGTTGACGCGAGGATGCTGGGAAACGGGAGACCTTTCATACTCGAAGTCAGAGATCCAAAAGTCAGAAGCGTTGACCTAGGGGAGCTTGAAAGAACTGTAAACGAAAGTGCCGGGGGAAAGGTAAGGGTAAGGTTCCTCGGATTCGCAGAACCGAGGCACGTTTCTTTGTTGAAAACTTCGAAGTTCAGAAAGAAGTATCGGGCAGTGGTTGAATTCGAAAGAGAAGTGGGGGAGGATGAGCTCAGGAGGGCCCTTAAGGAGCTGAGTTACAAGGTGATTGAACAGTTCACTCCGGAAAGGGTTGAACACAGAAGGGCAAACATACTCAGGAGAAGAAGGACCTACGAACTCGAACTTCTGCTGCACAGGGGTAAAAAGGCAGTAATTACGGTTGAAGCTGACAGTGGACTCTACATAAAGGAGCTCGTGAGCGGGGACAAGGGGAGGACGAAACCGAGTCTGTCGGAAATTTTAAATAGCCCGGCAAGAGTTGTCAGGCTTGACGTGATTTGCGTGCTCGGAGGGCTTGAAGATTTTGAATCCATGCCTTAAATCCGGGCTCCACGATAAGGGGGAATGAACGATGGGCTGGAAGTCTCACGGTTTCAGGTTCAAGTCCGGGAGAAAACTGAGGAAGGGCATTAGGGAGAAAGGAGTGAAGATAAGAAAGGTTTTGCAGACGTTCGAGGTGGGACAATACGTCCACATAGACATAGAGCCGGCCGTGCACAAGGGAATGCCCCACCCGCGCTTCCAGGGCAGAACTGGAGTTGTTATCGGACAGAGAGGCAGAGCTTACCTAGTCCAAGTTAGAGATGGAGGAAAGATGAAGACTCTCATAGTAAGACCAGAGCATCTGAAACCGCAGAAAACGTCAGAGTAACGATTTTATTTAGTACTCAGAGTCGCCTAATCTTTATATTTGCTGGGTTATTGGTCAGATCCAGATAAAACAGGTAAAAAGCGGTGAAAGTACATGGCATTCAAAGAGGTTGTCGAATTTCAGTACATAACGATATCGGAGGCAAAAGAAGTAATGGAGAAAATAGCGGAAGAGAGAAAGAGTGTTTCTGAGCTGACTTTCGAGACGAGAAGAGCCCTGAAGCATCTCAGGCTTTTCTCCAAACTTCCAGCAGATAAGGCGAGAGAGCTCGTGCAAGAGCTGGAGAAACTGCCCCAAGTCGGAAGAAGAGAACTCGCCGTAAAGATAGTAGATATAATGCCGAGGATAAGGGACGAGGTCAGAATAATATACGCCAAGGAGAGGATGACACTCACTCCCGAGCAGATAGACGAAATACTCGAAATACTCGACAAATACAGGGAGTAAATGTCTCTCTCCACTGTTTTTCTCAAACTTGAATATCTCTTCACTCACATCATCCCTATTCTCGTTCTCGCTATAACCCTCGCTAACGTTCTCAGTGAACTTGGGATTATAGATAAGATTGCCTGGATAATCCGTCCTCTCGTCAGATTCGCAAACCTTTCCCCAGAGTCTGGGCTTGCTGTTATAACCTATGTAGCGAGTGGAAACGCTGGAAGTGCTATGCTCGCGGGATTCTACGAAAACGGTGTGATAGGCGAAAAGGAGACAATAATCGCTTCTTTCGTCAGCAGCTTCTTCAGCTTTCTGAACCACGTTTTCGTTTACTTTATACCCGTGGTCATACCACTGCTCGGACTTCAGGCAGGAATTCTATACATATCTGCGAGGATGTTCATCAGCCTGTGTGTGACAGCAACAGCCGCGATTGCTGGGCACTTCATACTTTCGAACCCGAACAGCGTAGGATCAAATACAGGCTCGAACGAGAGCTCGGGAAGGACAAAAAGAATCAAAAACGTCGAAAAAACAAAAAAAACGGGAGAAAGAGTTGAAAAAAAAGTAAAGAAGGGTGTCAAGAGAGCAGTAAAAGTTCTCAGAAAAATACTTCCAAGGCTCGTGCTCGTTTACACGATTACGGCCGTGCTCATAGCGTACAATGCTTTCAAACCCCTCGAAAGCTTCAGAGTTCTCAGTCTACCCGGCCAAGCATCTGCAATAGTGGCTGCAGGAATAGCCGATACAACCTCAGGTTTCGCAGCTGCCGGTTCTCTTCTCGCTAGCCACGTGATAACCCCTGCGCAGGCAGTTGCAGCTCTGCTCCTGACGAGCATAATATCGATGTCTGTCGTTTTCGTGAGGCACTCTCTGCCAGGAAGGATAGCATACTTTGGGGTCAGACTCGGGTTGAAGATAGCGCTGATAAGCTCCATCCTGAACGTAGTTTACACGGCACTCGTGCTCGTCCTGCTTCTACACTGACGGGGGGACTAAAGGATGAAGCTAAAGCCTGCCCACACTGCATACGCGGTCACTCTGATGGGCGTCATGGGCGTTTCAGCCATAGCTCCCGCTCTGCCAGAAATCGCCAGAGCTTTGAGCGTTACGAGGCAGGAGGCAGGAATGTTAATCGTGTTCTTCACTCTCCCGGGGATATTGTTTTCACCTCTCACTGGAATAGTAGCAGATAGGTTCGGCAGGAAGCCCGTCGTTTTCACGGCCATACTCGTCTTCGGAGTTTCAGGTTTTCTGTGCGCCTTCGTCGACTTCAGAACGATGCTCCTTCTCAGGTTGATTCAGGGTTCTTCAGCGTCCTCTCTCGTGGCACTGTCTACCACGATAATAGGAGACGCCTACACAGGCACGGAAAGAGCGAAGGTTATAGGCTACAACGCGAGTGTTCTGACCACGGGAATAGCATTCTACCAGCTCTCGGGAGGATACCTAGCAGACCTCTGCTGGAGGTACCCCTTTTACATGTTTCTCGTTGCACTTCCGGTTTCTGCATTCGTGATCCTTTCCCCCTTACCGGAAGTCAGGAGCGAGGGCAGCCTTTCCAGTTACTTCGAAAATGTAAGAAGAACTTTCAACAGAAAAATGTATGCCCTTTTTCTCACTGGGATGGTTGCTTACTCTATTCTCTACGGAACTTTTCTTGCCTACCTGCCGTTCGCAGTCCAGAGTGCCGGAGGTTCGAGTGTAACTGTTGGAGAAGTTCAGGCAACGATGTCTCTCTCGACAGCGCTTTTTGCAGCAAACCTTACGAAGATATCCGGGAAGTTGGGGAAAAAAGTAATCCCCACTGGATTTATCGCTTACAGCGTTTCTCTTCTTGGAATACTCGCCTCATATTCCTCCGGATGCGAATACTGTTTTTTCCTTCCAGCAACGGTCTTCGGCTTTGCTCAGGGAACAGTTTTGCCAACCCTGCAGCACGAGATCGTTTCCATGACGAGGGCAGAGGAGAGAGCTGCAATTATGTCCACGTACGGTTCGATTTCAAAACTCGGGCAGACTCTCGGACCGACAGCGTTTGGTGTACTTTCGATTTCCGGCGTTTACGAGGCTGGAAGTACAATGACAGCACTCGTGGCCCTCGCACACATTCTCACAGTGAAGTTCCAGAATCCGGAACAAAAAAGAAAAAACTTTAAATTTTAATCTCCGGAAAGAGCAAGCACAATGGGGAAAGTCACTGCAGTTCTACTGGTTCTCGCACTGTCCGCAGTGCTATGCGGGTGCACGAGTAAGCACAACGGAGCTTATCCAGCAAAGATGAACGCAGTCGTAATAAAGTGTGAAAATAACTCCAGCGAGTGGTGCCTTTACGTCACCATGACTCTCCCCAGCACGTGCTACAGGGTGAAGTACGACGGAATGAGTGTGAAGGGAAACGAAATAAACGTTTACTTCACGTGCAGCAAAGCAGATGGTGTGTGCACTCAAGTGCTGACAAAGTACTCGAAGAGTGTGAAACTTGGAAACCTAAAGGGAGATTACTCAGTGAGGATCTACGTAAACGGCGAAGTGAGAACGAGCTTCAGCGTGAACTTCTCCGGGTAATTTTTTAATGAGATTTTAAGGTTTAAGAAAGAGCAAAAATCACTCAACTGCATACCTTTCCCTTCTTCCCGTCAGCTCCTCGTACAGCCTGTAGTGCTCATGTGCGACGCTTATCCACTGTGTCCTTGCAGCGTAGGCATAAAGCTCACTCATGTAAGAGACCGTAAACTCGTAATTGTTTGCGAGCCACCTGACCCTTCTTGCCAGCTCTTCGGCGTTGTTTGGGGGTATGGTCATGAGTGGAGCGAACTGGCAGAGCTCCACGAGCCTTGGAGCTCTACTACCTATTATCGGCTTTAATCCACCCATGGAGAGGTGAAGAATTCCGCTAACGGCGTAGGCACCTCTTCTGTCTCTGTACGGTAGGACTATTGCGTCTGCGAGAGCTACTACTCTAAGAATTTCGTCGCTCGAGAGATATCTCTCTATCAGGACAGTTTTCGACTCGAACTGCTCTACCAGTTCTCTAACACTCTCATCCTTCGGCTCTCCTGCAAGAACGACGGTAAACTTCAGGTCCTTCATGTAATTTAAAGCCTCGAGCAGTATGTCTATCCCCTTGTCCTTCCTCATAAAACCGGGAATTGCAAGAACTAGCCCGCAGAACTCCTCCATCAGCCCGAGACTCTTCGCGAGGAACTGCTTCGTGTAGCCAAGGTAGGGGTTTATCAGCGTTCCGTGAGGTATCTGGTGCAATTTCTTAACATCGACTCCCTGAGTTATTAGCTCGAACTCCTGCAGGTCGCTGTGAACAACTATAGCATCGACAAAGTCGAGGCTCTTCTGAAACTCGAAAACCTCCGGTCTTGCTGTGTAGGGATGGTCGACTGTGTGAGTCGTAACGACGGTGGCCTCGACCATTTTTTCCTCTCTCAACTCCTTCAAGGTTTTCAGAACATCGTTTCCGAATCCAAATATTCCGTATTCGTGCTGAACATGCAGAACCTCAACTCTATTCTCGTTCACGGCATCTATAAGTTTTGAGTAGTCTTTTTCAAACCTGCCAAAACAGGGAATTACTTCAACGCCTATCTCGTCAACATACCTCTCCTCCCCCGACTCGTTCGTCGTGAAAACAGTAACTTTCATCTTGGGGTTCAGGGACTTCAGGGCAGAAACGAGGAACCTCGAGTACTCGGCAATTCCGCAGTGAGTTGGAGGGTATCTAGTCACGAATCCAACGGATTTCATAAAGATTATTAAGAGAGGCGAATTAATAACCTTTGACTTTTTACGTTTTTACGTCCCTAATCCATTAGTTGTTCCTACGGCCCGCAATCCAAAAAGTGCAAACATCGTTAGCTTAAGTATCAACAACCGTACCAAACGATCTGTCACCCGATTTATCATCCAAAGGTTTTTAATTTCACGGATTTAGCGAAATTCTATGGAGTCTTTGAGAGTAATCAATCTCGGCGTTGAAACTGGAGGAAAGAAGATTCTCGAAAACGTGAACTTGTATGTCAAAGAAGGTCAGACGTTCATACTGTTCGGTCCGAACGGTAGCGGGAAGTCTTCCCTCCTCTCAACAATCATAGGCCACCCGAATTACAAGGTGTTCCAAGGTAGAATAACGTTCAGGGGTGAGGACATAACATCGCTGCCGACAAACGAGAGGGTCAGGAGGGGTATAGGGATAGCTTTTCAGAATCCGCCGAAGGTTAGCGGAGTCAAGCTCATAGATGTGCTGAGGTACTGCGCGAGAGTTGCAGGTATGAGCGAGGAGGATGCAGAGAAGAAAATAGAGGAGTATGCAAAGTTCATGGGAATGGAGGACATGCTGAACAGAGCCGTAAACGACGGATTCAGTGGTGGAGAAGTCAAGAGATCAGAGCTTTTACAGCTCATGCTCCTCAACCCCGACTTTGTGATGCTCGACGAGCCTGACAGTGGTGTCGATTTGGAGAACATAACAATAGTCGGGAAGGCTATAAAGAGGATACTCGAGAGAGATAAACCTCAGGAGAAGAGGAAGAAGTCGGGGATAGTGATAACGCACACAGGCCACATCCTCGACTACATTGATGCTGACTACGGAGTCGTTCTTTTCAACGGGAGAGTATCCTGCATCGGCGACCCCTACGAGATACTTGAACACGTTAGCAAGTACGGTTACGAGGCTTGCATAAAGAAGTGTGTGGAGAGGAGGGACGCTCAGTGAGTCCAGAAAACGTCGAGAAAGACGTGGCTGAAAGAGCTAAGGAGGTCGGAGTGGAGTTCGATTCTTCGAGGAGAGCTGCAAGCTTCCTTCAGGTCGATCAGGAGACAGTTTTCAGCTATGGATGGCTAGAGGGAGTAGAAGTGATGAGTATAAGAGAGGCCATGGAGAAGTACGGGTGGGTAAAAGACTATATGTGGAAGATAGTGAAAAAGAGCGAAGACTACGACGACTTCAATGGTTACTTCATAAGGGCTTTACCGAACTGCAAGATAGAGATTCCCGTCGAGGCGTGCCTGTACTTAAAGAGGGTGAGGACCCAGAAGGTTTACAACCTCGTAATAGCGGAAGAGGGTTCGGAGCTCAACATAATCTCAGGCTGCACATCCCACCCCGGTTCTGCGGGGATGCATCTTGGTGTTTCGGAGTTCTACGTCAAGAAAGGTGCAAAGCTAACGTTCACGATGATACACAACTGGGATCCAGACGTTGAAGTGAAGCCAAGGAGTGGAGCAATAGTGGAGGAGGGCGGAGTACTGATAAGCAACTACGTCCTTTTGAGCCCGGTGAAGTACGTGAAAAGCTATCCCACAGCTTACCTCCACAGAGGGGCAAGAGGCTCATTTACGAGTCTGGTTGTGGCTTACGAGGGCTCTACAATAGACATCGGAAACAAGGCCGTGCTGAAAGAGGATAGCAGTGCCGACGTTATTTCAAGAGCCATAAGCAGGGGAGGCAGGATAGTTTCGAGGGGGCACATATGTGGTGAGGGGAAAGGTTGCAGAGGACACCTCGAGTGCAGGGGACTTATGCTCTCTGAGAAGGGTTCAATACTCGCAATTCCAGAACTTGAGGCAAGACATCCGGAAGTAAACTTGAGCCACGAGGCTGCTGTCGGAAAGATAGCAGAGGAGGAGATCTTCTATCTAATGGCAAGAGGATTAAGTAGGGACGAGGCGACTTCGGCGATAATAAGAGGGTTCCTCGACGTCGAAATAAAGGGCTTACCAGAGTTTCTGAAGAAGGAAATAGATAGGGCGATTGAGATGGTCGGAGAAGATCTGATGTAACCCTTTAAATTATTTACAGTCAATTAACGCTCAACAACTGCTATTTACAACCAGACGACTGACCAAGCAGCCAGCAAATTCAGCCATCGTCAATCATCAAACAATCATTAAACGTGCAAAAACAAGCACGTAAATTCAGATGTCAAACTCGTGAACTTCCACTTCTCCGTCCAGACACAGCTCGACCTTCAACTTCTTTCCTACTTCTATCGCCATTGCGGAAGGGGTAAGAGAGGCGTTTCCTCCTCCCCACACCCCGGTAGCGGATCCGGGGTTCAGGATTATCACTTCCCCAGCATAAACGTCGTGGCTGTGAGTGTGACCAGTTATCAGTACGTCAACGCCCATCTCCACTCCAAGACTTTCAAGCTGTCTTCTGTCACCCCTCGGATAGATACCATGCCCGTGCACAAGGCCAAACTTTATTCCAGAGGCTTCAAATGTCTCCCTAATCGGAAGAGGCAAGCTATCCATGTTTCCCCTAACGGCGTAAACTCTCTTAGCACCGCTCATTTCGGTTAGCTCTGCAAGAACCTTCTTGGCCGTCAGGTCTCCTGTGAAAGCGAGGATGTCGTAGCCTCTCTCAACGAACCTCACTATAGATTCAGGCAGGCTACCGGCTCTATCGGGAATGTGAGTGTCACCTATGGCGAGAATTCTTATCCCGGACATGTTAGAAAGTCGAAAAACCGGAAGATAAAGGTTAGCGTGATTGTGAAAACTTATTCAGTTGCGTTCAGACGTAAAATTGTAATCCGTACTCTTAACTTCCATTTTAATCTATCCGAAACGAGAAGGTTTTCATCGGTGAGATATCATAAATTCCAGACAAAGGATTTGCAAACAATGCAAACAAAAACTAGATAAAAACCAGAATCAACAAAAAACGCAAAACTCGAAAAATGGGAGAAGACGTTGATCGAAGACCTTTAGGCCTGCTTCCTATATTCCTCAAGAACGGCGTTAACTATCTTCTCCCTCGCTTCCTTACTTGCGGGGTGGAAGACGTCCTGGAAAGAGCCGTCCTTCAGCCTCCTACTCGGCATGCTGACCCAGAGGCCGTTCTCCCCCTCGAGCACTTTCAAACCCTTGACAACGAACTCGTTGTCGAGGGAAACAGAGGCGTACGCCTTTACAGCACCTTCTCCTCTTGCTTTATATATTCTAACTTCCGTAATTTCTGCCAACTCAAACTCCTCCTTGCGCGTATTTTCTGAAAGTGACATAAACGCCTATTTAAGCTTTGTTATTGTCTCTGGTACGCCATTACGAACTTGACGATCACGAAAGCAACGATTGAACAAACCGAGACTTCGAACAGAGCGGTGTTGAAGTCCGGCAGACCCTTTTTGTACAACCACAGAATGCCATTCACAACGCACACAACGAAAAATGTAGCGAAGGAGGAGAGAATTGCCCCGCTCACGAAGAGATAGGGGACTTCAACCCCTCTGTGCTCGAGTAGAATCGAGAAAAAGATGTAAAATAAGGCGAAAACGAGGGCCACATACTGTGGGTAGAAGAATATCTTCATGGTTTTGGCAATTCCGTAAAGACCGTAAGCCCAGAGGAGCAGAATTACTCCGAATCCAAAAGATAGGGCAAAATTCAGCATGAGCTTTCTTGCGATGCTTTCCTCAAACATGCCCCTCGATTCTCGTGCATCACTAAAAACATTTTACGGTTTTAGCTTCTCATTTCGAGTTTTCGCTTTCCTGTTTTGGTGTGGTCTTGAGATGTGGTCGCTTGCAGTTTAAACTTCTACTACATCAGCTAGCCAGAGTTATAGATTACAAAACTCCAACGAAAACGGCAGGAACCATGCAAAAATTTCGAGGAAAACCCAGTTTTATTGAGAATTTGAGAAAAAGACGAAGGAGAGGACACATAGGAAAAGATATTTATAAAGATGTCGCCATCCTGAGCTGGTGATTCCATGATAAATCGTGTCAGTGTTACAGACGGCAGAGTTACGAAAGAAATTCAGGCATGTGCTGTTTTCGGCGTTATGGACAGGAGCGGGAGGAGATTTGACGGGAAGATGATAATAGAAGCAATGAAGAACATGAGAGTTAGAGGCAACGGCCTTGGAGGTGGTTTTGCCGTTTACGGCATATATCCTGAATACAAGGACTACTACGCTTTACATGTGATGTTCCAAGACGACGATCCGGACTTGAAGCAGGAAGTTGACGAGTTCTTGTATAGAAACTTCGATGTCGTACACGATGAAGAAATTCCCACGAACGAGGAGGCAAACGTTGTTGATCCACCACTCTTCTGGCGTTACTTCGTCATGCCCCAGAAGAAGGGCGAAGACAAGAAGCTCAGCGACGATGACTACGTCGTTAAGAAGGTCATGTACATCAACACTTGCATAGACAACGCCTACGTCTTCTCCTCTGGAAAGAACATGGGAGTGTTTAAGGGAGTGGGATTTCCTGAGGAGATAGCTGATTTCTTCATGCTCGAGAGTGAGTACAAAGGCTATATATGGACTGCACACAGCAGGTTCCCAACTAACACTCCCGGCTGGTGGGGCGGAGCTCATCCGTTCTGCATACTCGACTGGACTGTTGTTCACAACGGAGAGATATCGAGCTACGGTACGAACAGAAGGTACCTTGAAATGTACGGTTACTACTGCACTCTCTACACAGATACGGAGGTAATAGCCTACGCAGTAGATTTGCTTATGAGGAAGCAGGGCTTGCCGATAGAGGTGGTTGCAAAGATATTCGCTCCTCCGATGTGGGATCAGATAGACAGGATGGACGAGAAGAAGAGGAAGTTCTACACGACGCTAAGAATGGTCTACGCCCCCCTCTTAATAAACGGACCGTTCACGGTCATAATAGCTCACCACGGCGAGATGATTGGACTTACCGACAGGATAAGGCTGAGACCGATTACTGCTGGAGAAAAGGGAGACATGTTGTTCGTTTCTTCTGAAGAAGCGGCAATAAGAGCTGTATGCCCGGACCTTGACAGAGTTTGGACTCCTCACGGCGGAGAACCCGTTATAGGTAGGCTGAACGACGTTAAGCGTGTTGAGAAGGTGGTCGAATGAAGATGAAGTCTCATCTCCTTCCAGAGTTCATGATAGAGAGGGATGAAGAGAGGTGCGACAACTGCAAGGTCTGCGTCAAGCAGTGTCCTTTTGGTGTTCACTACTACGACGAGGAGACGGGAAAGGTCTATTCTAAGGAGGAGCTGTGCGTTGGCTGCCAGAGATGCGTTGTTTACTGCCCGAGAAACGCTCTAAAAGTTATTCCCTACCCCGGTCACTATAGACCTAACGACTACTGGCACGAGGAGTACATAAGGGACATAAAGAAGCAGGCTGAGACTGGAGGAATAATCCTGACGAGCTGCGGGAGTGCAAGGAGAGCAAAGGTCTACTGGGATCACATACTGCTTAACGCATCTCAAGTCACGAACCCCTCGATAGACCCGCTGAGAGAGCCTATGGAGCTCAGAACTTTTCTTGGCAGGAAACCCGACAGACTGGAGATAGAGTTAGACGAGAATGGAGACGTGGAAATAAAGACCGAGCTCTCGCCGAATCTGATGATAGAGACACCCATTCTATTTGCTGGAATGAGCTACGGAGCTATAAGCTACAACGCTTTCAAGAGCCTCGCGATGGCTGCCAAGAGGTTCGGGACTCTGTTCAACACTGGAGAAGGAGGGATGCCCAAGGACATGAGGGAGGAGTTCAAGGATTGTGCCATAGTCCAGTGTGCGAGCGGTAGGTTTGGGGTCGATCCGGAGTATTTCAACTACTCTGCTGCGATAGAGATAAAGATAGGGCAGGGAGCGAAGCCGGGGATTGGTGGCCACTTGCCGGGCGAAAAAGTTACCGCGACTATATCTTCCACGAGGATGATCCCCGAGGGGACTGATGCTATCTCTCCCGCACCTCACCACGACATATATTCCATAGAAGACCTCTCAATGCTCATCTACGCTCTCAAGGAGGTCACGAACTACGAGAAGCCCGTCTGCGTCAAGATTGCTGCCGTTCACAACGTAGCTGCGATAGCAAGCGGAATGGTGAGGGCTGGAGCTGACATAATAGCGATAGACGGCTTCAGAGGAGGAACTGGCGCTACCCCGAAGATAATGAGAGAGCACGTCGGAATTCCAGTTGAACTCGCTTTGGCTGCCGTGGATCAGAGGCTCAGAGAAGAGGGAATAAGGAACAAGTGCTCGATAATCGTAGGTGGAGGAATAAGGTGTGCTGCTGACGTCGTCAAGGCGATAGCCCTTGGAGCTGATGCCGTCTATATAGGAACTGCTGCTCTGATCGCTTTGGGATGCACTATGTGCCAGCGCTGCCACACGGGCAAATGTGCATGGGGAATTTGCACTCAGGATCCGGAGCTCTCGAAGAGGTTAAACCCGAAGGTTGGGGCGGAGAGAGCATACAACCTGCTGAGGGCGTGGAGTCTTGAGATAAAGGACGTACTTGGTGGAATGGGGATAAATGCGATAGAGAGTTTGAGAGGTAACAGAGATCACTTGAGAGGCATTGGGCTTGAAGAGTGGGAACTGAAGGTTCTCGGGATAAAGGGGGCTGGAGAGTAGCCGGAGGGATGGGAATGGTGGTCAGGCTTAGAGATCCATTCATGGACTGGGTCAGAAGAATAGACGAGATAATCAACGCTGTGAACTTCGAGGGAAACACTGCAAAAATAGATGCTACGGGATTAACTCACAAGGAGCTCAACGACTTGATAAGACTCTGCGTGGAGAAGGGAGCTGATAAGATAATATTGAAGAATGTGTGCGGGCAGCGCTACATAGGTACTAGGCTGTACTTCCCAGGGAAGAGGGTCGAGATAGAGATCTACGGCACTCCTGGCAACGACCTAGGAATGTTCATGAACGGCCACAGAATTGTCGTGCACGGAAACGCTCAGGATGGTGTTGGAAACACGATGAATGAGGGGGAGATAGTCGTCGAAGGGAGGGCTGGTGATGTCGTTGCCATGTCAATGAGGGGCGGGAGGATATTCATAAGGGATGACGTTGGTTACAGGACTGCAATACACATGAAGGAGTACAGGGAGAAAGTTCCCGTTCTCGTCATTGGTGGCAGCAGTCAGGACTTCCTTGGAGAGTACATGGCAGGAGGAGTCGTTCTCCTGCTGGGATTGAATAGCAAGAAGCACAGAGCCAACTACATAGGAACTGGAATGCACGGAGGAGTCATATACATCAGGGGGAAAGTTGAGCCCTATCAGTTCGGCAAGGAGGTTGGCATCGTCGAGATGGAGGAAGAAGATTACAGGAGAGTGGAAGGACTGGTAGAGGATTACCTGAAGTTCTTCAGGGGTAAAGGCGTTGACGAGAAGCTTGAAGTTGATGAAGTGATGGGAGAGAAGTTCACCAAGCTTGTCCCGGTGAGCAAGAGGCCTTACGGGAGGATTTACACTTACTGATTTTTTACTCTATTAATCTTTGTTCATTTGTTTTGTACAGAATTAAAAAGGATTTGTGTAGGTAGAACAGTAAAACTTCAAACTTTAGCTTGAAAGTGAAGGATTGGATGGTAGCTGCGACTATAAATGTTACAAGCTCAGAATGCATTACATCAGTTCCGGACTTTTCCCCATATTGTTACGAATCAATTTCTCTGCGGTTAGTGGAGCTACGAGAACTGAGTGAGTTGAGGTTAATACCGGCTGGGAGGCATTTTCAGGTTTGTTGAATTAGCAAAATTAGAAAAACTGTCTCAACCTCCACAACTCAAGAAGAGCGAACAGCACAGTGGGAATTAAGGTGGTAACAAAGGCCTCTTTATCCCTGACGCCTCTTGCGTGTTTAATCGCAAAAGTCCAGATTGTAAGAGACCAGACAGTTACGGCAACGTTTACGATTAGGTTTGAGTAAATCAAGCTCTTGGGGACAATAGAAGTAAAGATGGACTTAACGACTTTGGGATTCCTTAGTTGAGAGATTGTAATCCTGGGAACTTGAAGTTTCGACAGGTAATGGCAGGACATCGGAACAGTAATCAGGGATCCAACTAAAGATGGCAAAAACCCGTAACCGACAAACTCAAACTTCCTCCTGAAGCTACCTTTACCACCGAAGAAGGAAAAAATGCAGTGCATTATCGCTGCAAGTAGAAACCAGGCTGCAAAAATTCCCAAAAATGCTCCTATCACCCCTATGTAAGCACCAACTTCGAAAAACGACCTAATTTCGCTCGGAAAGGCCTATGAGAGCTTGTCAACCACATAATACTGATATCCAGATAGTATAAATGCTAAGGGAAGAACTATCGTCAGCAATGGTATTCTTATTCTTACTTCTCTACTTTTAAGTTTGTAGAAGAGCTCATCTGGGTCAGTAATTAACTCCAGCATGTATTTTGGCTGGAAATTCTTATATAGAAGTTGGTAAGGGTTATTAAGGAGCAAGGTAGGAAGGGGATGATAGGATGTATGCGTGTAAGGGGGTGAGCAAGGAAGAGTGAGTGTGGAGAGGGTTAGCAATTGCTATGTGTCCGGCGATGGTAGGGATGGTAGTGATGCCTTTGACTGTTGGGGATATAGCAGCATACTACGCCGGTACTGGGGTGACTCCTATGTATCTTATGGTCTTGTTTTTACAAGTGCTGGTCTTCTGAAATTAACTGACGCTGTGCTACTCCTCGAATTTGCGGGATCGACGATCGCTTTTCCCCAACAGTAGGGCTCATCACGGGAAGTGTAGTAGTAGCGGCGTGAGAATGATGAATATCTGTAATATTATATTTTACTCTTTGTAGTCCTTGAAATTGCAAAAATGACTAATAGAAATCTAAAGAAGTCGAATAAATTATTTATTACTGAACTCGGAATTTTATTGCTTGCATCTTTAGCAATAATTAGTTTTAGTTATGGCAACGATATAGACAAATCATTTGTAATTTTTCCAGTTTTACTATTTATCATGGTAATAATTGATTTTATTGAGGTAAATAGAAATATAAAATTACTAATCCTAAAAGTGATTGTGGCCTTAAGCCTGATGTCTATTGGTATATAATTTTATTACAATACGGGGGTTAAAAACATGAGTCAAAAGATAAACCAAGAAGAATTCGACAAAAAAGTTACGAGAGCTGTGAAGTACGGTTTCCCTCTCGGATTAATTGTGGCGTTTATAGTAATAGCACTAGATGTTATAACGGGCGCAAAAGGAAAACTGGCACTGTACGTAGCAATTGCAATTAGCGTGGGTGGGTTTGTGTTTGGTATAGGTGCGATATTATATGGATTAGTAAAATTACATTACAAAAAAAGTTAAGTTGAATAGCATAAATATGAGGCTGTCAAGATTAGCACCTCCAGTAGTTATACAACGCCGTAAAACTATCCAACCAACTCTGAACTGAAGTGAAAGAGCTATTGAATGAAAATCTATTCCAAAACCTCTTCGTTCTATCCTTAAACCTCGAAAAGAATCCCTCAACAGCATTTCTTTCTCCAAACGTTTCGTGTCTGTACTTCAATCCTAATCTTTGTAAAGCCCATTTATACCAGAACCCCCTGTCCACAACAACTTCTGGTTTTCACAGTACTTCAGAATCTCTTTTAAGAAAACGTAAGCATGAAAGCTACTTCTACCTTCAGATACCCAGATAGACAGGCATTCCTTTGTATCGACATCTATTGCAGCCCATACGAAGATTAACTTCTTTTCAAGTTTTACTTTGGTTTCGTCTACTGCTATTAACCTCGCTTTAATCTCCATTATTCTCATCGTAATAGCAGCTTGGATAGAAGTAAACATAACCTTTAAAATCGCCCAGGCGATGCTGAGGAAAGGTATTTGAAGATCCGAATTGATATAACTATTATGACAAAAGTAATTGAAGCTGTATATGAGGGTGGTGTTTTCAAACCCCTTGAAAAGGTAGATTTAAAGGAGGGAGAGAGGGTAAAAATCAGGATTGAGAAGCGTAGGATACACGATATCATTAGAGAATACCAGAAGTACTTTAGGGATGTTGAAGAAGATTTAACTAAAATACTTATAGAGGAGAGGAGATGATCGTCATAGATACATCAGTAATGATTGACTCTTTACTTACCGATTAAGGATAGACACGAAAAAGCGGATGAAATTCTAAAAGAGATTGGAGATTTCTGAAATTTACTTAATTCCAGAGAATCAATTGTTCAATACTGCATATGAAATAGCGTTTCTTGTGAAAGGAAGAGCCGTCGATATTTACTTTATAGCAACTGCTAAAGTCACAAATTCAATCCTGATAACAAACGACAGAATCATGGCTAAGAATGTTAAAAAAGCTGGTATCGAAGCATATACCTTATTGAAAAGTTTGACCAAGCCGTAAAAAGAGTAAAAGAATTACAACAACTTTAAACTTGACCAATATTGATAAATTTTAAATAATATTGACGCCAAAGCTGTAAAACGGACGGTAAAAGGGATGACAGATCAGTTAGAGAGCTTATTTTCAGCCTGATACTCGTCGAATACGTTTACGGTGAGGATAAATGGTAACGATGTAAACCCGGTTCTCCAGAGAGCATTGATGAAAAGAAACTGAACAAGCTTGTTAAGAAGATCGAGCTGATAGACGACAGTGGAGGAATAATTCAAACTTCAATGCGGCAGATGAGATAGCCGATCGTATATACTGAACATGACAAACAGTAAAGAAAATCAAAGTCGAGAATGGTGACGATATTGCACGCTATTTGAAAGATTGCAGATCTTTCGATGAGGATGTAATCGTCTGGACATTCCCAGAATCTCCAAGGGAGGACATTCTGAAAACTCTAAACGTTTTCAGAGAACGATTCATTGAATGTAGAAAACCAAATGTACTTATTTTTACGCTGGGTTATCGCACGGAGATCCGGACTTCTGGAGGTACAAGAATAACGTGTATGAACTCATAAAGTTCGACAGAGGTATTCCCTACGAGTATTTATGATGATAGAGTTGCTGTGCTGAATATTGACGAAAAGATTGAGTTTTACGAAAAGATGTTGGACAAGATAAAAGATAAAAGAAAGAAAATTAAAATTTTAAACAATTTAAGCAGATTGTACTGGTTGAAAAAAGATTTAGACAGAGCTGAGAAATAGTCAAGAGAAGCTCTAAAACTTATTGAAGAACACTGCAGAGACCCACTTCATCTACCAGAATATGCCGAAGCGTTAAACAATCTCGGAAACGTATACTCGGATAAGGAAGAATTTATTAAAGCAGAGAAATATTACTCAAAGGTATTAAAGATAATTAAAGATATTATGAAAAATTAAAAGAAAAATACAATCTACGTAACTACGCTACAGTACTTGGTAATTTAGTTGTTCTGTATTCTATCGAAGGACAATTTGACAAAGCTAAGAACTGCTTTGAAAGAGCCCTAGAAATACACGGTGAATTGAAAAAAGATCCGATGTACTTACCAGATTATGTCGAAGTGATACATAATTTAGGAGTATTGTATTCAGACGCAAAAGAATTTGATACCTAAAGAATATTTATGATATATATAAAAAATTAGTAGATATCTAATCTACCAAAGACACTACGCTGCAAGTCTGCACAATTTAGGAGCGCTGTATGTTGATAAAGGGTGAGCTTGACAAAGCTGAAAAATATCTAAAAAACACTGAAAATATGTGAAAAATTAAAAGAGAGATATCCACAATACATAGAGGATTATATCTGGTATTTGTAAGTTTAGCCATTCTCCATTTCCCGAAGAATGAGTTCGACAAAAGTGAAGAGTACTGGATTAAAGCTCTAAGCTAAGTAAAAAATATAAATTGAATGAACTTACTAGACAAATAGAGGAAATGTTGTAAGATTCTTAAACGTTTTGAGTGAAACGCTCAACCCTCAGAACCCAGACTCTCAAGAATTCTCCTGAAAATCCCTCTCTCACTCTCGCTTCTCACCTTCCTGTACATCTTCTCGATTATCAACTCGGGCGTGCTCCTCCCCAGCCTGCCAAACATAGGCTGCCTATCGACTATCAGGTTGAAGTTCTCGTCCAGCCCCTTCGCCTCTATTCCATCAACTCTCGCGAAGGGCAGCATCTCCTTCAGCTCCTTCCCAAGGTGGCTCACTATCACCACGTAGTGCCCTTTCTCGTAAGCGACCCTGAGCAGCTCGGCAATAATCGAAACAGCCGCTCCCGGCTCAGTTATCGCCTCGAACTCGTCTATAAGAATCAGATTCGTCCCCTCAGAGGAAACGGCCTTGACGAAACTCCTCACTGCACTCTCAAAAGCTCCAGCCCCAGCAACTCCCTTCTTTTTCCTGAAGAAATACAAACCGTCAAACGGCTTTATCCACGCCTTCTCAGCTTTAACCGGCAGCCCCATCTGGCCCATGATCTGAACCTGAGCTATTAGCTCGAGAAGCGAGGTCTTTCCTCCGCTGTTCGCCCCAGTCAGTATAACCACCCTACCCTCAGCGATTGGAGAGTCGCCAACGCTGTACATTACGGGCTGGGGATTCTCGATGAACAGATGCTTTCCTCCAACGAAACCCGTGTAATTCGCCAGCTCCGGGAATGACTCACCAATCTCTCTCACGACGCTCGAGAACTCGATGTCCTTTGCCAGCTCGACCTCCCTTCTTACCTCCTTAATCCTCTCAGCTATCAGAGCTGCTGCTTTCCTACACTCCTCATACAGCCCCAGCTTCGCCTCCCTCTCCGCTTCCTCGATCGCTCTCTCCAGCTTCTTCTCGTTGACTTCGACTGGGTAGGACGGACAGAATATCCCGCTGAAGTCAATTCCCGTCAGCTTTCCAAGCCTCTCCTCGCTCTCCATAACCTGCTCGGCTATGAAGTTCTCAACTTCTTCGAGCTGGATGCTCGAAACATCTCCCCTCATCACGTCGAGTATACTCCTCCCCCTTATCGTGACCTCAAAGTCCAAAACCTTCCTCTCAATTCTCTCGTTCAGAGTCGTCAGCTCTCTAACGACGTGTTCCTCTATCATGGAAACGTCCTTGAGTTTTTCGAAGTGCTCTTTCGTTTTTTCGGCCTCCGTAACGACTTTCCTTATTGCCTTCGCCTCAACTCCAGCCTTCTCGAGCACTCTCGCAACAGCAACGAGCTTACTTTTTTCCTCAAGAATTCTCCCTACAACCCTCTCGGGGCAGAGGATGCTGAGGGCTCCAAAGTCGTTAGAGTTCTTAAGTTCAGACCTGAGCTTTTCGGAGTCTCTAGAAGACAACCTCACGAACATGCCCGAAATTGTTAAACCCTCAGATTCGCTAACTTCCACAAGAAAACCGAGCTTTCTCAGCTTCTCGCTCCACTCCCCGCCAAAGTAGACGATCCTACCGTCGGCTTTCACTTCGAGCTCAGGCTCCTTCAAATCCTCAAACTCCGAAGTGCTTACGCGTGGAAGGGACTTCAGCCACTCCTGAAACTTTAATATTCCCTCTTTCGTCCTCGGCCTGAGCAAGCTTACCCTGTCCTTCCCTATACCGAGTCTGCTCTCTATCTCCCTCACTATCCTCCTGTATATCTGCCTCGAATCTCCCTCGAGCCTCATTTTCTTTTCAGAAAGTTTTGAATCATAAATCTTAATTACTTTTGCCTCTAAGTAGCCTGAAAACACCCTCGAAAGTGTACTCCTCTGGTATCTCACACTTCACTCCAAACCTCTCAAGTTCTCTCCTCGTCGGAGGACCTATAGCGATGACTGTACAGCTTTTGAGTACTTCCCTTCCATCGAGCCCGAGTTTTTCGCACAGCGAGAAAAAGCTCCTAACCATCATTCTGCTAGAGAAAACTGCGAAGTTAACTTTACCATTAGCAATTTCCTTGATAAGCTCCTCCTGCTCCTCCCCGTGAAGGAACTCTATCCTGTACAGTCTGAACTCTTCAGCGTCTCCAACTTCGAGCAGTACTGGGTCTCCTTTATCGCTTCTTAGCAGGGCAATTTTTCCCTCAAGTCTGCCTCTGAATTCCCTCACGACGCTTTCGGAGTCGAACTTCCCGGGTATCTCGCACTCTATTCCGTTTTTCCTCAGCCTCTCGGCAGTTTTATTTCCTATTGCAACCACTTTCTTACCCACGAGCTTGTCAACCAACCTGTGCTTTTCCAGAATCTCAACTGCAGTAACGCTCGTCACAATCGCAGACCTGAAATCGGCATTCCTGAACCTCTCCACCTCCGACTCGTTCTCTATGGTTTCTATGAGAGGAACGTGAACCACATGAAACAACTTCTCGAACTTTTTGATGTCTCCAGCCCTGCTCTTAGGTCTGAAAAAGGCGACCGTTCTGACTTTTCTGGATTTCTCACTTCCTTTCCCTAAACTATTCACCCTAAACACCTCGAACACCCGGCAAACGTTTTAATCTCAGAAGGGCCACGCCCTTCATGATTCTCGAGAGTTTGAGGTTGACGGCAAAGAACATAAGTCTCATAACGTTTCCACTTGCCTCCCTCTTTTTGCTGTACCTTATAATGGTTTTCGCTGTCTTAACAGCAATGCCAACGGGAGAATTACAAAAGATAATCTCAGCTGCGAACGAAAGCGTGAGCAACGCGACCAAGTACGTTAAGAACGTGGAAAAAATCGAAAAAGAAGTTGTGAGTTCTCTCAAAAAGAACCTTGGGAGAACAGTAATCGTATTTTTGCTCTTCGGCCTCTTCGGGCTTTTCGTTTACGAGTACTTCAGTGCCTCTCTGATGGTCGCGGCAAAGTACGTCGCAATGACGGGCAGTTTTTCGTTCAAGAAAGCTCTCGAGGAAGGGATGGTATACACACTCCCTGTGCTCGTCGTCGACTTCCTATGCAGTCTGGGTGTCATCGCATTTTTCATGCCGTTCTACGTCGCCTACTACGCTACGGGCTACGAGGGGATCGTTAGAGTCTCCCCACTAGCGTACTTGTTTGTCGCCCCTTTACTCGTAATGCCAAAGTACGTGGTGGTCGTAAGAGGCGAGTCTGCTCTCAACAGCATCGCGGTAGGTTTCAGGATCGCTATCAGAAACTATCCTTCTGCTTTCTCAGCCTTCGCCTTCTGCACACTCATTGTACTCCTCTGTTCGGCGTTCCCGCCGCTCATGCTGTTTGGCATACCCTTCGCATATGCCCTCCTGAGCGTCTGCATGTGCACAATAGTTGAAGAATCCTCAAGCCTGGAAAGGATCGAGAGCACGCTGGAGGTATAGTAAAATCTTAACGGTAGAACGACAGGAGGTGAGGTCGTGGAGACCGTGGAGGCGTACGGAAGGTTTTACGCATGTGGTGAACTTTACGAGGGTTTTTTCGAGCTGAGCGACGGAGTGATCGACTTCGAAGGACTGAAGTTCAGGC